>Ga0209636_10008125_pt1 | contig 10687 bp, 13 predicted proteins | sample DeeMarSWOR152_54_FD_187464 | JGI IMG/M metagenome (GOLD analysis project Ga0209636, IMG submission 187464) | Marine sediment microbial communities from White Oak River estuary, North Carolina - WOR-1-52-54 (SPAdes) (version 2) | ecosystem: Environmental > Aquatic > Marine > Intertidal zone >... | reverse complement strand
TCAATCTAACCATTTCAGCGTGCTCTGCGTCGCTAACTGTTTTATAGGTGCCTCGATCCGTTGCCTGTTTCTTCAGACTGGTTTTCTCATACTCAATCTCTAAGTCGCAGGCTTTAATAATGTTCTTCTTTTCCTTCTTGTGCCAGGGAACCTCTGGAAATATAATATTTTTTGGTCATTACATAAGAGTTGTTCCATATTCCTGAGAAATTATATACGTTTAACCATAATTATGAGATTTTTTCCCAAGTTTCGTCGGGGTAGCCAGATTAACCAATGGATACTGCAGTAAAATTCAAAAAACAATACGGTGTCACTTCAAAAACCTCGTATACTAATAAACATTACTCCTATAACAATTAAGAGAGTGCTTATAACAAGCTTAAACGATATGTGTTCTAGTTCTTTAAGATACAGGTAGGAAAAGAATAGAATAAACAAAGGTTGTGTTTGCATAAGTGGAGTTACAATTGAAACCCTCTCGTGGCTTAACGAATAAAAAGCTAGAACCCACCCAAGAGACATATAAACCCCCACTTTCCAAAACAATCGAAAATCTTTTCCTGAAAACATAGATTCTCGTGTGGTATGGGAGGAAATTAAAATTGGGAGATATAATAGAAGAGTTGAGGAGTATCCTATTGCAACACCTAAAAATGGTTCGTTATAAATGTTTAATCCATGCTTTCTTAAAATAGCTGAGAGTGCACGGGTTAAGGTTGCAAGTAAAGGATAAACCAAGCTTTTTTTAAAGGGTCTTTTAGATCCAATAATAGGTTTACTTAAACTTCTTTCTATTAACACTACACCAACTACAATACAGATTATTCCAAACCAGTTTTCCAGAGCAAGAGCCTCACTTAAAAATAAAATAGCGAATATTGAAACGTAAATTGGATAAGTTGCAAAAATCGATGCGTTTAGCGCAGCCCCTACAACCTCCATACCCTTAAAGTAAAGTAGTCTAGCTATTCCAGGAGCGAGAATTCCGGATATAGCAAAAAAGAAAACACCTTCAAGGTTAACTGTTCTTAAATTTGTGAATAGCAGTGCGATTGGCCAAAGAATAATGTTACCAGTAACAGTAAGTACTAGGGCAACAGAGAAAAAGTTTGACTCTTGCAATCTCTTCCTGACGATAACTACCGAAAAACTATAAGCTAATGCTGCAAGTAAAGCGAAAACTATACCTATCATGTTAATTCCTAATTAGGGTTGAAATTATTAAAGCTAATCTCTTAATTGTATCAAACTTTTGGTGGAATTATCTCTTATTCAGCATTATGAGTTGAATGAAAAGTGCCTGAAATGTGGAGATAGACTAAAATATGTATTCTCAAGAGCGATAGTTTTAGCGGGAACAGCCATAGGTTATAGCAGTTAGGAGAGTATTGTAAACCAGCGGCTTAGCAGCTAAATGTGATTTCGAAAATTGTATAAGCTCTACACGTCACCTACCTTTGGTATCACACATGTCTTTGAAAGCCACCGTAACAAAGAAGGGAGCGATTCTGTTAGGGGCGTATGTAGCCTGCGATGCATTTAATGAAGGCAGACCGTTGAGGGTGGTCACACACGCCCATTATGACCATACACTTGGCCTTAAACAAAGCCTGAAAAAATGTGAGGCGGTCGTGATGACTCAAGCCACAAGGGACCTCATCGAAGTTTTGAAGGGCTCAACGTTTTTAGCTTCCGGGAACGTAAAAACCCTTGAATATAAAGAGCCTTTTACGTACGAGGATGAACGATTGATTCTGCATTATGTGGATCACATCTTGGGGGCGGCTCAAGTTCTCTTGGAAGACGCCGAAGGAACGAGAATCTTATACACCAGCGACTTTAGGTTGCATAAGACTCCAGTAATCGATGCTGACATCCTCGTCCTAGAGGCCACCTATGGAAACCCTTCTCGAGTAAGACCGTTCAAAAGCATGGTAGAGGGCATGCTTGTTTCTTTGGTGGAACAAGGCTTGAGAGAGGGACCTGTGTACGTGTTTGGTTATCACGGAAAGCTTCAGGAGGTTATGCAGATTTTGAACGATGCAAAGGTGGAGGTGCCGTTTATTGTTCCGGAGAGGGTCTTTCACGTTTCAAAGGTTTGTGAAAAACATGGGATGAGGCTTGGAGGGTGCCTCTTATCCAGTGACGAAGACGCCCGAGTAATGCTGCGGAAAAGCGTTCCCTGCGTTGCCCTCTACCACATGGGTTCCCATCGATACGTGGGAAAGGGTGCCTTACGAATTCGTGTGAGCGGGTGGGAGTTTAGAAGGCCTTGCCGAAAAATAGCAGAGAATGAGTATATAGTTGCCTTAAGCGACCACTCTGACTTTAACGAACTGTTACAATACGTGAAGAAGAGCAATCCAGATTTGGTCATAACCGATAACTTCCGAAACGGAGATGCTGTGACGTTAGCAAAAGAGGTTCAAAGGCGATTAAACATCACTGCGAAGCCCCTTCCACCTTAAGCGCAATTTTAGAATCCTCCTCTTTACCTGAATCAATTCCAGCTTCTTTTGATTGTCGTATAAACAAAAACATAAGAAAATAAGAAATCTGTATTTTTCGAAAAATCTTATCATGATTTTCTTCCTAATTTTAAAGGTTTTTTGCAAAGAAAATAAAAAGTAGTTCCGATATGTTACAGTTGAGTTGGAGGTTTCTGTATGGAGGGATCTGTTGTTCGTTACGAGCCGTTTAAAGAAGTGGTTATCTTGGATTGCACTCGCTTTTCAACGCCTGACGACTTAGCTCGATTTGCCAACGTGGCCGCTGGAGGAAAGCCAACGGGCATTTACTGGACAGGGGGGGTGGCCTTTGTCTATTATCCTCTACCGACTTCAACAGAGGTGGCGGCGAGGAATGTTGTGGAGGATGGAAGGATATACTGGGCGTTTGTGAGTTACACTTTGATGCCTGAGTACCGTCCTATAATCGAGACTAAGGAGAGGATCATGGTTCCCGTTGTGAACATGTCCCCGAGTCCGTTGTTTCGAAAGGTTGCTCAATGGCTGAAAGAGCAGTCTTGAAAAAATAATGTTTGTCACGCGTCAGATTCAAATACCCAATATCCTGACAAACTTTGCCGCAAAATTGCGATGAGAAACATGTGGGGATCATAAGGCCCTTGTCATTTCTTTAATTCTTATTGTCGATTCGAGAAAATAGAAGGTAGATAAAAACGAGGAAAGTTGCCTGCATATTGTTTTTATGCAACGTATTTTAACATAAAGAGAGAATCTAACAAAATATGTGTGAGAGGATGGACATTGCCCTTCGAAAAAGGTGACTTTATTATTGTTAATTACGTGGGTAGGGTTAAAGAGACAGGCGAAGTCTTTGACACCACAGTTGAGGAAGTGGCAAGGGAGAATAAGCTGTATAAGGAAGGGGAAATCTACGAGCCGAAGCTGGTAGTTGCTGGGGAAGGATGGGTGCTGAAGGCGTTGGATGAAAGTCTGCTCAATTTTGATGTGGAAACTACCTCTTCAGTTGAGATACCTCCAGAGGAGGCGTTCGGGCCCCGAGATCCTGAAAATGTTAGATTGGTTTCTCTACGGCGGCTAACTGCCCGCGGGATCACGCCTCAACTAGGAATGCGCCTAGAGGTTGGCGGAAAGTTTGCCACCGTTAGGACCATGGGATCAGGTAGGGTTCAGTTAGATTTCAATCCTCCATTGGCGGGTAAAACACTAGTTTACGAGGTCACTATTGGGAAAAAGCTAAAGACTAAGGCGGAGAAAATCATCGCCCTCATGCATCGAAGGATACCAGCGGTTGACCCAAAAAAGTTTAACTTGAGAATAAGAAAGGCAAGCGCTGTCATCACCGTGCCCGAAGAAGCCTTCTACGTAGAGGGACTACAGCTAGCGAAGAGAGGCATTACTATGGACATACAAAGATTCTTCCCAGAAATAACAACTGTAAGATTCATTGAGGTTTTTAAGAGGAGCGAAGCCGGCGAAGGACAGCCTTAACGAGTGACAAATCATTCGGACACAGAATCTTTTCGCCTATTTTTAACACCGTGCATTGATCCCCGTTAGTTAAGCCACGCGGGATACAGAGTTCATTATTTTCACAGGTTTGTACGTTGCAATCCACTTTCCGGAAGGTTATGACCGCGCCCTCTATAGCAAGTTTAGAAGGGAGGGCGGCTAAGATGTTCGATTCAACAACTTCAACAACCCGCGCTCCAGCCTCGTGAAGCATGCAGGGAAAGACCTTTTCACGGAGCTTAACGACCTTGTACACTCTTCCAGTCTCTAAATTTTTTATACAAACCTGATAATACTCGCATCCCTTACAATTTGAGCTGGGCCCTTGATGAATAAAAGCAAATCCCTTCTTGGCTTGTCTAACACCGACTAGTGTGATCACTGACTTTTCTTGAACCAAAGGCATCCCTACATTAATCTGTTTATAACACCCGTGGCTTTTGCGAGTTTCTTGGCGGAATCACGGCTTAATTTTTTTTCTTTTAGGATCGTGTATCGCTCCGGTCGAATCCTTCGCGCCCTCATTAAAGCTCGAATAATGTGCTCTGGTTCTATCCTAAGCTCTTCTGCTGTGGTGGGAGCGCCCACTTTTTGGAGTTTTTCTTTGATGTACTTCCAATCCATTTTATGGAGATATGCCATCATTATCGTCCCTACACTGCACTGTTGCCCATGCATAGCCGCCTTGGGAGCGATAAGGTCAAGGGCGTGGCTGAACAGATGCTCGGAACCACTGCAGGGTCTGCTGCTCCCCGCGATGCTCATAGCTACACCACAGCTTATCAACGCCTCCAAAAGAACTCGAAGGCCCTCCTCCATTCCAAGCTTGATCATGTCCACACTTTTCAAAACAAGCCTGACACTCATCAGAGCCAAACTAGCAGCGTATTCGCCGTAATACTCCTTTCTTACATTATGGGCCAACCTCCAGTCGCGAATCGCGGTCAATTTCGCCACGATGTCTCCACATCCACTCGCCGCAAAGTGGGGAGGCGCCTGAACAATAATCTTGGTGTCTGCAACGATGGCCATAGGAGACTGGGCCATTATAGAATAAGGTTTGTTCATCCCCTTCAGGGAGCAAAAAGGGCTCGCAATTCCATCGTGGGAGACTGCTGTTGGTACACTGATAAATGGGACGCCTTGACGAGCAGAACTGAGTTTGGCAACGTCGATCTTTGTGCCTCCACCGATTCCAAGGACCACCTGAGGCTTTAACTCTTTTATCTTCCCCTCAACCGCCTCTACATTCTTCTCGGTGGAAGAAGACACGATTATGTAGTTAACATCGATTCCCGCATCCTCAAGCAAGTCAATAACCCTTCGACCCGCAATATGCCGAGTGTGTGGACCAGTTACCACAAAGGCGGATTCACAGAAGCCAAATCTCTTGCAGAGATCGCTTGTAAACTCTAAGATATCGTCCCCTATTACGACCTCTCTTGGAAGCTGCATTCGATGTAACTTCAAAGTCAATCATGATCACGGTTTGGAATTATCCAAATTGCTATAAGGGTCGAAACGTTTTTAAATCCGTCGGTCACAATACAATTTGCTAACTTCTCCCGAGAAGTACTTGTGTGGCGTTGATTCTCTAGGGAGGAATAAGAAATGTACAAAATACCTAATCAGTTGACTTTAAAAGGAACGACGACGATTGGAGTGGTCTGTAGAGACGGTGTTATCTTAGCCTCAGACACGCGCGTGACGATGGGAACCTTTGTGGCCCATAAAAGAGGCAAGAAAATATACCAGATTGACGACCACTTAGCCATGACCATCTCAGGCGGTGTTGCCGATGCGCAAAGAACCGTGGATATACTCAAAGCAAATGCTCAACTGTACAAGCTCAACACCGGGCGTCCAATGCCCGTTAGCTCAGCAGCTCGACTTATCGCGAACCTTTTCTTTTCAGCTCGTCTAGCACCGATGATAGCTCGAATCCTCGTTGGAGGGGTCGATGGCGCAGGACCCCACGTGTTTTCCTTGGATCCCTTTGGCAGTCTCACAGAAGAGAAATGTGTTTCTACGGGATCAGGCTCCCCCATAGCTTATGGAGTGTTGGAAGACAAGTACAAAGAGGACGCAATGATTAAGGACGTGTTATCTATGGTTATGCGCGCGGTTGATTCTGCCATGAAAAGAGACTCCGCAAGTGGAGACAGCTTCGATGTGGCGGTTATAGCGGAGAAAGGGTATCGTGAACTAAGTGACGAAGAAAAGAAGGTCATCTTAGGAGGTCAGTGAGGAGCGAGAAAAAAGCGTGAAAGCCTCCAATAAAAGCAAGGTGGAAATCAGCCAAACTATACTAGAAAAAGTTCCAAAGGAGGCTGAAATTACTCGCATCGAATTTGAAGGCCCAGCCTTGGCGATTTACACAAAAAAGCCAGAGATTTTAATCGAACAGAGCTACGTCGTCGCGGACATCGTTAACTTGATTAGGAAACGAATTGTCGTGCGTTCTGATCCCTCAGTAAGATTGACGGAGAAAGATGCAGAAAGAACCATGCGTGATATAGTTCCTCCAAACGCAGAGATTACAAACATAAGTTTCGACCCCAGCCTCGGCGAGGCTATCATAGAGGCTAAAAAGCCTGGCCTAGTTATAGGCAAAAACGGAACCATCTTGCACGAGATTATCAGGCAGACAAGGTGGAGACCCTACATTTTAAGAACTCCCCCCATACCATCTAAAATTATGGCCCATATGAGGCATTTTCTACATGCCGAAAGTAAGGAGCGGGACAGAATACTTCGTACCATCGGCGAAAGAATTTTTAGACCTATGATTTACGAAGCTGGAGATATTCGAATGACCGCCTTGGGCGGCTTCCAAGAGGTGGGAAGATCTGCTATTCTTGTGCAAACTAGGGAAAGCCATGTACTTCTGGATTGTGGCATAAACCCCGGCTCCACGAATCCCCTTGAAGCCTTCCCCAGACTTGACGTGCCCGACTTTGACTTAGATGCTCTAGACGCGGTTATTATTAGCCACTCACATTTAGATCACTGCGGTTTTCTTCCTTTTTTATTCAAATACGGGTACGATGGACCAGTATATTGCTCGGCCCCCACCTTAAGTCTCATGACCCTGCTTCAGCTGGATTATCTTGATGTACTCAGTAAGCAGGGGGTAATGTCGCCGTACGACCAAAGGGACGTGAGAGAGAGCGTTTTACACGTTAACCCGTTGCGGTACGGTGTCGTGACCGATATAGCACCAGATGTTCGTCTAACCCTGCACAATGCGGGCCATATTCTTGGTTCGTCCATAGTTCATCTGCACATCGGTGAGGGTTTACACAACATTGTCTATACCGGTGATTACAAGTATGCAAAAACGATGCTTCTCGAGCCCGCTGTTAGGGAGTTTCCAAGGGTTGAAACTCTAATCACCGAGAGCACCTATGGAGCCCCACAGGACGTGATGCCCTCTAGAGTAGAAGCCGAAGAAAAACTCTCTGCCGTTATAAATGAAACTTTAGACAGAGGAGGTAAGGTGATGATTCCGGTTCCTGCGGTTGGTAGAGCTCAAGAAATCATGCTAATCATTGACAGGTATATGCGCCAAGGGTTGATAAAGGAGGTGCCAGTGTTTATTGAAGGCATGATTTCTGAGGCAACCGCTATACACACAGCTTACCCAGAGTATTTAGCAAAGGAAGTGCGAAACAGCATCCTGTATGAAGGAGTTAATCCCTTCAAATCAGACTATTTTACCATCGTTGAACATCCGAGCGCGCGACAAGAGATCGTAGATGGGGAACAAAGCATCATAATGGCGACTTCCGGCATGATGGAGGGTGGACCGGTGATTGACTACTTCAAATATTTGGCGCCAGACGAACGCAATGGAGTAGTATTCGTGAGTTACCAGATTGAGGGGACTCTAGGGCGTAGGGTGCAGAGGGGCTTAGCAGAAACGCCTATAATAAACAGCGATGGAAAGATTGAAATTTTGAAAGTGAATCTGAAGGTTGAGCCCATCAAGGGATTTTCTGGGCATTCAGACAGGAGACAGATCCTGAATTACATCCGTAGAGTCACGCCAAAACCTGAAAAAGTAATTGTATGTCATGGCGAAAAGGCAAAATCCTTAAGTATAGCAAACACCCTTCAGAGAACTTATAAACTTGACGTAAGGGTGCCGGAGATCCTAGAAACAATCAAACTTAGATAAACATCCTCTTTTAAGACGAACTAACGGCTTTCTCCCGCCAAATTTGAACGAATGAAGGAGTGAGGACTACCCGCTCTTCACCTAATCGAGCGATATCTCCCCCGATCAGCTGGATAAAGTCGAACAACTCGTTAACAGCCCGCTTGACGTCTTCAACGCTTTTCCTTGCGAGGGGGCTGACCTTCAAGATGAGGATGTTTCCTGATTTAACTTCACGCTTAACAATTTTCACATCATCGAGGCTACGTAAGGGCAGCGCCTTTAAGTAAACCTTAGGAGGAAGACCTTTCTCAGTCGCTTCCGGTTTTTTTGTCTCGTTGGTAACTTCTTCACCAAATCTCTCCAAGCTTGACAAGTATTATCCTCCTTTCAATTAAATCACTTACCACATTTTGACTTTAAACTTTTTTGACGCTAAGTAAGGGTTTTAATGAATTTCCAGAGCTTGTCGTTCACGTGGTGAATGTTTTTCACGACTTTTCCCTTCTTGAGACTCCTCATGTTTTGCAAGTTGAAGAGGGCAACCCCTATCGCCAATGATTTCCCATGGCGCTCATCCACGACAAGAATCAGATCATTCTTGTTGAAATCTCCATGGATTCGAACGACTCCGGGAGCCATCACGTCAGCTCCATTACAAATATGGGGGACAGCACCTATGTCTACCACGATCTTGGGAAGAAGGAATAGAAGTTCATCAAAGGCTAATGTTGGTAGGAGCCTTCCACAAAATCTTGCTAAGAGAGGTCTTTCGTTAATAAAGAGAACCTCAGCGGCTTGAGTTTCAGCCAACTCGATGCGTGGCTTGGACCCAAATAGCTGTTTGCTGTCCACCTTAATTTTCCTTGAGAAATCGAGTAGGATCCGCTTTGCCTCCCTTTCCTTTAGAAAGTGTCGTTGAGTGACTACACACATTGCTAGCACCGACTAGATGTGCAATACCTTTAATTATTCATGTGGGTACGTATATAAAAGCGAAAGGAAAATTGAGAGGGCTGCATATGAGCGAGATGACCATTCAGATCTTGGAGGAAAGCCTTGGAAAGGTGGTACTTGTACGATTGAAGGGCGGTAAAAGTCTACGAGGGAAACTGAAGGGTTTTGATCAACACCTTAATTTAGTGTTAGAAGAGACAGAGGATACTACTGACATAGAGAACGTAAAAAGACTGGGAGAAATCATCGTTAGGGGAGACAACGTCATCATCATTTCTCCTCCGCCTCGTTGACGGTGATTTTCACGATGAGATGGAAACCAATAGCTTGCTGCCGAATAGCAAAAGGATTCTCCATCTCGCCCAGAATCTACGAAAGATTCGGACACGGGGCCAAACAGAAAAGAACACTCTTACCAAAGACTTCTCTACCCGCAAGGTGAAATAATTTGGGGAAAGGAACTCCATCTTTTGGAAAGCGTATGGGGAAAACCCTCCACATCCGATGCCGAAGATGCGGTAGAAGGGCATACCATGTTAAGAAAAAGCAGTGCTCAGCCTGTGGTTATGGAGGTTCCACAAAAATCAGAAGTTACTCGTGGCAGACTAAAAACTTAGGCAGAAAAAGACTTTATTGAACTTTTCTTCGAGAATTAGTAAGAGCGAATCCTTCTTCTGGTGGGTAGATAGTAGTTTCCGACGCTGAAAAGCTTGTAGCTATCTATCCACACCGGTAAGCTTACACTACCAAGATAACGGAGGAAACAAAAAACCTTATTCTGCTGGTTTGCGGAGCTCCAGAAATTCCAGAAGAAAAGTACTCTCACGCCGCACGGGTTGCGGTGGAATATATAACTTATTGGACCGCATTAGAACACTTCATTCTAAAGCTTCTTTCATTAACTCTGTTCTTTCAGGCGCTAAATATTATGAAAATTAAACGCCAAAAAATAGAACTCTCTACTTTCTACCAATAGTGTAACAAAAACCATAAACTATTTAAAACCTAGACGAATGGGTAAGAGATAACGTTAAGGGGAAACTGGCTAATGGTGAGGAAGGCTCGAATTCGATTGACAAGTACGGATTACGAAAAACTTGAAGGAGTGTGTAAGGAACTAAAGGCCATCGCCGAGAAGACCGGCGTGAAGATGACGGGCCCCATCCCCCTACCCACGAAACGGCTCCGCGTGCCGGTTCTCAAAACCCCATGTGGAGAAGGAACCCAGACCTGGGACAGGTGGGAAATGCGTATTCACAAACGCCTCATCGACATCGACTCTGAAGAACGGGTTATGCGTAGGATCATGAGGATTCGTGTCCCTGAAGAGGTTTTTGTCAGCATCGAACTTCTATGACTCCTTACTTCATTAATTAATCCTAATTTGGACAAATTGTGGTAGAAATCTGAAATTTTTGAGAAAACTTAAATCTTTCATAAGCACATCGTTTTTGGGTACTTGAATAAAGGTGGTGAAAGACTTTGAAGGTTTATACTGTGAGAGACATGATGTCTAAGCCTCTGATAACAGTTGATGGAGAAGCTTCTACCAAAGATTCAATAAAGCTGA
>Ga0209636_10008123_pt1 | contig 10689 bp, 11 predicted proteins | sample DeeMarSWOR152_54_FD_187464 | JGI IMG/M metagenome (GOLD analysis project Ga0209636, IMG submission 187464) | Marine sediment microbial communities from White Oak River estuary, North Carolina - WOR-1-52-54 (SPAdes) (version 2) | ecosystem: Environmental > Aquatic > Marine > Intertidal zone >... | reverse complement strand
TATAGCCTGCTGATTGCCTGGTTCATTCCCTCAGCCTGTGTCATCATCCTTGGTTTTGTGTTCTACCTGCGCTTTCGGGGTGGCAAGTGGAAGACTATGCGGGTGATCGAGCAGCCGGTGGTGGGGCTGGTTCATGAATAATGCGACTGTTTATTCAGAAAAGGCAAAAAGCGATCATCTATGAAAAAGCTGGCTTTGTAGGAAGAGGCATCAGGTCTTCATGTTTGACCGGCAAGTGTACCGCAAGCCCCGCCTTGTAGGCGGGGAGCTTCACAGACCTCAGTTGCCTCATTTCCCCTCATGTCAGTTCCGCCTCCAGGCACCTCTCCAGGCAACCATGTGCGGTTGCCCATTCTTTAGAAACCTCATGAGGACTAGCCTGACCCCATAAGCCAGTTCCATCGTTCAAAAGCCCCTCACAAATGAGCACCCTATTGGGTAATACCATCGCTATACATCAGGCTAGGCTTGATATATGGCATGATCCCATAGGTAGTATGGATTCATCACCAAAGGGTGTGTTACCATGTACCTGTTGGTACCGAAAAGATGAAAAATATTCTTGACACGGATTTGCAAATAATTTATTTTTTTAGTATATTTTCACGTAAACAACCAGAGACTATGATGATTCTTATGAACAGCATCAACATCGTCATTATCACCGCAATAGGGATTATGCTATTCCTATTGCGTGACCTTCTTGGGACAGGAGAACCCCGGGGCCTGATAATGAGATAATTATTACATCAAGATTCACAAAAGATCCGTTATCAGGCTAGACCTGATAACGGATTTTTTGTGAGCAAAAATGGAGAAAGATTATGGCCGATCAGATCAACCTTTACGACACCACCCTTCGGGATGGTACTCAGGGGGAACAGGTTAACCTCTCAGCAGAGGACAAATTACGGATTTGCAGGAAGCTGGACGATTTCGGCATCCAGTATGTCGAGGGAGGATGGCCGGGTTCGAGTCCAAAGGATGCCCGCTTCTTTGAAATGGCCCGCAAGGTCTCCTTTAAGACTACCCGATTAACCGCCTTCAGCAGCACTCGTCGCGCCAAAATCTCGCCTGAAAATGACGGAAATATTCAAGCGCTCCTCAAGGCGGAAACCCCAATAGTCACCATCTTCGGCAAGAGCTGGGATTTGCACGTCTCGGAGATCCTGGGGGTCTCCCTGGATGAGAATTTGAGGATAATCGAGGAATCTGTGGCCTACCTGAAAAAACAGGGACGGGAGGTAATCTATGATGCCGAACACTTCTTTGACGGTCATGAACGTAACCCCGTCTATGCCTTAAAAACGGTCAAAGCCGCCATGGATGGTGGGGCCGATATTATTGTGCTCTGCGACACTAACGGCGGTACCATGCCACACAATATGCAGCGTATCATGGAAGAAATTAAGCCCCATCTCACCGTTCCTATAGGAATTCATGCCCACAACGATTGCGGGCTAGCCCTGGCCAATTCCTTGGTAGCCGTTCAATGCGGCGCAACCATGGTACAGGGGACCATTAATGGTTACGGTGAACGCTGTGGAAATGTAGATCTTATCTCCGTATTGGGAAACCTTCAATTGAAAATGGGCTATCAATGCATTAATCCCGAGAGCCTTAAGAGATTGACCGAACTCTCGCGGTATGTTAGTGGAGTTGCCAATATAGCCCCCTTCAACCAGCGTCCCTTTGTGGGTAAAAGCGCCTTTGCCCATAAGGCGGGAGTACATGTAAGCGCAATCCTGAAAAATCCGATGGCCTATGAGCACATTCCCCCCGAGCTGGTGGGTAATCGAAGGAGGGTACTGGTTTCCGACCTTTCCGGCAAGAGCAACATCGAATATAAGAGCAGGGAAATTGATATAAAACTGGACGTTAAAGGGAATACCAGCCAAAAGATCGTGACAAAGATCAAGGAAATGGAAGACCAGGGATTTCAGTTTGATGCGGCGGAGGGATCCCTGGAACTGTTGATGAAGAAGGTGACCGGCCAGTTCGAAGAGCCCTTCAGCCTGGAATCCTTTCGGGTGACTATTGAGAAAGATGAGTCCCGACCGAGCAGTTCACAGGCTACCATTAAGATTTCGGTCGGCAACGAGCATGAAATCACGGCGGCCGAGGGTGATGGTCCGGTAAACGCTCTGGACAATGCTCTGCGCAAGGCTCTGGATAAATTCTTCCCCCAAATTCGTGAAATGGGATTGGTGGATTTTAAAGTCCGGGTAATTGATGGGAGAGACGGAACAGCCGCCAAAGTACGCGTTCAGATCGAATCGAGAGACTCCAAAGAAATTTGGTCTACGATCGGCGTCTCTGAAAATATTATTGAAGCAAGCTGGCAGGCCCTGGTGGACAGCGTGCAGTACAAATTATCAAAGGAGATGAATAGCAAATAGCAATACAGCGGAGAATACCATAGGATCGCCAATAAGTTACGGCTTAGCAAAAGATATTGACAGGTAATTTACCATGTTGCTTTTGTTACAAAAGGGGGCGGATGGTGATCGAAGAAAGGTGATATCTTGATTCATACAGTTTGATATCCGGAGTTTCCTGAGTTTTAAGAGGTATATCTTTATCATTATTTGATTTTATTGGATAAAAAATTTTCAGGAGTTGACTCCACTGTTTCTTCGCTTCAATGCCTCCAAAGTGGCCCTTCCGGGGTTCGCAGGCTTCGACGTGAGCTCAGCCGAACGGCGGTGAATACTTACCCCTTCCGGCCTCTAAAGGGCCGGCTTTCCCCTTCCTGCTCACCCTCGAAGGGTACCCCACTTCTCCACCAGATTCGCTCAGAAACAACGGAGTCTCCTTATAAAAGTCCGGAAACTCCAGTTTGATATACATTGACATGAGCATTGTTTGGCGCTATTTATAGTATATAATAAGGAAAACACGCATAGATGCCCTCGCGCTGAGCTCCGAGGTTCGGCGTTAAAGAGTCCTGAAAGGTGATATGACGGTTTTTTTCTTCATTACATCAGCGACAAAACCCCTAACTATGTGGATCATGGTAAATGCACGTTACTATGAGACGGCTTCTGTTGATAATAACTATTAGTATACTTTTCTTCTTCCTCAGTTGTGCCTCTACTCCCCCGCCTCAGCTAAACCAGGATGAGCTTCAGATGCTCGCCGAAATTCGGAGCGAAAGGGGCGAGAAAAATGCACACAAAGCACTGAAGCTCCTCCAGGAAGCCAAGGTGATTCGACAGGAAGATGGCGATGAGAAAGCCTTGGAGTACCTTATGCGAGTAGGGACACGTTTTCCCTATGAGGCCATGAAGATCCACGAAACGCTCTTCCCCGAAAAGGCAGTAGCCTATCCTGAGAGTAGGGCCGAGGAACCGAGGGTGTCATCAAAGGAGGAGGAAGCCACCACAAAAATGAGGGTGTCCCCATCTGCTCCTGAGCATCGGGAGCCGACACGGGTTACGAGAAAAAAAGATCTCAGGGGAGCTGATTACTTCTTGCAAGGTAGGAAGGCCTACGAGAATGGGGAATATCAACTGTGCATCGATAAATTATCCAAGGCCATTCCCTTGTTGAAGGGGAACGAAGAGAGGATCGATGCGTTGAGAACGATGGCCTTTGCTTATATGGCTTTTCCAAAACAGGAGGAGGCGAGGCAACAATTCTGCAATATACTCAGGCTCGATCCAGCCTTTGAACTTGATCCCATCATGACTCCGCCGAAAGTCCTGGCGGTATTTTAGGAAGCTCAGGAGAAATGTCTCCTTGGGCAGGGATTCAAGAAGAAGTTTGCCCTTGTTGTCGGTATTAGCAATTATCGGAACCGGGGGGAGAGTGGTCTGACAAATCTACTTTTCGCCGACGATGATGCTCATGACTTTTCGGACACATTGAAAAAATTAGGGTGGCGAACAAGTCACATCAAGACATTGATTAATGAACACGCAACGAAACGAAATATTGAAATAGCGCTTGAATCATGGCTAACAAAAGCCGGTAAGGATGATCTCATCGTACTGTATTGGTTTGGACATGGCTTTCAGGATCCCGAAGTTACCGAGAGGGTATACTTCGCCTGTTACGACTCTACGATCTCGATTCCGGCACCCGGCTATCGCATGGATAGAGTCCGGCAATCATTAGAAGAGAGAGGCTCCCGTAATGTCCTATTCTTAGCGGATACGTGCCATGCAGGAAACCTGATAACGCGAGGAGAAAGGGGAATTTCAGTTGTCCCACACCTAAAGAAATTACGCAAAGACAAGAAAATCCCAAAGGGATGGATATTTATGGTTGGGGCTGAAACTGATCGCCGTGCGGTTGAAAATTCCTCATGGTCCAATGGAGCATTTACCCATTGCTTGATCGAGGGGATCATGGGGAGAGCAGATGGTTATGAAAGCATGGGGCCCAGGGACGGAAGAATCACTATGAGTGAATTGCGGGCATATTTAAATACAGCTATGCCGGACGAAACGCAAAAGGTCCTCGGGGTCGCCAAAAGACCGGTCATTGCAACTACCACCGGAGATCCCAGCAGCTAGGATCTATCCCTCACCGATTGATACCATCTGCCGAAGCGAGCGCCTTTGGCCATTGGAGAGGAAGCGGTGAACAAGGCGCTCATTCAGAACAAAACGTAACCCCCCGATATTGTGCTTTCGCCCTCCTTTTTAATTTCTCATATGTTTCTCGGTCACGCTTTGCCGCTTTCCGTAGGTTCTTGAAACTCGTAATATTATAGATCTCCTTGTAAAGTGGATGAAACCAGCGCTTAGGAAGGAAACGGCCTAACGTTTTTACCAAGAGGACCTCAATCGGATCTTCTGAATATATAACCACTCCTTTCACCGCTGGGCTTTTGGGTACTTTTGCAAAGGAGACCCATACCATTCCTGGATATGGCAGTTCCTTTTCTGCCAGCTGTTGAGTTTCCAGCCAAGACGCCTTGAACACCTGATACGTTCCGGTCTCAGTCCGGATAGTCATCTTATATTCAAATGCCAAAGCCGATGGCTGAATGAGGATACAAAACAGAAATACCACGACCCATTTGATCATGAGAACTCTCCCCTTTCGCCCCTCAATTCAACGATAACCTCCGGATCTGGGCCAATGAAAAGCCGGGTCACCCATTCAGTTCGGCAACCCGGCTGTCTAGGAAATCTATGGTCCTAAATTGTGGAAGCTCAGGGGCCTCCCCCGCTAGACCCGTAGCTTTCCGTCCCACCCTTACGGATGGTTTGGCTTTTCGTTGACTTTCCTTCTATTACCATACATGAATACGAAATCAAAACCCTTTCTTCAATGATTATCGCGAATTTTTTTCTTTCCCTTTATCTCCCTTTATTCCATTTTATCCCAAACGTATCCATTACCGTAAAAATCTCACTAAATCTTGGATTTTCTCTTTTTTTCTCTTATTCCCTGGTAATTTATTTCAAAAAACCTATCTGGATGGATTTGAAGATGGAATTATTCACCAGAAATGGGGGGGGAGGTCCTGCAATATACTATCTTGATGGTAACCCCCCCTGAAATACCCCGAGACCTATTTTTTCCGCTTCTCCATACCTCATCACCAAGCAATCTATCCATTCAAAGTATTTTATGCTACGATAATGTATAAATATTTCTGATATTCGGATCCTGGAGAAAATTGACGTGAAAAAACCCCACAATAGTACACTTTGGCGCTGAAGCGGATCGGGATAAAGGAATCCGCCAGGTTTTCCACGTTGGGCAAGCCGAAAGCTGAGGAGAATCGGGACGAGATAGGGGAAAGAGAAAATGGTTTATCGTGGTCTCGCCGACCTCGTTGTGGTGATCCATCTAGCGTTCGTCCTGTTCGCAGTATTGGGGGGGGTTCTGGTTCTCAAGTGGAAGCGCTGCGCGTGGATACACGTACCGACTGTTGTGTGGGCGGCACTCATCGAATTTGTAGGCTGGGTATGTCCACTTACGCCATTTGAGAATTGGCTCCGCGAGAGAGGCGGTGCTATCGCTTATCGGTCCGGCTTTGTCGAACACTATATTCTTCCCCTCCTTTACCCAACCGTGCTTACAAGACGCTTGCAGATCGCCCTGGGTCTCTTGGTATTAATTCTCAACCTGGTCATCTATGGGTGGGCATGGCGCCGTATTGTTAAGGCTGAGCCTTGAGGAATATAAAAAAGGAATTTTTCGTAACAGTCTTTACGGCATTATCCAGTGCCTTTTTTCCTCAACCCTCTATTGAACAATCCCACATATTTTTGAAAAATCCTACATAATCAACCGTAAACAAGGTATTGCTTTGAAAAATCAATCATGGCCTTCACATTTTCCGCCTTTGATCCCTGCATGCCGGCCCCAGTTGAGAGGATAAAGCCACCGTCTTTGGCCGCCACATCTATGAGGTTTTTACAATAGGCCTTTACATCATCAGGCGTTGCGGTACATAGCAAAGAGAGGGGAATGTTGCCTGCTATACAAGCCACTTGACCAACAGTCTGCTTCGCACGACCCATATCCGTAAGGTCGAACCACCAAACAGTTTTGCCCTTAGGAATATCGCAAATCACCTCAAGGCGCTGATTATAGCCTCCTTCTGCAAACAGTTGAGGAACGCACCCTTCATTAACGAGCCCGATGATCAATTTTCTGAGTGTCGGCCAGTAAAAGGTACGGAACTGCTCATCAGACAGAAAGCCATCTGCTCCCTTGTGGAGGGGGACGAATGGCATGATGTGGCCGCTGGCCTTACATGTTGCCGCACCGGATTTTACCATGAAGGGCGTTATTCTTTCACAAGCCTCCATGAGCTCGTCTGGGCGTCGGTATATATCCATGATAACCCCTCTGGTGCCTCTGAGGGTATCACCGATCACATCGAACGGCGCCTTGGTGAATCCTCCCGAAAAAGCGGGATATCCCTTCCCCATGACCGATCCGTTTAAACGGCGAACAGCAGTTATCCACCTGATGGTCTCTTCCCCAGCACCCATGAGGTTTTTGAATGTCGACTGGACCTCTTCTGTTCCAAAAGGAATCACGGCGGGTGGGATTAAGGGAATTTCGTTGACGGGGGGAAACAGGGGCATCTTTTCCAGTGGTTTCAGGGTGCCAAAGATTCGAGGGAAATAGATATTCATAAAGAAACCAGTGGGATCGTCAATAAGGTCCTGATACTCATCAGCCCTCATATACTCCTTTTCCACATACTGGTAGTCTTGTTCCTCAGATAGGCCACGACCGGGCCACCTATAGAGCTTGAAATCCAGAATTTCAAGGATCTTGCCCGGCACAATGGTGGTAGGTGCATTGTATGCATCAGGGGTAAAGTCGTCAAAGAACTGCTCCCAGGCCCGAGTGAGGATGTCATAATCATACATGGCGTCATACATAGTGAAGCCTGCGTATTGAATAGGAAAGAACCCGGCGGAAGGACATATTGGGATACGTGAGGGCGTCCTCTGCAGCTGGATCGCATCCTTCATAAGGGTGACCCGCTCTCTGTAAGATTCCTCAGCCTCGGGGCTGATAAAGGGAATTCCCTTGCCTGAAAGCCACATTTTAAACTGGGCTTCTTGTTTCTCACCAGCATCCGGTGAGATCTCGCCCCATCTCTCTTTCATCCCCTTCTTCCATCCTCAATTTCCCTCTTCGTGAGGGAGGAATTATCTGCTCATGATTTAGTCCGAGGCAATGCCTCGGTGTTATTCTCTACAAAAGACTCTTTACCACCTCTCAGCCGAATGGGTAAATGACAGCGACAAAATAGTGCCTTATTATCCAACTCGCCCTGTCTCTTCAGCCGGGGAATATGCTCGCTACGGTTCCCTCTCAGTACTGTGTATCAGCTATTCTTTCAGAGAGTCCCTAAGTATCCTCCCAGAAGATGCACCGAGGTGTCCAGGTCCTACCGGGTTCTTATCCCAAGTGTTGGGAGGAGATGAAGGGCATTGAGTATCATCGAGTATGGGAAACGCTGCTTTTCACTAAAGGCGAATTTCTTTATCCACGAACGCAGCGCACATAGTAGGAGTTACTCTTATAGTAGCTCAGTACATAGGCACCATCGAACATCACGATCCATGCGCTATACGTATTGGGGGCAAAGGTAGTTGATGACCAGTAGCTCAAGGTATCCCGAAAAGGTACCTCTTTCCGCATAATCGGTCGTAGTCTATCATAGAGAATGCCCCGATCGAGTAGCGTTTCCAGTTCTGGCGCAGTCGGCACACGCCAATCGCTTTTCCCATTCAATGAAAGTGATTTCGCATATTCCATAGCGTCGTTCCAGGTCATCTTGCCTGGGGATTCACACTGCCATTCCAGGCCGGTCTTCGGATCTTTCCACACAGGCATTCTTCGTTTCCCAGACTCACGTTCTTCTTCTGTTCTCTTCATCTGATAATTTCTTTATACCTAAAAGTATCATTTTTTCTTTCGTTTTGATTTTTTACTCCATCCCTTATGTCTCAATCGACTAGCAACTCCCCCTCATAAAAAAATAAAAAAAGCCCCGCCCCGCATCAACGGGACGGGGCTTTTTCCTTGATTCCCTATCATTGCATCAAGGGAAATGTGCACCGGAAGATCTTTCATCACCATATTCATGACGGGAAGACACAAGGACCACATTTTTCACGGTACACTTTTCTGAAGCCATCCATCAATCCCACTGGGAAACTTTGCCGGTTCACCCCAGTAAATACAGTGTGCGGGACAGATCAAGCTGCATGCGGGTGCCTCATTATTGCCGCGTTTTTCGACACACAGATCGCACTTCACCGCTTTGGTGACTTCATGGTTAAACTGCATAATACCATAAGGGCAGGCTTGTACGCAGCAGGTACCGCACGAAATACACCTCTTTGCTTCCTGAACGGCCATGTCTTCTGTAAATCCTAGTTGAACTTCGTTGAAGTTCATCACTCGTTCTTGGGCTTTCAGGCGAGGCATTTGAGCACGAGCAGTCGGATCGTATTTCTCTTTCTGAGGTTCCGTGATTGGAGTCAGTTTTATATCCCTCAAATCCCTGCCTGCTCGGAGGTCCAGGCCTCTTAGATATCTGTCAATGGATACGGCTGCCTCTTTGCCGGAAGCAATGGCCTCTGCAACAGTTTTTGGGCCATGATGTAAATCCCCGCCCGCGAAGACCCCTTTAATCGGCGTTTCCAAGGTCATGGGATCAGCCTCAAGGCCTCCTGTTGAACTGATGGGAATCCCCTGCTTATCGGCAAAGGAGAGATCGGCAACCTGACCAATGGCAACAATGACTGTGTCCCCCTCAAGTTTACTCAGATCTGTAACATCATACTGAGGGTTGAAGCACCCGTCTTCATCGAATACACAGGTGCAACGCTTGAATTCGATTCCAGTCAACTTCCCGCCCTTCTCTAAGAACCTGTTGGGGCCGAAACAGTTGATAATGGTAACGCCCTCTTCCAGAGCCATCTCGATTTCGCTTTCCCATGCCGGCATTTCATCTCGCTGCTCCAGACACACAACGGAGACCTCTTTTGCGCCTCTGCGAAGGGAGGTCAATGCCACATCAATTGCCACATTGCCGCCTCCAACGACGATAACCCTTTCTCCAACGGATACTGGATTTCCAAAGGACACATCCCGAAGAAAATCGACACCTTTAAGGACACCATCCAAGTCTTCTTTTTCTACATTCAAGAGGCTGTTCTGGTGGAGGCCAGTTGCCAAGAAGACGGCCTGATACCTGTCCTTCTTCAGGCTTTCGAGGGTAATATCTTTTCCGAACGTCACTCCTGTTTTGATCTCTACCCCCATGTCCTGAATAACCCTGATTTCAGCAGCGAGATTATCTTTTGGGAGGCGATACTCCGGAATTCCTATGGCCATCATACCCCCGGCAACCGGCAGTTTTTCAAACACCGTAACTGCATATCCCTCCCTCGTCAGGAAATATGCCGCTGTCAGGCCGGCAGGACCTGAACCGATAATAGCGATCTTTTCGTTTCTCGCCTCTTTGACTTCAGGGACGTAAGGATTCTTCCGAGAAAGATCCTGATCGGCCAAAAACCGTTCAATGGAGCGAATTGCAACGGGTTCATCAATTTGGTCCCGGTTACATTTCGATTCACAGGGGTGAGGACAGACCCTTCCGCAGACGGATGGGAAGGGGCTCGTTTTCTTGATGAGCTGTATGGCCTCCTGATATTTTCCCTTGGCCGCAAGGCCCACATATCCCTGGACATCGTTATGCGCCGGGCACTCCACCTTGCAGGGAGACGTATCCTGCTTTTCATTTCCGGACTTGCCCTCCACAGCATTACAACCGTTACACTTTTCCTCGTCAAGGAGAACGACTCCAGTCTTTGGATCCGTGGTGATGGCATCTTCAGGACAGGCTAGGGCACAGGGTGCGTCTTCACAATGATGACAGAAGAGGGGAACAAAGAGAGGCGACTTTTCAATCACCCGAATCACTCTCGGGCCGACGCCGAGTCCATGTTCCTGTTTGCACGCCACTTCACAGGCATGGCAACCACTGCAATCATCCTGATTGATCATCAACGTTATCTTCTCCATCTTTTCCCTCCTATTCATCTTCACAGGGCGCTATGTTGCACAGACAGACCCTCACATTGGTGGAGCCCATATTGGGATCACACGTCTCAAAGGCATTGTCGGTCAGGATATTGGAATTGGAGATATCCCAGCCATGGCCCGGATCCTTTATCTCCGGGTACCACC
>Ga0209636_10008122_pt1 | contig 10689 bp, 6 predicted proteins | sample DeeMarSWOR152_54_FD_187464 | JGI IMG/M metagenome (GOLD analysis project Ga0209636, IMG submission 187464) | Marine sediment microbial communities from White Oak River estuary, North Carolina - WOR-1-52-54 (SPAdes) (version 2) | ecosystem: Environmental > Aquatic > Marine > Intertidal zone >... | reverse complement strand
TATAAGCTCTGCTGGAAACCATTTTTTCCAGAAATCCCTGTCGTGTCGATAATTTAGGGTCGAATAGGCAACGATGCCAGCGTCTAGCCACGGATTGCCTACATCTAGAATGCGAGAAATAACTGCTCCACATTTCGAACATTTGATTTTAACCATGTCTATCCAGGGTCGGTGAGGTGTATGCCCTTCGAAATCCTTCCAACCCTCGACTGCTCGCGATTTTAGCTCTTCCTTACTGCTTATGACATCGAAGTTTCCACACTTCGGGCATTCCCATATTGGCAACGCCAAGCCCCAGTACCTCTTCTTGGAAATCATCCAGTCTTCCATATTTTGTAGCCAATCTAACTCTTGGTGTAGGCCAAAATCTGGGATCCAGCGAACCTGTTTGGCAACTTCCATGATTTGATAGCGGAGATTTTCTTTCTTCTCTTGTTCAGTGATTTGTTCAAGAGGCTTGTCAAGTTTAGTTCCCATCGAGATGAACCACTCATCGACAAGACGGAACACCAACTCGCTGTCACAACGCCAGCAAACAGGGTAGCGATGAGTGTAGTCTTCTACCTTAAAGAGCAAGTCTTTCTCTTCTAAATTCTTTATGATTGGCTGAGCTGATTCATAAACATGGGTTCCTGTAAGCCAACCGAAATCGTCAACAAAGACTCCGAACTCGTTTAGCGGGGCCACAGCAGGCAGGTCATATTGATTACCAAGCTCCAAGTCTTCCTTTCCACAGCCAGGCGCGATGTGGACAATACCAGTTCCCTCGACTTCACTCACCTCTTCCCAAGGTATAATACGGTGAGCGCCAACTGCCCCCAAGTTTTGCTCAGCGGGAAGTTCGTCGAATGGGCCGACGTAGGTCCAGTCGAGCATATCCGATCCCATAAGTTCTTCAATTATCTCGTAGTGTTCTTTCGCAAAGACGCGATTTAGAGCTGCCTTGGCTAGATATAATGTCTCATTTTTGTAGCGAACTTTTACGTAGATCATGTTGGGATGGACTGCTGCTGCAACATTGGAAGAGAGTGTCCACGGGGTCGTTGTCCACACCAGCAAAGCTTCATTTAGTCGTCCACGAAGAGGAAACTTAAGGGTGACTGCAGCATGCGTGATTTCCCGATAGCCCTCGGTGACGATCTCATGTTGAGAGAGTGCTGTGGAGCAACGGGGACACCATGGCATTACGTCTTTTCCTTTGTATATCCATCCGCGTTCGTGACACCTCTTGAGCACGGCCCAGATGGTGTAGTTGTTCTCATCTGAGAATGTGAAGTAGGAGCCGCCCAGCTGAGGAGTACCCAGTCTGCTGATAAGACTCTCTGCTGTGTCAGATACTGGGCCTGTGGAACCTTGAATTGTGATGACTTTTTGATTTTCTAGGCGGTCAGCTAACTTGCGTAAAAGTTGAGGATCATCCCAGTTCATCCAGTACCCCAGCCGAATGGACTGTTCCACCTGCATGGCAGCGTAACGTAGAGCTCGCTGCTTGCATCTTTTAACGAACTCACCAATTCCGTAGGATTCGATGTCGCGTTTAGATTTGAAGCCGAGATTTCGCTCTACTTCAACCTCTATCCAAAGTCCCTGACAGTCGAAGCCATTCTGGTAACGAAGTTCAAACCCATTCATAGCCCGATAACGTTGGAATACATCCTTGTATGTACGTCCCCAAGCATGGTGGACACCCATTGGATTGTTTGCAGTGATCGGACCGTCTATGAATGACCACCGCTTGTTACCTCGGTTTAGGGCTACACGTTTCTCGAAGGCACCTGTGTCCTTCCAGAATTTTAGGATTCGATGCTCCAGCTTTGGAAGATCAGCTGTAGACTTTACTTCCTTGAACATTTTTCATCCTCCAAGTAATCAAAATTCATATGGGTTTTGTCTTGTGATTTTTTAAAAGTTCTGCATTCTTTTGTGATTTTAGGGGGCTGTAGTCTAAACGTCATCAAAGGTCTCAAATTAGCCTTGAATTTGACAGTCACCTTTCATCTCAGACATCCGCCAATACACGAAAATACCATGAGAGACATATAACCTTTTTGAATTAGTATTCTGCTACTTTGAATTAGTGTCCAATGGCTGTGTCATTTTCGTTTTCTGAATAACATTAATTCTTCTGGTGCAGACATTCAAATCCATCTTCTACGAGTTGCTTCGCTTCTTCGGTCGTCTTAACGCTGGCGGAGTGGAACTCATCCCCTTTTTCAAATTTGGTTAGTTGAGTGTAAACCGTGTTTTTGATGTTTCTGTGTCCAAGCAACTGTATAACATATGGAATGTCCCTTGTTTTTGTGTATTCTATTTTTGCTTTGATTCGGTGTGAGCAATTGTTTCTTATTCCTAAGAAACTCTTCACAAAGTTTATCTGTGACTTAACTGATATAATTGAATTGGGTGGGAAGGATAAGGATCTATCTGATTAGGGTGTTGATCCTTCTGCTTTTGTTACTGTCCTCTGTAGGCTTAAACACACTTGTACTTACTCGAGCTTCTTTCGACCTTTCCCAGGTAGCTTATTACAATGATGTCAAGAGTGCTCTTAATCTTACTTCTGAGCAAGAGGTGATGCTTGAAAGAAACGGCTTCGTTGTCATTGAAGTCTCAAACACTTCAGAGATGGACCTCAATCCTGGGTTGCGTTTTGAAGACTTCTACTTCTCCAAAGTTTACAGAAACGACTTGCCAGTCTTCGTTACGACCGATTCGATTCTCCACCTTTTCCATGTAGTCTTTGACTGTTCTCTGAGAATTTTGGAGAACCAAACACTTTATCCCATGCTTCTTGAAGTAACAAAGTACGCCTTCAACACATCACTAAACGATTACAATGCAACTGCACATGATGGCTCTTTGAAATATTGGGCGATAAGGAACTCGACCATTTACTTTGCCATAGGGTTATCCTTAATAACTGGTGAAACTGTAGCTTTGCCTGATGAACTTGCAGATGATGAGGCGTTTTATTTAGCCCAGATATATGCTGATGAACTCCAGTTCGTCCCTGCTGGAATGTGGCATATCCCAGAGCGTCCTTACGACGTAGAAGTACTGTACGATTATACCCAATTTAAGGTGCGAGGGCATTACTTGGGTATATCAGAGCTCGAACGCTACTTCCGCACCTTGATGTGGTACGGTAACTATCCGATTTTTATTCCACGTAATGACGAACGATACGATTGGATTGTCCCTCATATGGACGACGCAGCTATTGTCTACATGAGAGATATTCTCAAATCGAATCCACAATGCTATGACAAGTGGATGCTGTTATACAACGTGACTAGCGCTCTAGTAGGGGAGAGCGACTCAATTAACCCGTTGAGCCTTGAGACTGCCCTCCACAATGTTTTCGGAGACAGTGAACGTTATTTGGATTTTGTTGCTGCGGAAGGTGGGCTGGCGAATCTGAGGGAAGAGCTAAGTAGGCCTGAATACCAGCAGGAGATACTGTCACAAGCTCTGCTGGCGGGAATGCCAGTAGCACTTCCCCGTTACCCTACCGTTTTTCAGTTTATGGGTCAACGCTACGTGCCTGATTCACATATTTTCCAGATGTTATGCTGGGACAAGGTAGGACGCAACTCTGAAATGAAAAGGCGAATCATGCCTAAAGGATTGGATTTGTTTTCGGTTTTAGGCTCCGAACGTGCATATCAATTGTTAATTCCAGATTTTAATTTTGAGAATTACACAAAAAACCTATCGATACTAGAAGAGAATTTTAAAAACCTCACAGAAGAAGATTGGACACACTCATCATACATGGCATGGATACACACCCTGCAAAGCCTAGTTGACATCGAATACGGAAGTGATTATCCTGGATTTATGCGAACTCTTGCTTGGCAGGACGAGAAGCTTAACACAGGGTTGGGAAGCTGGGCTCAATTGAGACACGACACGATATTATACGCTAAGCAAACCTATATACCAGGCTGGGTCTGTAGTTATCCAGAAGCTTTTGTTGAGCCCAATCCCATCTTCTACCTGAGAATGCAGAAACTAAGTGAGCGAACGTCAGAGGCGGTGAACATCCTGTCTCCCAATGGAATCGAGCCTATCATTACGTCTTCGCTGGAAACATTGAAAAATGTGACTCAAAAGCTCGAAGTAATTTCTGCGAAGGAACTGGCCAAGGAACCACTTACCACGGAGGAAGTGGAGTTTATAAAGGAGGTGGCATGGAGATGTGGATCAGGTGGATTCGTTGGATGGTATGTAGACACAATCCACAACATTGCTATGGCGGCTAACTATACTTCGCTCTTAGAAGTTCCAGTTATAGCTGATGTAGCCACCTTTCCACCCGGCGATATAGAGGATCCACCCCAAATACTGCATATCGGCGTCGGCTACGTAAACGCGTTGGTGGTCTTCTACCCCAAACCTAATGGAACACTGGTGGCAGCCGTGGGGCCAGTATTCTCTTACTATGAGTTTAGGCTCATTGGGACGAAGCGCTTGAATGATGAGGACTGGAAAAACATGTTAATGTCGGATAACAAAACTGAATTCATCCCTGAGTGGCTCAAAGACGTTTACGGAATGTCGGAACCATGGCCTGTGCCAGAGCACTCCAACACCACCCTATTAGCTGTGGTAATGATATTAACGGTCGCAATAGTAACGCTTATCAAAATGACCAAGGGCAAGAGTATGGCACGCTATAAACCAAGACAAACGTAGGTGCTGGTTCTTGTCCAAACCTAATATTGCGCATAAAATGCTGCTATATTAGGAAAGTACTCTACCTGTCTCAAAAGCTAGCCCATTGTGAGATGTAATAAGAGTAAAGGGACTACATGCTGAACAAATCCATTTTGACAGAAGAGTCGCGAAAAGCTCGCTCGCTTACAGTCGACATCATCCTCCACATTACATCCGACTAACCCAGGACAAAAAAAGGTGTTAATCTTACATTAGCAAATAGCGCTAAACTGAATTAATAGCGGCACACAATATGGAGACTTCAACTTTTTAATGAAAGTGCGGGCCCGTCGGGAATTGAACCCGAGACCCCCGGGTTTCTGTGCAATACTGTCTTGTTTTGCTTAAAAGCCCGGTGCTCTATCCTTGCTGAGCTACGGGCCCTCTAGGGTTTTCATTTCGCTTTAGAGATTTGAGAAGGTGCTTTTTAGTATTTCGATTATCTCTGTCCGTAAAAAAAGTTTAGGGAGTGCCTTGAACTTTCAGGATGTTTGTTATGAAGCTTTTGATTTTGTCGTTTGCGGTTAGTATTGTTTCGATTGTTTTTATGCCTTTTTCTGTGGGTTTGTAGACTCTTTTTCTTTCGTTCCATGTTCCTGTGATTAGCCCGTTTCTTTCGAGTGAATATAGAAGTGAGTAGACTGTGCCTGAGCTTACTAGGAGACGGAATTTGTTGTGAATAAAAGAGATAACGTCGTATCCGCTCATGGATCTATTTCTCAGTTCAGCTAGAATTATTATATCCATAAAATTTTTTATTATTCTTTCATGCATTTTCTTAAGTATTCTTCCTTCCAATTTTCCACCACCAACTATGATGGGCAACGTCGTCATGTTTATTCACGTTTTAATGTTTAGTTGAAACAGATTATGAGATGTTTAAACTGCATCTTATTAAAAAGCCGAAGAGCTAACGCCGAAATGGTGTCAAGTTTCTGCAGTTGATGAAGAGAACATTTCAATTTTAAGCGCTATGAACGGTGTACGGAACGTTTGATTTTTAAAGCTTGATTTTCTATTTAAACGATGGAAGCTGCTGTTTTTAATACTTAGCGATATATCTACATGTCAAAAAATGTTATTTCCTTCTTTTAGGCATAAATTTTGGACGGTGTTAAAATTGATTTCGTGGAAGCACTCTTTTGAGAGTTTAGCCGAAGAATTTGAAATGACAAAGAAAAAGAAAGAAGCTCTGGACAATTTATTAGATGCTGGCAAGATTTCGCAGCCGACATATGACTCCTTTAACGAGAAGATAGATGAGGCAGTTGCAGAAATTGAAAAGCAACAAAGAGCTTTGCTAGATAAAATGAATTCCAAAGTAGGAGAACTTGAGGATCACACTAAAACTTTGGAGATGCTCCTCGCAAACTTCGAAATTAAACATGTAACAGGTGAAATAGACGAAGAGGTTTATCAACGTGAAATCAGTCTCTTATCTACAGGGCTTGAAGTTGCAAGACAGGAACTAGATACCGCCAAGGAAGCCATAGATCAGCTTTCAAGCAACCTACCGATTGCGCCAACTGACATAGTTGTGCCTCAAGAAGTGGAACTGCAAACCACAGAAGGTGTCGAAGCTCCTGAACCTGAAATCGCAGGCGTGGAAGAAACTGTTTCGGTAGTTGAATCTGAGGAAGCTCCTGAAGAAAATGTAGAGCAGAATCTGCCTGAACCACCTGTCGAGTCCACAGAAGGCGATGTGGAAACATTGCAAAGTCCGGAGGAACCGGGAGAAACTTCGCAAGAAACGTGGGAAAACACAGAAGAAACGCAAGAAACGGAGCAGAGCACGGAAGAGGAAATGCAATCAACGGAAACGGTAGCTGAAGGAGAAGAAACACAAGAGTAAACATTTTTCTCCCTTTTTTCTATACCAAAATCAAGTTTATGTAGTGTAGAGTTTTATATTGGCTGTTTTCTTTTTCTAGTTTGAGAGTGCTATGATTGTCTGAAAAAGTTGTTATGACCTTTCATGAAAAGTTTAAACAGTATGATTTGGGAGAGGGGCATCCTTTTAGGGGAGATAGGTTTGAGAATGTTAGGAGGTTTTTTGAAGAGCAAGGTTTACTCAGTCTTTCTCAGGTGGTTCTTGTTGAACCTCAGCCAGCCTCGAAGGAAGATTTGTTGCGGGTTCATGAACGGAGTTATGTTGATTTGATTTTCCGTTTCGCTGAACAAAACAAGCCTTACGATGTTGAAACGCCTGTTTCTGCGGAGATTCTTGAAGCTGCATTGCTTATTGTTGGCGGTGCAATTGCTTGCGGCGAATCGGTTTACAGGGGAGAGGCAAAACGTGGAATTTCTTTGGGTGGAGGTTATCATCATGCTGGAAGAAATTATGGTGGCGGATTCTGCCTATTCAACGATGTGTCGGTTTTGGTTGAGTATTTGAGAAGTGAATATAATGTGAAACGTTTTTTGGTTTTGGATTATGACGTTCACTTTGGAAACGGTACAAGCGACATTTACTATAAGGATCCTACAGTGCTGTACGTTTCTTTGCATCAAGACCCGCGTACGATTTACCCTGGGACAGGATTTGCTTGGCAGATTGGAGAGGGCAAAGGAGAAGGCTACAATGTTAACGTGGCTTTGCCGCCTGGGACAGGTGACAGCACTTATCTTTATACGCTAGATGAAGTTTTGGTTCCTCTCGCTGAGGAGTTTAAGCCTGAAATTATTATTGCCAATGGTGGAAGTGATCCTCATTTTGCGGATATGCTTGGGAATTTGAGGTTGACTGTTAAAGGATTTTTTAACTTGTCATCCAAGATTAGGAAGGTCGCAGAGAAGGTTTGCAGTGGAAAGCTTGTTTTGATGCCTGGAAGTGGATATAATCCTATGGTTTTGCCGCTTTGTTGGTATGCACTTGCTGCTGGTGTTGTTGGTTTAGAAGAGATTCGCGTTAGAGATCCGTATGCTCCTCCGAAGGAGCCGCCTAGTTGCCGTGAAAAGGTTGAAAGCATGATTGGTGAATTGAAACGTCTGCTGAGAAAACATTGGATGTGCTTTCGGTAAAAACGATGCAATCAAGCCTTGAGTTTTTGCGTGTGTTTATAAACTTTTACATTGTTGTAGAAGAAATCAAATAGTGTGGCTAGAAACCCAATGTTGCGAGTAGAGAAGGTAGAAGAAAATAGCAAACAGTGCGTGATAGATTCTCTTCGGTTAGATGTTATAAGGCATGTTTTTGCATTTTATGATATTCAACATGAACCTGACTGCACAACAATGTATGCTGCCTTTGAAAATGGAAGTTTAAAAGGATACGTTCTTATTTACACTGCTCTTGAGTTCACAAGCGTAATCCTAGAATGTGAAAGCGATGTAGCTGAGGAGCTAATTGAGTATGCGCCTGAGAACCGTTTTGTTATGCACGTCTCACCAAATCTTCTGCCGATTATAGAGAGGAAATTTCCGCGTGCGAAGTGTTACGTTGAAGATTGGATGTTGGTCGAGAGCGATGATGCCGCCTTTTTCAGATCGAAACTTGTACGTAGATTGCGCGCTGAGGCTGACGCTTCAAAGCTTGCCACGCTTCTGTCAAGTCGAAAGGATCGCACCACAGGCACAGTTAAGAAATATGTTGAAATGATAAGTAAGCAGCCGATTTACGGAGTTTTCCTGAACGGTGAACTGGTTTCTTACGCTGGTTCTTTCATTCAGTTACCGCAAGTTTGGATGATAGGCGGGGTCTATACGCATCCAAAACACAGAAGCAAAGGGTATGCAACGTTAGCCGCGTCAGCAGTAACGGAAGAGGCTTTGAAAAACGCGGAGGCAGCAGCACTGTTTGTGAGGTCAGACAATTACTCAGCAATCAAGGTCTATGAAAAAATCGGTTACAAGAAAATCGGTGAAAAACTCTGGGTAGATGCAGGAACGGGAATGAAGCCGTAGAGCTAGATGTTTTTCTCAAAATCTAATTGACATATTTACAACGCTCTGCCAAAACATGCAAAGCTCCCGACAAATACTTTGGCGAACTCTCGTGTGAGCGCAGATAGACCCCCCTTATATATAGGTCAATGTCAGGTCATGTTCTTGTTGTGTACTTTCTCTAGGGTTTGTTTTAGTAGGTTTATTGCGGACCATGCTGCAAGTGCGCTTGTCTTTGGATTTTCTGGATGCGGATCATTTGCAAATTTTAGGAATATATCGCCGTGTTTCCATTTGATTTTGATTTCATGTACGTTTCTGTCCACTTTCGGGTCTGAAATTATTCTCACCTTCACTTTTTCAGGTTGAGAGGTCAACGCCAATGTGGCTGCAACGTTCATACCTCTCGGAAAAAGCTTAACAGCTTCTTCAGCAGTTCCCTGATAAACTGTTTTTTCTTCTTGATTATCCATTTCTAAAGCCTTGGGATTCTTTCTGGAAGTTAAAATGACTTCATCTACTCCTGCTAGTGCTACACTGGAAATGGCGTCTAAACCGCCAATGGCTCCTGATGATATGTGAATCTTTTTGCTTTTCACATCTAAATCCAGAAGGGCTCCCACACTCATAACTATCAATTCAATGTTTTCCGCCAAGATTTTGTTTATGTAATCTTTAACGGCTTGCTGTGATGCTGCCTCCACGATGACTAGGGGTTTAAGCTCAATCAGTTCTTCAAGGCTCTTAACGACTGTGACTGGAAAGTGCAGCGACTTTTTGAGCTTTTCAGCTTTCTTCATATTACGATCATAAAGAACTAACTCGTCACATTCAACTATTCCTCTTTCAACTGCTCTTGCGATTACGGTGCCAATTGCCCCGCACCCAATTATTCCAACCTTTCTCACTCTTTATCGCTCCAGAGTTCACTAATATTCAGCAAAAAACCGAATATCACTATAGTCCTTAATTTCTCTACCATCACCCTTCCTAGGTAGAACTTCAATGTTTGCAACCTTGCACGTGCCAGATATGTCCCCTCTGCCTTCCATAATTATTTCTGCCGTGTCTTTTCCTCCAGCGTAAATTGTCAGTTTTTTAATTTGCATGTTCAACGGCATACGTTTTTCGGCTTTTTCCCTTCTAACTCCAGTTATTACAGCCATTATCAAGTCTCCATGCTTTTCTGCGGTTTCATCTACGTGTTTTTCATCAGGAGTTGGCCAAGGAGATAGATGAACGCTTTTGTGGCTTTTGTCCTCGGCATACATTGTCTGGTAGATTTCTTCTGTTAAGTGTGGCGTTATTGGTGCCAGAAGCTGCAGAATCCTATACAAAACCGTGTATAGCGTGTGTTGCACTGCTTCTCTCTTCTCTTTTCCGTAGAAATCTGGCTTGTACAACCTGTCTTTTACAGCTTCTATGTAGCAATCGCAGAGAACATGCCACGTGAAGTTGCGAATTTCCTCCATAGCAATGTTGAACTGGCACATCTCCAGAGCATCAGTCACTTTCTTCGTCAGCTTTTCAGCTTTGCTTAAAATCCACTTGTCCAGAGGCTGAAATGCATACTCCACGTTTTCCTTTGACTCGTAGTCTTTCAACTGGTTGCATACAAAACGTGCAGCATTCCACAGTTTAATCAGGAAGCGCCAGCCGTATTCGACATCTGGCCAGCGGAAGGGTATATCTGAACCCGTAGCTCCGCCACCGGCAACCCATTGTCTTGTCGCGTCCGCCCCATATTTTGAGAAAACTTCTTGCGATGCCACGTAATTGCCAAACGACTTGTGCATTGAACGCCCATCTGTTCCTAAAACCATGCCGTTGATTAAACAGCTTTTATAGGGTTTTTCGTTGAAGAGAGCCAAGTGCCTAACCATCAAGTAGTATGCCCACGTTCGGATGATATCAACACCAGAAGGATGCACATCAGCAGGGAAAAGCCGCTTCCAATCCTCTCTATCGGGCCAACCAGCGTGAACCGCACACGTTATGGACGAATCAAACCATGTATCCAAGACATCTCGTTCTGGCTTGAATTCTTTCCAGCCGCAATTTGGACATTTGTCAATTCTCGGATTTTCT
>Ga0209636_10008121_pt1 | contig 10689 bp, 9 predicted proteins | sample DeeMarSWOR152_54_FD_187464 | JGI IMG/M metagenome (GOLD analysis project Ga0209636, IMG submission 187464) | Marine sediment microbial communities from White Oak River estuary, North Carolina - WOR-1-52-54 (SPAdes) (version 2) | ecosystem: Environmental > Aquatic > Marine > Intertidal zone >... | reverse complement strand
TACACTTTTTGTGCTCTTGTTGTGCTTTACTACCTGATTTATGATCCATTTGATTTTTTTGTTCGTCAGTTTGACCATGACTTCATCTAGCGAAGTTTGATGGCGAAATAATTGTCGGACTCTACATGATCTTAAAATGGGCGAAAGGCTTATATAGTGTGTGGGACTTAAATTTCATGTGGTGACAAAGTATGAAAAAGGAAACCTACAAGAAGCCGAGAATCATAAAGGTTAGAAGAGTTGTTGCTCCCGGTGGACATAAAGTGTGAGAGAAGGACAGTGTTCTCGTTGTAGAATCTGTATGAGAATAAAACAGATAATAGTTGGAGGTGATAAATATGAAAAGACTTATGGAAGGTACAAAGGTCAACTATGAGATCAATCCAAAGGGATCAGAAGCGAATTTATCCTTGGAAGTTGAATTTCTGGAAGAGGGAAACTTTTCAATTGCAGTATTAATGGGTGGTATTGCAGAACCCGTAGCATACAAAGGTATTTTGGGAATACCCGAGAAAGGCAGAAGAGTTCATAGCGAACTGGTCCTCAAACGAGAAAAAATAGAAATGTAAGTTCCTTTTTGCGGAAATTACTTAGATTTGGTTAGGATAGTTCTCTCTTCTCTTTTCTCGTATTGATATATTGTTTTGTTACACCCCTAATCATCTCTATGGATGAAAATGTGTGAATTTCTTTGCATTTCATGTGTACATTGAACTCTGATAAATATTCTTGGGTATATTACTGTCGGACAGTTTAATGTACAGTGAAAAATGAGCCATTTCTCAGAAGCTGTTTAATCACTGGAAAAAAATTGTCCATGAAGCGATCTTTAGGAACACAATACTTCTCTCCTAACTGAGTGAAAATAGTGTCGAGTGTTCTTTGAGTATCACAGAGATCCAAAAAATCCTTAAAAATGCCTCTGATAGAAGCAAAACTGTATGCTTTTGTGTTTGTTATTATACACTGAGCCACCTCTTTTTTGTCATGATCACTTACTCTAACCTGATCATAGACAACATCAGGTAGTAAAGAAATAACTGCCTCACCTTTTTTTTGTGCTAGAATGCGGATTTCCTCCTTAATATGCTTTCTCTCCTCTATATTTCTTCTTACAAAGATATCTACAAATTCATCTCTCGTACGGTTTCCCAAGAACACGAACATATTCCCAACAGAAACACCCTTGAAATTACTAATATAAAGGGGGTATTCCATTATGGATTGGTCGTGGAAATCCCTTGCTTTGAGTACTTCTTCATTGCTCATACCCCCGACTACATCATATTCATTGTGTTCTCGGCAATATATTAAGTTGTAGTCATGATCACCATGCAGCCGTATGCCATATTTCTCCCTATGAAGATACAGCTTTGAACCATATTCAATGCGGCAGATACTCACAGGATTAGAATCAATAACGTCTCTGTGCCTTACTATGACTTCTGTCGTCATTCTGGCATCCTCAGTGGTCTCTGAGGGGAATCCAAAAATAACATATACATTAGTCCACACTCCAGCATCATGAGCATTGCGAATAGTCTGTATAGCAGTGGTTACCTTGGTTCCTTTTTCCATGAGGTCCAGTACTCGCTGTGATCCGGATTCTAAACCCATATGTATGATGCGACATCCTGCTCTGTATGCTTTCTCAAAGAAATTCCGTGAGAATCCTTTTTCCGGACGCACCAAGGCTCTCCAGTAAATTCTCAGATCTTCTTTCAAAAGAGCATCAGATAACAGATACAACCTATGAGCTGAAATGCTCTCATCATTGAGAAGAAAATATGTAACATTGTAGTCAAGATGAAGTCTTCTTATATCTTCAACTACGAGATCAATGTCCCTTTCTCTATATTTGCTACCGTATGTAGAACAGAGACTGCAAAATGCACATCTGTTCCAATAGCAGCCGCGAGAAGTGAGTAAAGGCACAATTCTGGCTGAATTGAAATATGCGTCCAGGTCCAGATCCTTAAAAGAAGGAGTTGGCAATCCATTTACATCTTCGACAGAATGTGTTTCAGATTTTCTAATTGCACCTGAAGAGTCTCTGAATACAAGGTTGGGTACCTCTTCAAGGGAACGATTGCTCTCAAGAGAATCAACTAAGCAATACAAAGGAGTTTCTCCTTCACCTAAGACAAAAGCATCCACAATTTGGAAGAGGGTTGGAATCTCCAACGACTTGCCCATGTATGGCAACACTGGTCCGCCAAAAACAATGAAAACATTGGGGTCTATCTTTTTTATGAAATTCGCTAGTGTCAAGCTAGGAATAAGCTGATCAGACCCTCCCAGAGAAAAACCAATCACTCCATCTGATTTCTCTAAAATTCTTCGAGGTATATCATAAAACTGATAAATGTCTATGAAGAAATTCTCTTTTTCATTTTCAATAGCCGACATTAAGTTTATCAATGAATGGTCATAGTAATACCTAGTTAGATACGAATCGAACCTGATCTTTGTGGGATAGTACACAGATGAGACAATGCAGGCTGCTTTACCAAGGATCTCTGTGGCTCTCTTAATGTCAAAGAGAGAACCCTTTTTTCCTCCTTCTATTGTTCTTCTTGCTTCTTCGATGACATCAGAAGTAGTAGTGTTAAGAAGTGTTCGAGCTGTCAAAAGTGCTGAATATTTTTCACTTTCCAACCTATCTAGTGATAATTGTCTGGATAATTCGTTCAGTTCTCTATCTATTCGGTTTGAGACATGTTCCATATATTCTTTTGAATAAATAGAATTCCATATCTGGATATTCAAATCGGTCTGATGTGCTTTGTACCCCTTTTCCTCTAAGAAGGCTTTCAATGATGGTGTACTTAAACATACAGCTTCTGCAGGAGTCCACAAAGGTGAGAAAACAAGTTCCATGTTATCACCAATTCTTCTTTCATTTTTCCACTTAGAAGATTTTCTTTCGTCTTATCCCTGTTTCTTCGAGAAAGAACCTGAGCAATGTAGCATATGCATCGAGTTCCCCTTTCTTGTAGTCTTCTAACATTACTCGTATTATGTTCTTAAGAAATTTACAATTTGGTTCTTCTGCCAGAAGATTCCCTTTAGAATAGTGGTAAGCCCTCGCCCGGCAGCCTCCAGCACAGATGTATTTGTACTGGCATTCTTTGCATGTTTCCAACTTATCCACAGGTAGGTAGACCATTTTGTTTTCTCTGATAGCTCTCTCGTATATTGATTCTAGGGGATCTTTCCTGATGTTTCCCAAGTTCATAGATTTAAGTTCTCGCATGCCTCCGCAAATGTAGACAGTTCCATCAAAGCCTATTTCCAGCGTTTTCCCCATCATGGCATTACAGTAGACATCTTTTTTTTCTTCCAAAATGATGGGAAATAGAAGATCTTCAATAATATCGATGCTGATTACTTCGAAGTTTTCTTTCTGAAATTCATACAATTTCTTCAGAAAACATCCCGATAAGAGTCGATCTGCTTTGCCTCTCCCTTCTGGGATGAGAGACCCCATATGAACATTTGCAATCCCTTTTTCAATAGCAAAGTGCAGAACATCAAAGACTGAATCCATGGTGTGTTCAGTCAATGTTACTGCCAGCACTAGTTCAATATCGTTTTCTAGCAGATTATCAATAGTTTTCAACACGCGGGATAAGAATGGCCTTCCTCTTGACTTTTCATAAGATCGTGGGTTGACAGAGTCTATGCTTAATTGGACCTGTGTTTTGCTTGCAGTAAGTGCATCGATGATCTGATTGGTAAGAACTGTTCCATTGGTTACCAATTTTGTCTCGATGTGTTGGCTTGCATACTCTATGAGCTCTGGCAAGTCCTGTTTCAGGCAAGGTTCTCCACCAGAAAAGGTCAGGGTCAAAGCTTTTAGTTCCTTAAGAGCATCGATAATGGTTTTCACTTCTTCTGTGGAGAGCTCTTCTTCTACTTCCAATTTGGAATCAGTGTAGCAGTAAGTACATTCTAGGTTGCATTTTCCTGTAATCTCTAGCCATCCATGCAGTTCTCCTCCTTTTGCCCCATAAAGAAAGGGACATGGGGCCCCAGGTTCTTTCATTTATGTGCCTCCTTTGTACTGCCGCGGGAATAGGCCCTTCTCAAAAGCTTCTTGACAGAGAGGATCTGGGCTGGTAAAGTCGCCATAGGCTAGAAAAGCAGCAGCTCGACATCCTCCGCCACAGAACTCTTTCATGATGCACTGACTACATATCCCCTTCAATTGTTTGGGGCCGATGCTCCTCAGTCGGGCTAGCAATGGTGACGTTTCCCAGATTTCAGCCAGTAATTTCTCTTTAATATTGCCAATAACCTTCTCTTTGAGGTGCAACAACCCATCACATGGAGCCACATCTCCATTTGCATCTACACCTAGGATGTAGGGAAATGTGCATAAGAATGCATCCTCATCGTTGATGGCAAAAGGCGGGGGAGCCGCCACTGATATGGTAAGATTGAGGGTGTCGTTCAACTTTTTCAACTGGTTTACTATCCTGATCTTTTCTTCCAACGAGACATCCTGTTCCTTTGTGGCTCTCCCTGAAAAATGGAGAAAGGTCAACTGGAAGAATGCACACCCAAGTGACTCAGCCAGATGTATGATATCTGCCACTTCATTCTGATTGTATCTGGTGAGAACTGTGGATATTCCCACGTTTCCGAGCATCTTTACTGCTTTTTCCAAGCAAGCCATTGTCTTCTGAAATATACCTGGGTGACCTCTGAGTTCATCGTGAGTTCTCCCAATGCCATCGATGCTGAACTGAAAACTTCCAATTGCCAATTTTGACAGCCTCTTGATGATGTTATCGGTAAGCAGCGTACCATTGGTGGATATGTATATCTTGATGCGATTATTCACTTTTTCCACAATTGACAGCAAGTCATCCCTAAGAAAGGGCTCACCACCTGTCAAAAATATTCTGAATGAGCCCAGATCAGAAAATGCATTGATCAGTGATATAACCTCACCTGTAGTGAGTTCGCGTCCTTCATAGTTATGAAAGGCATAACAATGAAGGCAGTTCAGATTGCACCTATTGGTCACTCTAATAGAACCACTTAACAGAGGGGCACCTTCAAAGAATTCTTCTATTTCTGGGCTTGTTGCAAGCAATAAATCACCGTAAGCACTCTTCAGGGAAAAGGCCTGCATCAAACAAATCCTGGCAAACTGGATCAGGCATCCTTATGTCTCCATACCTGATATGGGCTGCTGCCCTGCACCCGCCACCACACACATCCAAGTATTTGCACTTAGAGCATATTCCCTTTAATTCAGTTAATTCCATAGTCTTCAATTTTCTTAGCATTTTAGAGTTCTCCCAGATGTGGGTTAACCCGTTCTCCCGTATATTTCCTGCTTTGTACTCCTCAAAGTTCATGAATCCATCACAGGGGAAAACATTTCCCATTTCGTCAATTCCCATGGTAAGTGGGAAGGAACAGAGACAGAATGGAGGATTTTCAGGATTTCGTATATCTTCTGGAATAAGAGCCAATGGGATAGTGGTATTGCTGGCAAATTTAATTTTTCCATTAAGTTCCCTGTATTTCTCAAAAATCTTTTCAAAGGTTGAAACCTTTTCTGCAGGCGTAGGATCGATTTCTTCCTTCGCTCTCCCTGTAACCAAGAGGAGCATCAAGGCAAAGGTGTCAGCTCCAAGATCGGCTGCCAGCCGCATGACATCGGGAATTACCTGGTAGTTGGACTTCATCAGTACGGATGATAAGGCTACATTTTTCCCTAAGATCCCAGAAGCTGCCTTTATCACATTTGTGGCACGCTGGAATGTCCCCTCCACATTTCTTATCTTATCATGAACCTCAGGGGAGGGGCCATCAATACTAATCTGAAAGAGTCTGAACGGTATTCCCTTCAATTGCTCCAATTTCTCTCTGTCAATCAGTGTCCCATTGGAGGATAGATAAATGGGAATACCTCTAGTACTGGTTTCTTTTAAGATATCTACCATATCTCGTCTGACAAAAGGCTCACCTCCTGTATAGAAGACACCACAGCATCCTATCTCCCTTGCCTCCTCGAGCAATCTCTCAATTTCCCCAAGCTCCAGTTCTTTTCCATGGGACGTGCCTGAATTTGCATAGCAGTGTTCGCATCTGAGATTGCATTTTATTGTTACCCTCAGAGAAAATGAAAGCAGTGGATCGCCGCTGAAAAATTGAGTGTAATCTTCTGTTGATGATAATATTTTCATAATAGAATCAACTCCAGATTCTTGGCTTCTTCAATAAACTCTTCCACATCCTCTTCTGCAGTCTCTTTTGCAATATCGAATCTATTGGCCAAGATTGCTGCAATATCTTCAATAGTCCTTGATCCATCGCAGAGTTCCCAGATCACCGACCCTGTTTCATTGAACGCATAGCCTGTTTCCGTGACTATTTTGCCCTTGTATCTACTCCAATAGATATCTGGTTTTCTTTTCGGGTTCAATTCAGATCAACCTCCTTTATCAAAATTGATGCTTTGTCTACAGCTATGATAATGCTTCTATCTAGAACTTGACTTCTCCAGAAGTCATGTCCTCTTACCTAGTTCTGTTAAGTAGTTTTGTGTTTATAAACCTATTTATCCACATCAATGTTATATTCATACGTTAATAGGTTGAGAAGGAAAGTGTATCCTGTCATGCAGTAGATTTCCAGAATGTGTAGGATAATGGAACTCTCCTCCTGACCGCAGGTGGGGGATTGACCGCAGTGGCTGTAGCATGTATTGCTACTGGTGTCACCTGTCCTGTCTGGCCTGTATAAAAGGCACAAGTCCAAGAAGTCCTAGATTCCTGCAATATGTGCATCTATTTTTACATCTCTACCAAGCCTACCGGTTCTTGATACAATCCAGAGGTAATGACTCCCCACGAATACAGCCCATGTGCATGATGGTGTTCCCATCCCACTTCACTCATAGTACCTCATATACCAGTAGAGTGTTGTTTCCTTATAAACCAATCGAGATACTATTATTCCTTCTTTACAGCCTCCAATTTCCATGAAATTTCCTTTCTATTCATTTCGTGGAAAAATATCAAAAACTCCCGGTACGTATAATCACTTAGAATTCTTGTGTTCTCTGCAATTTTTTCCTCTTGTTTGACCTATCATGATCTGTAAAATTGCAAAGAGATCATAGAAATAGAAATATCAGACTTTTTTGAAATTTCGTTCTTATATGAATCTTTCAGATATTCATAAACGTAATAGGAGTGATATAATACCTGAACAGCTTATCAATCAGTTTCTCAGGCTGACAGAATGCTTATGTACCTTTTCTTCTCTTATTTGTCGAACTGCTCCATTTCCTTGATTTTTTTCAGATATTCTTCTCTTGAAAGTTCACCATAGACATACTTGGCCTTCAATTTTCTAATTTGCTCCATTTTCCTACTTTCTTCTCTCTTCCTCTTTCTAAATTCTTCTGTCTCTAATTTCTCATCCTTTTGTCTTTTTTTCTTGAAAAGATAGTATCCCCCCGCCAACCCTGCAGCAACAATTATCACTGGCGATACATCTTCAAATTGCTCCTTTGTCAATAGCTGTGTCTTTTGTTCATAGACAGTTCTCTCTGGTTCTTCCGCTTTCAGCGGGTTAGAATCCTTGGGATCCCAGATATCATCTCCATCACTATCTACATTGTGAGGGTCTGTACCTGCTCGCTGCTCTTGTTCATCAGACCACCCATCTCCATCTGAATCTTCCACCTTCACGTCTTCTGCAAGGTCTGGGCATCCATGATTGTTCGGTGATCCTGGAAAAAAATCGCACCAGTCATCACAATCCCACACACCATCTGAATCTGAATCTTTAGGACATCCTTGTGAGTCAACCTCATGGCACTCAGGGTTATAGCATTGATCAGTACTGTCCGGGATGCTGTCACCATCTGAGTCACTCTCTGCAGGCTCTAGGGGAGAGGGAGAAGAAACGGGGGTGGCTGAAACATAAAAACTGCAACTATTATCTGCAATAGTCCCATAGGGATTCCGTGCTTTAACATACAATGTGTGAGTGCCTTCTGATTCTCCCACAAATCCTGAAAAAGTGTGAGTGCCTGCAGAAAGATATGAATTCTTCAGTATATCCTCCGAACCACCTGAAGTGACCACCCAGATGCTCACATAGGCACCTTCACTTAAGGTCGCATAAAAAACGATGGAATCGCCAATGACGTAGGTAGAACCACACCCTCCTTCCACTGTAATTATCACAGAAAAAGCAGAAAGTGATTCGCACAGAATTGTAGCCATGAATAATAGAATACAAAGAATTCTTCGTCCCCAGTTTCTCTCGAGTATCAAGTTTATCACCATAAATACTATTGAATGGAAACTTATAAAGTTTATCTTTCATATACCAAGAATTGGATATAAATCATTTTTATTCTCACCAAATTACTAACCTGAGGGGATTTTGTATAAATATATTCCGTATTATATCGAAAATTCTGATACTATCACAAAAAACAGTAAATACGAAGGTAAGACTAGCTAATCGGACTGCTAACCGTTCATTCTCCTCAGATAGAGCCCATCTGATTGTGTGTGACATGCCAATTGCACCAAGCATATAGAGTGGGACAGCAAGCTCCAGTGCAAATCTGGCTCCCCACGGTGTAAAAAGCAGGATGAAAAACGAAATAGCCCAAAAAGGTAAAAAAATTCCAGTTTTAAAATTTCTTATAAGATAAAAGGCTCCCAAGACAGAGAATATTGGAATAAATCCATAGTATTCTACTATTTCTCTCAAAAAATCTTGTCTGATCCAGGTTTTTCCCGCGTCTGACAGCAATATGAGATAAGATTTCCCAGAAAGTTCAGGGACTATTCTGAGCCACCAGGGGCTGGAAAGTGCAATCGAAAGGATGAGAATAATTCCCAGCTGTCTGAATTTGATGTTCCCATCTGTTATGTGGCTGGAAAAGAATAAGCAAAAAATTGCAATCAAGTAGGCCACAGCAGCAAAAGGATGGCTCAAAATCACCATTGCACCAAGGAATGCACAAAAAAGTATGTGTGTACCCTTTTGGAGTGTACCCTTAATGATTACGTACACCATAGATAATCCAAAGAAGTGCCCCATGAGGTTGGGGAGGAACCCTGCAACCATGTAAGAAGCGGGAAAGATGAAAGCTCCTCCAAAAAAAATAGTTTTAAAAAAGAAAATAACGAAATTCGCCCCAACTCCACAGAGTAATGCTCCAAAAAATCCTGCAAGTCTGTCTGAAAATTCTGTAACTATCAAAAATATGAGGAATGCAGCCCCAAAGCCTGCAGCGCATGACACAAGGAACAACGATGCCTCAGATGGGAAACCAAACACAGCTGAGACAATTCTCACAACATTGTGGAAAAACACGGGATAAGGAACAGGATTACTATCAAAAAAAGGAATATAGCCAGACTGAACTTCAAGAATTCGGAGCAATCTCAGGTGAAAATCATAGTCCTGCCAATTTAAGAAAACAGAGAACATTTCCCGTGAAAAGAAGGAATATAACAACAAATATGATAACCCACAAAAGAAAAAAACCAATATCTGAACTGTCACAATTTTCTTTCTTAAAATATTTCTGAGATGGGAAGAAATTTCCATCAAATCACGTTCGCCTCCTTTATATGAGCTACCGAAAGTTTATAAAGTTTCCTTTCAAGAGAGTAAAACGGTGGTCAGTTGATGAGGAAGAGCGTGCTTTTCATGCTTGTTCTGCTCTCCAGCGCATGCTCTAGTAGTGTCTGGGCATGGGGAGCTGCAGATACACAGGTCGAACCATACTGTGTCTATACACCTGAAGGACATAGAATGGATGTTAAGAATTTGTGTTGCATTTCTGCTATTGAGGGATACAGGTGGATTGTAGTATATTCTCCTCATCCAGATGATGAGACTCTTGGGTTGGGCGCTACTATAAATTACTATAAGAGAATGGGGTTCAAAATCATGGTAGTACTTTTGACACATGGAGAAAAATCAGTTTCACGGGAAATACTCTGTGATACATATGGATTCTGCTTTTCTGAGAAAGAGTTTGGCCTGTTCAGAGTTGAGGAGTTTAAAGCAGCAGTGATGACCCTGGGGGCTTATTATGTTATTTATGATTATGGAGACCAGAATTTAAAGGAGGAAATAGTACAGAAAATAATATTGTACTATGATAAAAGGCTTGATGTTGCGTATCATTTTGTTCCTGCCATAGAAAAATGGTATAACCTCGATCATGCAGTGACAGCTCTTGCCTTAGAAAATGTTCACGTACGAGGCAACAAAGCACAATTTGGTATATATGCTTTCTATTACACTGTTAATATTCACGGAGGAATCATTTTCCATACAGATGCTGAGGATGTGATTGCCAAGAGAGATGCTTTGTATCAATACAGATACTGGAATCCTGCAAAAAGGAGATATGCAATAGGGTATCTAACATTTCCAGAACTCTGGGATCTTCTGTATTCAAAATGCGAATTTGAGATTATTCTCATTATTATTGATGAAAATCCTTCTCTACGATCTTCAGTCACATAATTCTTGTGTTAATCTTTGAAGATTTTGCATATTTGTCTGGTTTACCTTCTATCTATTTCAGATACCTTTTCCTGCTTTGTCCCACATTTTTCCTGTTTTGTCCATAAAAAAAGAAATGTGAAGCTTTTTTTGAACGAATTTCTACTCTACCTCTTC
>Ga0209636_10008117_pt1 | contig 10693 bp, 9 predicted proteins | sample DeeMarSWOR152_54_FD_187464 | JGI IMG/M metagenome (GOLD analysis project Ga0209636, IMG submission 187464) | Marine sediment microbial communities from White Oak River estuary, North Carolina - WOR-1-52-54 (SPAdes) (version 2) | ecosystem: Environmental > Aquatic > Marine > Intertidal zone >... | reverse complement strand
TGTATAATGGACTTCTGAATATTGGAACAAAACCAACATTTGACTCGCAAAAAGTTTCGACGGAAGCGAATATATTTGATTTTAATGATAATATATATAATGAAAAAATAACAGTTGAAGTAATCAAGCGTTTAAGGGATGAAATAAAGTTTGAAAATATTGAAGCTCTTGTTAGACAAATTCAAAAAGATAAAAAAGAATGTACTAAATTTTTTAGCAGTTATCAATAAAAGGGAAGATTATTTGGAGGGATAAATGACATTAGAAAAAGAGGGAATTAAAGAGATTGTAAAAATGTTTGGTAAAAATGAAAAAGATACTGGCTCACCTGAAGCCCAAATAGCAATTATTACCAAAAGAGTAAAATACCTCACCGAACACTTTAAAGTTCATAAGAAGGATCATCATTCACGTCGAGGATTATTAAAACTTGTCGAAAAGAGAAAAAAACTTTTAAAGTATCTTAAAAAAAAGAATATAGAGAAATACAAAAAAATAAAAGAAGAACTTATGATTAGATAAAAAAATTTTTAATTAATTGTGATAAGGTATAGGAGGAAGTTATTGTTATGATATCAGTTGAAAATTTAACAAAGTATTACGGCGTAAAAAAAGCAGTAGATAATATTTCATTTAATGTAAAGAAGGGAGAGATATTAGGATTTTTGGGACCTAATGCTGCTGGTAAGACAACTACTATGAGAGTTATTACATGCTATTTATCAGCGTCTTCGGGGACTGTGAGGGTTTCAGGATATAACATTTTTGATAATCCAATAGAGGTGAAGAGACTTATTGGATATATGCCTGAAAATCCCCCTTTGTATACAGATATGACTGTATTATCGTATCTTGAGTTTGTAGGGAGTATAAAAGGGCTTTCTGGAGGGAAACTTGATGAAAGTATAAAGAGAGTTATGAACTTGACTGCTATTGAACACGTAAAACACAGAGTTACAGGCAAACTGTCCAGAGGCTATAGACAGAGGGTAGGACTTGCGCAGGCATTAATTCATGACCCTGAAATTTTAATTCTTGATGAACCGACCGCAGGTCTTGACCCAAAACAGATTATAGAGACGCGTGAACTTATTAAATCTTTGTCGGGTCAGCACACTATAGTGGTTAGTACACATATTCTTCCTGAAGTTAGTATGACCTGTGAGAGGGTTCTTATTATCAATGAGGGAGAGATAGTAGCCGAAGACAGCATCGGAAATCTCACAAAAAGGGTAAGAGGTTCAGAAACAATACTTGTAGAAATAGAGGGACCTAAAAATGAAGTAGGTGAAAAGTTAAAAAAGATAGACGGTGTATCCAAAGTTAATTTTCAATGCACTAAAGATAATAATCTCCAGGTATTTCATATTGAAACAAAACCTAACTTTAATATAAGAAAAGAACTTGTCAAAACAGTAGTTTCAAGTGAGTGGGGACTTAATGAAATGAGAACTGTAAGTATGAGTCTTGAGGATATTTTCCTAAAGTTAACAACACAAGAAGAGGAGGTATAAAATTGAAAAATATATTTCATATATTTAAAAGAGAATTAGGGTCTTATTTTACTTCTCCGGTAGCCTATGTTATATTAACAGTATTTTTGGGTTTATCAGGATGGTTTTTCTATAATATATTGGCAGGTTTTATACAGTATACACTTCAGATGGATCAACAGGCAGCCTATTATGGTATGCAGAACAGTGTAAATGTTAATATGATGATGATCCGTCAACATTTTCACAATATGGCAATTGTTGCAGTTTTTATGATACCTATGATAACCATGAGACTCATAGCAGAAGAGAAAAAAACAGGAACTTTAGAGTTATTAATGACTTCCCCAATCACTCCAATACAGTGGATTTTAGGGAAATATTTTGCTGGATTTATACTCTACACTGCGATGATAACACTTGCATTTGTTCCTATATTTCTTCTTTTTCTGTTTGGGAATCCTGAATTTTGGCCAGTTATTTCAGGTTACGCAGGTCTTTTATTTTTAGGGGGGGCTTTTATTTCATGTGGACTTTTGATATCCTCTTTTACCGAAAATCAGATAATTGCGGCTGCTGTGAGTTTCTTTATTTTCCTTCTTTTATGGGTAATAGATTGGATTGCCAGTTCGCTGAGTTATACCTGGAGTTCAGTTATAAAGTATCTTGCAATTGTAAGTCACTTTGATGATTTTTCTAAAGGTATCATTGATTCTAAAAGCATAATATTTTTTCTAAGTTTTATAATCTTTGGGATATTTTTAACATATCGTTCGATAGATTCTGTAAGATGGAGGATGTAAAATGAGAAATTATACTAAATATGGTGGAATATTAGGTTTAGTTCTTATTATTATAGGTTTGATAAATTATTCCATGAGTGGTTTCTGGGAGATATCTTCTATCGCTTTGATAGTTGTTGGTATTCTGCTTGGGATTATATATTTTGTTACTAATATCAGAAAGACAGTCGAAGTAATAGGAAGAAGGGATACAAAGTATGGTGGTAATGCCCTTGCCTCAATAATATCAATTCTTGGTATTCTTGTTTTAATAAATTTTGTATTTAATAAAAGAAATCATAGAGTTGATTTGACTGCGGCAAGGCAGTTCAGTCTTTCGCCCCAGACTGTGAAAGTTTTAAAAGGGCTGAAAAATGATGTTTATATTAAATCATTTTTTAAAGGTGAAAGGACTGCTGGTAAGGAAGCCGTGGAAGATTTACTCGCTGAATTCGTAAATGTATCAAAGCAGGTAAAGTATGAATTCATTGATCCAGATAAAAATCCCGCCCTTGTCAAGAAATATGAGATAACATCCTATGGAACAACTGTAATTGAATGTGGAGATAAAATCGAAAGAATAACAACCACAATCGAACAGGATTTTACGAATGCTGTTACTAAGGCATCGCGTGAAATGAAGAAGGTGATTTATTTTACAGAAGGTCACGGAGAAAAAGGTATTGATAATTATGAAAAAGATGGTTACAGTTATATAAATGAGGTGTTACAGGGAGAGAATTATGAGATAAAAAAGATATTTATTGCGCGTGAAGATAGCATACCTGAAGACTGTGCTGTTCTTGTTAGTATCGGTCCCACCAAAGAATTTTTCCCGGCTGAATTGGATACTATTGATGCATTTATTAATAAAGGAGGGAAAGTATTTTCCCTTCTTGACCCGGAACCATCACCAGGGATGAATGAATTCTTCGAGAAATGGGGCGTTAAAGTAAGGAATGATTTTGTATTAGATTTCAGTGGCATTGGTAGGTTATTCGGAGCAGGTCCAGGGATGCCTCTTGTTAATGAATATGCTTATCACCCAATTACAAACGATTTTGGAGGTATAGCAACTTTCTTTCCTGCGGCGAGGTCTGTAGCAAGAATGGATAGTGTATCAGAAGACCTCGAAGTTGTAGAACTGGTGAAAACCACTCCAAGGAGTTTTGGAGAGACAAAGTTTGGAAAAGATGATACTCCAGAATTTAATGAAGGAGAAGATACACCCGGTCCTTTATCACTGGGGGTAGCCGTTTCAAAAATTCTTCCGAGAGAACTAACCGATGAAACAATTATAGAGGACATACCTACAAAAGAGAAGACTGGAAGATTGGTTGTCTTTGGAGATTCAGATTTTTCAAGTAACTCTTTTGCCAGAATGCAGGGGAATATGGACCTTTTTCTAAATGTTATTAACTGGCTTGCTGAAGAAGAAGAACTTATTTCTATTCGGGCAAGGAATCCAGAAGACAGAAGGCTGAACTTAACAGAAAAACAGACGATGTTTTTCCGGTATTTTTCAATGTTTTTTCTTCCTGCTATTGTTATAATTTCTGGGATTACTATTTATGCAAAAAGAAGGAAACTCTGATTCTTAAGGTTTAAGTTATTTTCGAATTAAACTTGATAATTAATAAAAACATTCAGGAGTAAGCAATCCGATGAAATTCAAAAGCACAATTCTGCTGGCAGTAATATTTATAGGATTGATTTTTTATGTTGTTTTTTATGAGGTAATAGGTGAGAGAAAAAGAACAGCAGAAAGAGAAGAAAAAAACAAATTATTCCATTTTCATAGAGACAGCATTTCAACAATAACAATTGAAAGACCTGATATAAAGATGACATTTGAAAAAAGAGAAAATAACTGGTGGCTGATAACTCCTGTAAATTATAAAGCAAATAATATGAATGTAAATTCATTATTATCTCAGATGGAGATTGCTGAAAATGAAGGGACTATTGCAGAAACAGGTGAAGATTCGCTGAGTTTTGGATTAGGTCCAACGAAGATGAAATTATTGGTTGTTTTAAAAAATGGGGAAAAGGACAGCCTTCTTCTTGGTGATAAGACTCAAATCAGATATTCTGCTTATGCCAGAAAAAGTGACACTGGAATAATATTTCTTACCAATTATGTTATGTCGGATTATATGACAAAAGACTTTATGGAGTATAGAGACAAAAAAATTCTTGAAATTAATAAGAGTGATGCTAATAGGATAGTTCTTACATATCCAAATCGAGTTATAGATTTAGTAAGGACGGGATTTAAAGAATGGGACATTCGAAAACCAATTAAAGACCGTGCTGATTTTGAGGAAACTTTGAGTATATTGGACAAGTTTGATTATGCGGAGGTTAAAAATTTTATTGATAAAGACTTCGAAAATTTAAAGAAATATGGATTGGATAAGCCAAATGTTAAAATTGACATATTTTTTGAAAAGGAAGCTTCTAAATTGAGTTTGTCGGTTGGTACAAAAGCAAGAAAAGAAGATGCACAAGAAGGTGAAGTTTCGTATTATGCAAAAAATGAAGTTTATGACCCAATAATCACGATTGATTCTTCAATAGTAAATAAATTAAATCCAAATTTATTTACACTAAGAAATAAAACGGTAGTGAGTTTTAAAAGTGATACTGTTGAGAAAATCGTATTGGATTATAAAGACAGTGTATTTGTTTGTTTGAAGGATACTGCGGATAACTGGGTTTTGGGTGAAGACATGAAACTTTTTGCAAACAAAACAAAAATAGATAATATTATAACTCAATTCCTAAATATTAGAACTTTGGAATTTCTCGATTATAATAAAGGGAAATTTTCTCAATATGGATTGGACAAGCCAAGAATGGAATTTGTGTTTAAAACAAGAGATGATAAAGAGATTGAGAGGTTGGCATTTGGTAAGTTTGAAGGTGATAGAGTATATTTAATCAATAAAACAAAAAAAAGGATCTACTTAATAAAATCTGAATATTTTAATAATTTAAAATTTAAAAGGTCGGAATTAATAAAACAAGAAGAAGAGACACAGGTATAATTTGAGTTTTAAGGGAGAGATAAATGGTAATTCGAAAAGAAAAGGAAATAGGTGGAAGAAATCTAATAATAGAAACAGGACGGGTAGCAAATCAAGCACCTGGAGCGGTATGGGTACAGTATGAAGGGACGGTTGTTTTGGTTACGGCGGTTGCTTCCGAAGAAAAGACTGACATTTGTGACTTTTTACCCCTTTATGTAGAATACAGGGAAAAGGCTTATGCTGCCGGTAAAATCCCCGGAGGATTCTTTAAACGAGAGGGGAGACCATCCGAAAATGAAATTCTCAGTGCCCGCCTTATTGATAGGCCTATTCGTCCTCTACTTCCAAAAAATTTTCCTTATGAAACACAGATAACGACTTTCGTATTATCTTCTGATGGAGAAACAGAAGCCGACATTCTGGGGATTATTGGAGCCTCATCTGCTTTGTCCGTTTCGGATGTTCCGTTTAATGGTCCAATCGGAGCGGTTAGACTTGGAAGGATAAATGGAAAATTTGTTGTTAATCCAACTTACTCGCAATTGAATCAGAGTGATATAGAGATTGTAATAGCAGGAACTGAAAATTATGTTATTATGGTTGAAGGTGAAGCAAAAGAGATTTCAGAGGAAGAGATAGTTGAGGCTTTGAAATTTGGTCATAATGAGATAAAAAAAGTTATTCTGATTCAGCAGGAGTTGGTAAGATTATGTGGTAAAGAAAAAAGAACATTGGAAAATAATGAACTGGATGAGGATTTTTATAATAAAATTAAAGAGTGGACAATCGGAAAAATAAAAGACCTTTTAAAAATTAGGGATAAAGCAGAAAGGAGAAAATTTTCACATGAGATATTCGAAAATCTAAAGATAGATTTTAAAGATTATCTCGAAAGTGATAATAATATTAATGAGAATATAATAAAAAGTGTAGTAAATGAGATAGAACGTAAAGAGATGCGGAAGATAATAACTGAGGAAGGTGTTAGGATAGATGCCAGATGTTTGGATGATATAAGGGAAATAACCTGTGAGATAGGTGTTCTGCCAAGGACTCATGGTTCAGCGATTTTTACTCGCGGTCAGACACAGGCTCTCTGTGTTACCACACTGGGAACAAAAGTTGATGAGCAGAAGATAGAAGGACTGGAGGGAGAATCCTGGAAAAGTTATATGCTGCATTACAATTTTCCATCATTTTCAGTGGGAGAGGTTAAGCCAATTCGGGGACCAGGGAGAAGAGAAATAGGTCACGGATTCCTTGCAGAGAGGGCGCTTAAGGCGGTGATTCCAAAGGAGGATGTTTTCCCTTATACCATTCGTATAGTTTCAGACATACTTGAGTCAAATGGTTCTTCATCTATGGCTACAGTGTGTGCTGGCTCCCTTTCGCTTATGGATGCTGGTGTTCCTATAAGAGAAGCGGTAGCTGGGATTGCAATGGGTCTGATAAAAGAAAACGATAAAATTTCAATCCTTACCGACATACTCGGTGACGAAGACCATCTGGGGGATATGGATTTTAAAGTAACAGGAACAAAACTGGGAATTACTGCATTCCAGATGGATGTGAAGATTGAAGGGGTTACATTTGATATTTTAAGTGAAGCACTACAGAAGGCACACAATGGTAGGTTTTATATCCTTGACGTTATGAACAGGACAATTTCAAAACCAAGAGCAGAAATCTCTCCATATGCTCCAAAAATTATTACATTTAAGATAGATGTGATGGATATAGGGACGATAATCGGACCTGGAGGAAAGGTAATCCGTGAAATTCAGGAAAAGACCGGTGTAACCATAAGTATTGAAAATGACGGCATGGTTTTTATTTCTGCCCCTGAAGAAGAAATGGGACGAAAGGCAAAACAGATGATTGAAAACATGCTGGAGGTTCCAGAAGTTGGTAAGATATATAATGGAAAGGTTAAAAAAATTACCCCTTTTGGAGCATTTGTTGAGATAATGCCTGGAAGAGATGGGTTACTTCATATATCAGAAATTGAAAAATATAGGATAAGAAGAGTCGAGGATGTTTTAAAACTGGGCGATGAAGTTAGGGTTAAAATAATTAAAATTGATCCTCAGGGAAAAATCGATTTAAGCAGCAAAGTATTGAAAGATTAAGAATATTAATGATATTATATAATAAGACAATCCTTGATAATGGCATTCCAATAGTTTCCGAAAAGATTCCCTCCGCAAACTCGGTCTGTTTGGGAGTCTGGGTGAAAGTCGGTTCAAGATATGAGAATTCCGATAATAACGGCATTTCCCATTTTATAGAACATATGTTATTCAAGGGCTCCAAAAAAAGAAGTTCATTTGAGATTGCAAAATCGATCGAATCAGTCGGAGGAAGTCTCAATGCATTCACAGGTAGAGAACTTACCTGCTACTTTGTCCATGTGCTCAGTAAAGAGCTTCCTATGGCTGTGGAAATTCTTTCTGATATAATTAAAAACCCACTCTTTAATAGTTCTGATATAATTAACGAAAAAAATGTCGTCCTGGAAGAGATTAACAGTGTTGAGGATACCCCCGAAGAATTGATTTATGAACATTTTCAGAAGAATCTTTTCTATAAACATCCTTTAGGATTTTCGGTTCTTGGTGAGTCGAAGAATATTAAAAGATTCAATAGAAAAAATTTAAGGGATTTCTGGAAAAGAAATTATACATCGGATAGAATTGTTGTGGCAGTCTCGGGAGATGTTGACCATCAAAAAGTAACTAAACTAGTGGAAAAATATTTCTCTTTTTCGAGAGGAAATAAAAAAATAAAGTTTAAAAGTAAAATCAGCAAAGGCAATAAAAGAACAGTAATTGAAAAAAATATTTCACAGGCTCATATCTGCATAGGTAATATAGGCGTTCCTTATTGTGAAAAGGAGAAGTATCCGTTAATGGTGTTAACTACTCTTATTGGCGGTGGAATGAGTTCAAGACTTTTTCAGACCATCAGAGAAAAGCGTGCCTTAGCATATTCTATTTATTCTTTTGCAGAATTTTTATCTGATTCCGGAATATTTGGCATTTATGTGGGAACAGATAAGGATAAGATAGAGAAGGTGATCAATCTTATTAAGAGTGAACTAAAGAAATTGTGTGAGAAAAAGATATCTACAAGAGAAATAAATCAATTTAAATCTCAGCTTGCTGGGAATCTCATACTTGGATTGGAGAGCGTCTCCAGCAGAATGGTAAGGCTTGCGAAGATTGAATTGTATCTTCAGAAATATTATTATCTCGAAGAAGTATTGAAAGAGATAAATTCTGTGAATTCTGAGGAAATACTTACCATCAGCAATAAGGTTCTGAATGAAAAAGATTTGAATATAACCATCTTAAAACCTGTATAAAATTAAAAGTGAATTTATGATTGTTGGAGTATTAAGGGAAATTAAATCTGATGAATATCGAGTTTCTTTACTTCCTACAGGGGCAGGTATTCTGACACGAAACGGTCATAAGGTAATTATGGAAAAAGATGCAGGATTAGGAAGTGGTTTCCCGAATGAGCAGTATAAAAAATATGGAGCAGTAATTGCCGATTCTGCCAAAGAGATTTACGAAAATGCTGAGTTAATACTCAAGGTTAAAGAGCCTTTAGAACAAGAATATCCTTACATAAAAGAAGACCATATAATATTTACATTTTTTCATTTTGCAGCAAATAAAGAACTCACAATAAAGATGGCTGAATCAAGAGCAAGTTGTATTGCATATGAAACTGTTCAGAGAGATGATATGTCTTTACCTATACTGATACCAATGAGTGAGATAGCGGGAAAGATGGCAATACAGGCAGGTGCAGCATTTCTGGAAAAGGTCTATGGAGGAAGGGGTATACTTTTATCCGGAGTTTCTGGTGTTGAGCCAGCAGAAGTTCTTATTATTGGAGGTGGTGTTGTCGGTACAAATGCCGCTTTTGCTGCTTCCGGTCTCGGTGCAAGAGTAACAATTATTGATAACAATTTAGACCATCTTCGCTATTTAAATTCAATTATGCCAAATAATGTAAGGACTCTGATGTCCACATCATACAATATCCGCGATTTCCTAAAAACTGCAGATTTAACTGTAGGAGCAGTACTTGTTCCAGGAGCAAAAACACCTAAACTTATCACAGAACCGATGTTGAAATCAATGAGATCTGGTTCTGTGATAGTTGATGTTTCAATAGATCAGGGAGGGTGTATAGAAACAAGCCGACCTACAACTCATCACGATCCCATTTTTATTAAAAATGATATTGTTCATTACTGTGTTACAAATATGCCCGGAGCAGTTCCTTTTACTTCTACTATTGCACTGAATAATGCTACCTTTCCATATACTTTAGAATTATGTCAGATGGGCTTTGAAAAATGTGTAAAAGCAAATCAAGCAATAAGGAGAGGGATTAACATTTATAAAGGAGAAATAACAAATAAAGAAGTCGCAGATGCATTTGCTCTTGAATATGTCCCTTTAGATAAGTTAATGAAAAACTAATCAATAATTTTAAAGGATGATAATTAAAATATTTAATTTTTTAATAAAAAAACATAAATTTGCTTTATGCCAGCAAAACCATTAAAAAAATTATATTATTCTATCAGTGAAGTAAGCAGGATGACAGGATTAAAGCAGTATGTATTGAGATACTGGGAAACTGAATTTTCAGAATTAAGGCCCCAAAAAAATAGAGCAGGAAACAGAACTTACAAAGAAAAGGATATAAAGTTGATAAGGAAAATTATAGACCTTCTATATACTCAAAAATATACGATTGAAGGAGCAAGGCAGAAATTGAAAGACGATAATAAGAAATTTGATAGAGGACAGATTGATATAGGGTCTGATTACGAAAAGAGAAAGAAGATAATTGAGAAGATCAAAGTGGAAATCAAGAATTTAATAAACATTTTATCAGAATGATATAATTTGATATGATTAAAAAAAATAGAAGTATAATAATGAGAATGCATCTCGGGGCGTGGCGCAGTTTGGGTAGCGCACCAGACTGGGGGTCTGGGGGTCGCTGGTTCAAATCCAGTCGCCCCGACTATTGAAAATATTTAATATACTCCGATTTTCTTCACTTTTCGCTTCTTTTTGAATATATAAATTTTTATAAATTTTAGTACATTTTTGTTATTTTTTGGGCACATTTTAGGCACATAAAACTTAAAACATTTTTCTATTTAAACCAGTTTGATTTTTAGTAGCTCTTTGAGGTTTTCTTATGATTTGGGGGGATAGAGGGAAATTAGTTTTTCCCTTAAGGCATTTAATCCTTAACCTCAACTAACTGTCATCACATAACTAAAAAAATACAATTAATAAAACTTTAGCAAAATTTGCCGTAGATTGCTACATCATCTCAAGTGTTCGGGTAT
>Ga0209636_10008116_pt1 | contig 10693 bp, 9 predicted proteins | sample DeeMarSWOR152_54_FD_187464 | JGI IMG/M metagenome (GOLD analysis project Ga0209636, IMG submission 187464) | Marine sediment microbial communities from White Oak River estuary, North Carolina - WOR-1-52-54 (SPAdes) (version 2) | ecosystem: Environmental > Aquatic > Marine > Intertidal zone >... | reverse complement strand
GTACCTGTTTAGCGTGCCGGTTGTGGCTGTCACCCTGAGCGAAGCGAAGAGCCTGCCCTGAGCCTGCCGAAGGGGTCTCGCCGTGGGAACGACGAAACAGCAACGACCACGGCGAGCCTGCCCGCCGGCCGGCAGGCGAGATTCTTCGGCCCGCAAGCGGGCCTCAGAATGACAACGCTAAACACGTACGGAGGTCGGGGTCATTCGTGCCGGCGGACGGCGTGCGTGCGGCACTTGGCCCGGCCGGACGCGCTTTTGCATTGATTCGGTCAAGTCGCCCGCTATAATCCCACGTCCGATCCGGACCCGTGCGGGCCGGTTCGGGGGTCCTGAGGGTCATCGGGCGAAAGGGAGATCGATGTACAAGCAGCGGCTGTTCACACCGGGTCCGACACCTGTTCCGGAGGAGGTGCTGCTGGAACTGGCGCGTCCGATGTTCCACCACCGCACCGCCGAGTACCGCGCGATGCTCGAACAGGTGACCAAAGACATGCAGTACGTCCTTGGGACGTCGCAGGACGTGTATACGATCACCGGCAGCGGATCGGCCGCCATGGAGGCGGCGGTCTCGAACGTCGTCGCGCCGGGCGAGACGGTGATCGCCGTCCGCGGCGGCAAGTTCGGCGAGCGATGGTCCGAACTGGGCAAGGCCTTCGGCGCCGAGGTCGTGGACCTCGACATCGAATGGGGCACCGCGCCGACGGCCGACCAGATCGCCGAGGCCCTCCGGGCCAACCCCGGAACCGTGGCGGTGTACATCACGCAGTGCGAGACCTCGACCGCCACCTTCGCCGACGTCGAGGCCCTCGGCAAGGTCGTTGCCGAGACGGCGGCCCTCCTGGTCGTGGACGGCATCTCGAGCATCGGCGCCGTGCCGTTCAAGATGGACGCGTGGGGCGTCGACATCAGCGTCACGGGCAGCCAGAAGGCCCTGATGCTGCCGCCCGGTCTCGCCTTCATCGCGTGCAGCGAGAAGGCGTGGAAGAAGATCGAGGCGACCGGACCCCGCGCCTATTACGTGGACCTGAAAGCCTACCGCAAGTCGCTGGGCAAAGGCTTCGACAACCCGTACACGCCGGCCAACCTGATGATCCGGGCCGCCGTGAAGGCCCTTGCGATGATCCGCGACGAGGGGCTCGAGGCCGTCTGGGCCAGGTCCCGCCGGCTGGCCGAGGCCCTGCGTGCGGGCGCCGCGGCCCTCGGCCTGGAACTGTTCTCGAAGAGCCCGTCCGACAGCGTCACGGCCCTCAAGGTGCCGGACGGCATCGATGGGGAGCGGCTGCCGAAAATCCTGGCGAACGATTTCGGCGTCCGCTGCGCGGGCGGGCAGGCGCAACTGAAAGGCAAGATCATCCGTTTCACCACGATGGGATACACCGACGCGTGGGACATCCTGGCCGCCCTCGGGGCCCTCGAGATGGCGCTCGCGAAACTCGGCTACGAGGTCGAGTTCGGTGCCGGTGTGGCGGCGGCCCAGAAAGTGCTCGCCGCGCACGCAGGCGCATGAGGAGCAAGCGATGAAGATTCTCGTCTCCGACAAACTTGCCGACGAAGGCATCGAGATCCTCCGGGCCGAAACTGGTGTCGAAGTCGATATCCGTACCGACATGGCCCCCGACGAACTCAAGGCCGTCATCGGCGGGTACGACGGCGTCTGCATCCGTTCCGCGACCAAACTGACGGCCGATGTCCTGGCCGAGTCGGGAAACCTGAGGGCCATCGCCCGGGCCGGCGTCGGCGTCGATAACGTCGACCTGCCGACGGCCACCCGGCACGGCATCGTCGTGGTGAACGCGCCCGACGGAAACACCCTCTCGACGGCGGAACTCACCCTTGCCCTGATGCTCGCCCTCAGCCGCAACGTCGCGCCGGCGTGCGCCAGCCTCAAAGGGGGAGAGTGGAACCGCAAGGCCTTCATGGGCCGGCAACTGGCCGGCAAGACGGTCGGCATCGTCGGCCTGGGCCGCATCGGCACCGCCGTGGCCAAACGGTGCCTGGGCTTCGAGATGAAGGTGGTCGGCTACGACCCGTTCATCGCCGGTGCCCCGCCGGAACTCGCCAAGGAAATCCGCCTGGTCGATTCGCTGGACGACTTGCTGAAGGTCTCCGACTACGTGACCGTTCACACGCCGATGACCGACGAGACGCGCGGCATCCTCGGCAAGAAGGAACTCGAGACGCTTCCGCGAGGCGCCTACGTCATCAACGCGGCCCGCGGCGGCATCGTGGACGAAGACGCCTTGCTCGAGGTCCTCAAGAGCGGGCACCTCGGCGGCGCCGCCCTCGACGTCTATCCGAGCGAACCGCCCAAGAACCGCGAACTCATCGAGCATCCCCTCGTCCTGTGCCTGCCCCACCTGGGCGCCTCCACCCGCGAGGCGCAGCGAAGCGTCGCCATCGATGCCTGCCACAACCTCATCGATTACCTGACCGGGCGGGAACTGCGGAACGCCGTCAACGTGGCGGCTATCGACTTCGCCGCCATCGGCGAACTCCGACCGTACGCCGAGATGGGCCACCGCATGGGGGTCATCCTGGCCGCCATGATGCACGGGCGGCTCAAGCGGCTGGTCATTACCTACGCCGGGGAGATTGCCAAAGAGGCCGCCAGGCCGGTCAGCGTCAGCGTGGTCATGGGACTGCTCCAAAGGGTGTCGGGCACGCCCCTGAACGTGGTCAACGCCATGGTGGTGGCCACGGAGGAGGGCCTGGAGGTCGTGGAGACGACGCAGCCCGACGCCGGCGGCTACGTGTCGCTTGTCCGCGTGACCGGCGAGGGCGAACGGGAGTCGCACTCGGTCCAGGGCACCGTCTTCCACAAGCGCTATCCGCGGATCACGGCGCTCGACGACTTCTGCATGGAACTGAAGCCCGAGGGCGACCTCGTCATCACCTTCAACAAGGATCGGCCCGGCATCATCGGCGAGGTCGGGTCCATCTTCGGCAAACTCGGCATCAACATCGCCAGCATGACGTTCGGACGCAAACTCGACACGGCCGAGGCCTCGCTGGCCCTGACCCTCGACGCCGTGCCTCCACCGAACCTTCTGGAGGAACTGCGCGGAAAGGACTTCATGCAGCGCGTCCACCACGTGAGCCTTCCGCCGCTCGTGACCGAGAGTGCATAGAACCGGACCACCTTCCATCCTGGTTGTGCTCGGCCTCGCCCTGGCGCTCGGCCCGGCATGCGAACCTGCCGCGAAAGACCCGCGGCCCGTCCTCCTCTACGCCTCGGATAACCAGGGCGTTCTGGCGGCCTGCGGATGTCCCTCAAACCCCACCGGCGGATTCGCCAAACGACAGGGCCTTATCGAACGCTACCGCCGGACCCGCCAACACGTCCTGGTGGTCGATGCCGGCAACCTCTTCCCTTACTACCGCCACGCCATCAAGGAGACGTACCTGGCCAAGGCGGCGTCGCGCGGGGCCTGGGACGCCATCGCCGCCGGCGAGCAGGAACTGGACCTCGGCGTCGAGCGCCTCCGCGAGTTCCGAAAGACGTACCGTTTGCCCATCATCTGCGCCAACGTTCGCGACCGGGCCGGCGACCTCGTCGTTCCGCCTCACGTCGTCCGTGACATGGCGGGCCTGCGGATCGGCATCTTCGCCGTCGTTGCCGAGGAGACCCACGACTGGCCGCAGCCCAAGTGGCGGAAGACTTTGGTGGTCGAGCCGGTGCTCGACGCCGCTCGGCGCGAAGTCGCGGCGCTGGCCGGATGCGACCTGGTCGTGGCCCTGTCGCACCAGGGCGTCGATGCCTCGCGCCGCCTGGCGCGCGAGGTGCCCGGCATCCACGTCGTCGTGGCGGGGGCGGGCCGGACGATTCTGCGCGAGCCCGAGAAGGTCGGCGAGACGCTCCTTCTTTCGCCCGGTGAGGCCGGCCACGTCCTCGGCGCCCTCACGATGGAACGCGGCGAGCAGGGCGACGTGCGGTTCCGGAGCGACCTGACGACGCTTTCGGCCCGGATTCCCGAAGCCGCGTGGGCCATGGACCTGTATTGGCAGTACGTCAAGGAGTCGAAAGACAAGCCGCCCCCCGATTGGGACCAGACGCCCATCCCGCCGCGCTACGAGCCGGCCGAAGCCTGCAAGGAATGTCACGAGGAGCAGTACGCGCACTGGCTCAGCACGACGCACGCCCACGCCTACGCCTCCATCAAGAAGGCCGGGCGGCATGAGGACCCCGAGTGTCTGCTTTGCCATACGATGGGCCTGGGGCGCAAGGGCGGTTTCGTCTCGATGGCCAGGACCGCCGGCCTGGGGCGTGTGACGTGCCAGGCCTGCCACATCCTGACCGCCGACCACCACGAAAAAAAGGTCAGACGCGACCCCGCTATCTATATCTCGTCTCGCCTCTGCATGTCGTGCCACGGTCCCGTCCAGAGCCCGGATTTCGACTATTTTGTTTACAAGCCGAAGATTGTCCACACGAAGGGCGGCGGGGACCGTAAAGAATAGGGAGGGCCCGCCCTGCGGCCGGCAGGCAAGTTCGCCCGCCTGCGGCGGGCTCCCCGGGCGTCGCAGACTCCGGCTTGCAGGGGGACCGATGTACGCCTACGTGATCCTGGGCCTGCTGCTGGCCGTCCTGGCAAGGGACCTGGCCGCCGATGCGCCCCCGCCCGACCTGCTCGCGACGTTCCTGGCGACGGGCGGCGTGGCCGTCACGGTCATGGTGGCCGGGTTGTCCATCAGCGGGTACATCCTGCTGCGGCGCGAATGGATTGAGCGGGACGAGCAGCGGTTCCTGCGGCGTGTGGGGCTTCTGGGGAAGTTGTACCGGCTGTTCGTCGTGGCGGCGTACGCCCTGCTTCTGTTCGGCTTCGGTTGGCCTGCGCTCGCGGGGGACCTTGCGGCGGTGGGCGACTGGATCGTGCCGCCCCTGGCCGTCACCCTCGCCCCGTTCGTGGTGTTGCTGGTGGTGGCCTGGACGTCGCTGTACTGGGCGGACCGGAGTCTGCGGGCCCTGATGTTCGAGCGGGCCGGTGCGGCCGCGGCGCGTCTGGGCGACCGGCGATGGACGTTGCCGCGGTACCTGGAGTTCATGGCCCGGCAGTACCTGCTCGTCATTCTGGTGCCGGTGCTGGTGCTGTTGACGGTGGCCGACCTCGTGAAGCACGTGGTCGGCCCGCCCGTGGTCGCGGCGCTGCTGAACGCCGGGCTGCTGCTGGCCGCGTTCCTCTTGGCCGGCCCGTGGATTCGCGTCTGCTGGCGGACGGAGGCGATGCCCGATTGCCCGTTGCGCGACCGCCTGTTGGCGCTGGCCGAACGGGCGGGCGTCCGCGTGGCCAACATCCTCGTCTGGCGGACGAACCTTTCGATCGCCAACGGGTGCATGATCGGCCTCGTCGGCCGGCTCCGGTACATCCTGATCACCGACGCGCTGCTGCTTAGCCTCTCGCCCGAGGAAGTGGAAGCGGTCTTCGCCCACGAGGTGGCACACGTCAAGCATCGGCACGTCGCGCTCTTTCTGCTGATGGCCCTGGCCGGCGCGGGGGCGGCCTACCTGCTGCTTGAGATGGGGTTCATCGCCGTGCCGTCGCTCTGGGGTGCGGTGCTCGCGAAGGGCGAGCCGCCACTGATGCTCGGCCAGGCGGTGAGCCTGTGCGTGCTGGCAGCGTGGTGGTGGTTCGGCTTCGGCTTCATCTCCAGGCGGTGCGAACAGGAGTGCGACCTCTACGCGGTCCGTGCCACTGCCTGCCCCGAGGGGTGCTCGCCGCCGAACGCGGCGGCAAGGGCGGCGCAAGCCTACGATGCCGAGAAAGAGGCGGGGCCCGATCCTCCGCTCCCGGACGCCCCGCCGTTCAGCGTCTGCGAGCACCGGGTGACGACGTTTGCGACGGCGCTTCGGCGGATCGGCCGGCTGAACGGTACGGCCGAGTCGGCGCGCGGCTGGCGGCACTTCAGCATCGCCCGTCGCTGCCGGTTCCTTTCCGATGCCCTGGGCAAGCCGTGGATCGTCCACGCCACCGAGCAGCGGCTTCGATACCAGAAGATCGCGGTGCTCGCGGCGGCGATTGCCGTGGCGATTGCTGCGGCGGGCGCGATGGCCGCAGCCTGCCTCCTACAGCCGGACGAGCCAGAGGACCCGACATGCCCACAGGATGTCGGATCGACGATGTACTGCGGTCCCGTACGCGCTGTTGGTGGGGATGAGGTGGACCGTTTCGGCCCCTGCGAAGGAGTCTGCGACGGGCCGCCAGAGTTTGACCGTCACGCCCACGCTGTCGCGGACCTTCACGATGGCCGTCCGGCCCGGCTCGGGGGCGGCGCCGCGGTGCGCGATCACGATGTCGCCGTCGCGTATCCGCGGCGCCATGCTGTCGCCGTCCACGCGCAGGGCGAACGTGCCGGGTTCGGCGCGGCCGATGCCGGGAACGTCCACGAACTCGACGATCCCGTCGGGCGTCGGCGAGGATAACTGGGTCAGCAGGACGGTCGTGTCGCGCGGCTGCTCGGATTCGACCTGCGGGTCGGGGGCCTTGAGGTCGCCGTCGCGGCGGCGGGCGTCGTTGTCTTCCACCCGTTGGATGAGGCGCTCGAGGACGCCCGGGTCCTCGGCCTCGCTGAAGCAGGTCTCCCACGACGCGAGCAGTCCTGCGGCGGTCCGGCCCACGATGGGGATGGACGTGGGTGAGGGGGCAAAGGCATGGGGCCTCCAGGCGTCGCCGGGAGGCGGCAGCGTCTGGTCGATCTGCTTCAGCAGCGCCCGCAGTGCTGCCGCCGCGGCCGCCGTTTCGGGGCCGGGGCGCAGGCCTTCCGAGAAGCGACGAAGGACCTTCTGCGCCTGGTGTGACAACCCTATGTCACAGGCCGGTGTGGACCCCGCAGGGAAGGGCGTTCCGCGGCCCGTCAGGAGCCACGTCAGGTCGGCACCGGACACCTCCGCCGCCCGTGCCAAAAGGTCGGCTGGCGGCACGCGTCGCTTTTCGTAATAGTTGTACGTAGAAGGACTTACGCCGAGTGCCCGCGCAAAAGCCGCCCGGCCGCGGGACCCGAAAATCCTCTCGCGCAACTCGCCCAGGCGCTGCGACACGCCTGAACCTGGCTCGCCACCACTCATCCGGACAATCCTCTCCGAGAACCGGCCAAATCATTCGCGTTCGCGAATATGGCGTTGCACTATGTTCGCGAGTGCGTATAATTCACCGGTGGTCTACGCTTTTGCGGAGTATAGGTTCGCCTGCTGCCGCGGGCAAGGAAAAACGGGGGGCAGAACCATGGGCGCATCGGGCACATCTGACGACGCGATTCGGGAAGTCCTCAAGGACCTTGACGGCATCCTCATGCTCAACGCGTGGGAGGCTACGCTGCTGCGCGACGTGAAGGAGAAGGCGGCCAGCCTCATCGGGGACGGTGGGGGCCGACCGCCGACGTCGAACCCGCCTCCCCGGGAGACCGGCGCGGATTGCGCCGATGGCGGCGGCGATTCGGCCGTATAATGGATAGGAGAGACCGGCGTTTTTTTTCAAACTCGCTCGCACGAGGTACGTCTAAGTATGCAGGACGAACAGGCCAGCAAGGAACCGCAGATGACCGCCGCCGTCGGGGTCCTCGGGGTCAATCGGCTCACCGCCCTTGCGGATGCCGTCAGTCACTCGCGGGAAGCCTTGCCGTCGGTCCTGGAGGCCGCCCGGGACGGCGACGCCGACGCCTTCGCGGCCCTGGTTCACCGTTTCGAGGCGCCGACGTACCACTTCATTCTGCGGATGGTCCGGCGGGCGGCCGTGGCGGAGGACCTGTCGCAGGAGGTGTTCGTGCGGCTGTGGCATCACCTGGACCGGGTCGAGGACGCCGAGATGCTGCCGGCGTGGCTCCGCCGGGTAGCGGCCAACGCGGTGATCGACCACTGGCGGAAGGAAGAGGCCCGCGAGCGGCGGATGCAGGTGCTTCGCGAGCACCCCATCGCGCGGCGCGTGGTCAGGCCCTCCAGCCGCATGGAGTCGAGGGAAGCCGCCGACGCGGTGCGTGCGGCCGTCGAGGAGTTGCCGGCCAAACTCCGGAGCGTGCTGCTGCTGCGGACCGCCGAGGGCCTGAGTTACGAGGAACTGGCCGACGTCCTGGGCCTGTCGGTGAACGCGGTCCGCAGCCGTCTGTTCCGGGCCCGTCAGGAAGTGCTTGCGATTCTCCGGCGCAGTACCGCCGCCGAGCACCTGGCCGCCATGTACGCGGGTGCCGAGGCGGATGCCGATTCGTGAACGTCACATCAGTCGGGTGTGCATGTCGGGAGTGGGTCGATGGGTGAGTGCGCGGGCGACAGAACGCTCAGCCGGTATATCGACGGCGACCTGACGCCGGCGGCGGCCGACAAGGTCGGCTCGCACGTGGCGGCGTGCGATCGCTGCCGCCAGAGGCTTGACGAGATGCGCGCCCTGGACGACGCGCTCTGCGGCGATGCCGACCCGCTTGCCGGCACGCCCGACCTGGCGTCGCGCGTGACCGGCGACCTGGGGCGCCGCGGGGCGTTCTTCAAGGCGCGCGTGACGGCGGGCAAGCGGCGGCTGTTCGGCGACAGTCTCGTATCCGGTCGCATGGTGGCGGCGCTCGCCGTGGCCGCCGGTATCCTCATGCTGGGTGCAGCCGGCGTCGATCACGTGACGCGCCGCAACTGGGCCCGCAAGACGGAGCCTGTCCTGGCGGACGCCGAGCGCGTGCTCGTGCGGCTGGTGTTCGTCGAGGGGCCCGAGGACTCGCGGCGGCTGGCATGGGCCAGGGAGGAAGCCAGACATCTGGCCCTGCCGGAGCGGTTCCTCGAAGCGCGGTCCGGCGCGGAACCTGCCTGGGCGAAGGACCTGGCCCCCCTTGAAACCACCTTCACGCTGCTCGCGGGCGGAGGGCCGCTGCCTGCGCAACTCATCGCCCAACTGACCGGCGGGGAACTCCTGGGCCGGGCCACGCGGTTGAGGGAGACCCTGGCCCGCGGAGGGTGACGCCCACAGGGCCCGCGCGCTCGAACCGGTTGGCTTTCCGGGAACGGTCGCGGTATAATGCCGCGACCGTTGTCCATGAAGTGGAGCCTTCCGGATGGGGCGCAGCGCCTTGTGGATCGGTCTCGGGACCCTTCTGGCCGCCGGCTGCACGCCGACGCTTCAGCGCGAGCAGACGACGTTCGCCGTTCTCGCCGGGGTCTACTACTCGGGCGTCCCGGGCGTGGCGGTCGAGGCGGCGATGGTCGAGGAGGCCGAGACGCTTCTGAAGAAGGCGGTCGCCGACCTGAACGCCGCCAAAGACCTCGATTTCGTCCTCGTGGCCGGCGATCTGCTGGCACGGAGCGACCCGCTGAGCCTCGACCGTGCCAAGTCCCTCCTGGCCGAACTGCACGTGCCGTACTACGTTGTCCTCGGCGACTACGACGGGCCGGGGCCGCCCGTCGAGGCGAAGGAGCCGCCGCCGAACGCCGAAGCCGCAGTGCCGGTGCCCGGTGCGGGCATGAGTCGCGGCACCGTCATCTGGGCCTTTCAGGGCCACGGCTTCGCGGGATCGGAAGGGTACTGGGTGTGCCCGGTTCCGCCCGACCTGGTGCTGGTGGGGCTCGACACCGTGCAGCCCGGCCGTCGCGGGGGGCACGTCGATGCGCGGCAACTGGCGTGGCTCGACCGCACGCTCGCCCGTCATGCCGACAAGGTAGTCGTGGTGGTGGCGCATCACGGCCTGGTGCCGCTGCATCCGCTCGACGAGGGGACGGCCTGGCGGCACCTGATGGTCGACAACGCCGCCGCCGTCCGCGACGTGCTCGAGCGCCATCCGAACGTCCTGATGGTCGTCACGGGGCATCACCACTTTGCGGGCGCCCGGATCGGCGGCCCGATCGTGTACCTGGCGTCTCCCAGTGCGAGCGTCTGGCCGCTGGCCTATCACCTGGTTCGCCTGACGCCGAAGCAGGTGGAAGCCGTGTGGGTTCCGCTGGCGGGCGCCGACGCGGCGCGGCGCGCCCAGGAAAGACTGCTTTCCAGCCGCGAGTACCGGGGCGTGTTCCCGAAAGGCGAGGACGGCGACACCGCCTGCGTCCGCCTCTTCGGCGGGAACAAGATGAACGTCTACCCGCTTCCGGCCATCCGGCCGTAGGCGCCCGGCCCGGTGCCGTCAGGGCCGCTTGGGTGTCACGATCGAGATGAACGTCGACCGCTCGAGCACGTCGTACTCGTGCTCGTAGAAGCAGTCCCAGCAGAGCCCGTCGCCCGCCTTCAGGGTGTACGCGCTGCCGTGGATCGTGATCTTGACTTTCCCCTCCAGCACGAAGCAGCGTTCGTAATCGTCTTGCGTGGACTCGGCGGCGGCGCCGCGCGCGCCCTTCGGCGCCGCGATGTGGAAGATGCGCATGTCGTCCAGTTCCATGAGACGGCAAGCGGCCTTGCCGTCCAGGGTCTCGGACGTCTGCTGCTCGACCTTGGCCGGATGCTTCCGCTCGGCCAGCGCCATCAGGTTGTGCGTGGGCATCTTGAGCGCCCGGCAGATGCGGTCGAGGGTCTTGAGCCCCGGGTTGCCCTCGTTGCGCTCGAGTTTCGAGATCGCGACGTAACTGACGTCGGCCATCTCGCTCAGTTGGTCGATCGTCAGTTTGCGTCGCTTACGGATTTGCCTCAACACGGTGAAATCGTAGGTCATCGCTTCCCCCCTTCCCTAGAGCGAACGCCTTCTTGCCCAAAACCGGTATCGCACAGGGCCGCGTAGGAGCAGTGCCCACATGCTTGCGGGT
>Ga0209636_10008114_pt1 | contig 10694 bp, 10 predicted proteins | sample DeeMarSWOR152_54_FD_187464 | JGI IMG/M metagenome (GOLD analysis project Ga0209636, IMG submission 187464) | Marine sediment microbial communities from White Oak River estuary, North Carolina - WOR-1-52-54 (SPAdes) (version 2) | ecosystem: Environmental > Aquatic > Marine > Intertidal zone >... | reverse complement strand
AAACAAGTCAGCCCCCAGCCTCAGAGCCTTCGTTTCGAGCTCAACTCTCAAAGACGATACCATGGCAGATACACCTGCGGACCCCCACGGGTTACGGCTCCATCTCAAGAATAGCTCTTGCCGCTTTGAAGTCTTCTTCAGCTTCCTCCACAGAACCGGCCCCCATCATACATGAATCAGCCTTCATTGCTCTGTAGACGTAGTTCAATGCGCCCATCGGTTTCATCCTACCTCCCGCGAAGGGCTTAATGGCCACTACCAGCCTCTCCGTTTTTCTGATTCTCTCTATGGCGTTCTCAGCTACCATTTGAGTTGGAAACATCATGACGCCTAGCCTGTTGACTGGTGTAACATACCCATCAAACCTCTTCACCTTTCTTTCCTCAATCAACTGCCCGGTCGCTCCCAGATGATGAGAACCTAACATTGATCTGTATCCCAGTTCATGGATTCTGTCAAGAAGCTCTTCCAAGAGGTCCATTCGGGAAACGGCAAGGAAATCTGTTTCCGAACCGGGCTCAACCCAAGCTATCCTATGGTCGGAAAGACTGTCAACGCTTTCTTCCCAGACTCCCCAATCAATGCTTAGATGCCTCTCCATATCCTTAGCCCTGTATGGCTTAGCAAGCCGAAGATTTTCCTTCCACTGTGGACGGCAGTTTAGAATCGGATCCTCGAAGAATCTTTCTCTGACCTCTGTCCCGAACTCCATCAGCTCATAGTCTAGATGGGTCTTCCATCTCCTATAGTCGTCGATTTTTCTTCCTCTGAGCTCAAGCGGAACACTGATGCATGTTATCAGAGAGAGCTCTGTCTCCTCTTCTTCCTCGAGTTCCTGTATCGCCTTGAGATGCGTCGGAGCAAGTTCGTTGAAACCATGGGAAGAAGCAGCAAAAAGGCTGACTCCATACTGGATGGCCACTCTCATAACTCGCTTCATCTCGAGTTTGTCTGAAAACTTCTCCTTGTATGCTTCATCCTTTTCTCTGCCTTGGTAACTTATCCCAAGTAGCGGCAGATTGCCGAGAATCATCCTCTCTATACTAGGCTTTCCCGAAGGAATCATGATCGTGTCGAACCGATCTAAGTGTCGCAGAAGAGATAAGCCTTTATCATGAAGCCTTCCTCCAAGCTTGGGTCGTGCAAGTAAGAGAAAATGGTGTTCCTGGACCAGCTGATCAGAAGCCAACCTAGCAGTATCTGTCTGCGATTCTCATCAGGATCCCAACGTGTTCCTCTGTTCTTTCCCGGGTCCCTGAGAAGTCCATCACGTGGTTCACCACGTCTCCATAAGGATGCCTTTTCTCAACGAGCCGGAGGTATCGCTTGCTCGGAGCATCGGCTGGCCTCTCTTTCGAAAGCCTCAACACAGGCGACATTAGGAGAATCGCTGAATATCTTGTTTGCAGAACGGCTCCCTCAATCTCTCCCTTTCCCAGACAATCTTGAGCATTGGAAAGCTCGGTCTGTGCACCTTGAACAGCGTCGCTTTGCCTCAGCCACTCTTCCTTGCCCGTCTGCCGAATCTCATCAACTATTAACCTCCACCACTTTGAGACAAGTTGTATCCTTGCTTCAACTTGGTCTCTGTGAATCTCACCAAGGTTATGGACCTCGCTGAAGGTCCGGTGGAAATCGGGGGCCTCTCTCCGTAGGTGCAGCAGATAATACTTCGGCGAGACCAGATCCAACACGTCACACTCAAGCAGCAGCACCCTAGCAAGTTCCTCAGCAGCCCTCCTGATCTCAATCTCGGCTGCTTCGAGCTCTCTCTTTTCCAGAAGATCCTGAGCCAAGAGCAAACTTGCCTTTGCTTTACCCGCTAGCGATCTCTTATGCACGTGGGGTAGACTGTGGGTTTGCGCGTATCTCTTATACCGGTGAAGCATCTCTTTCGGGTCATAGAGAATTTTGCCATCCCTCATGACTGCTAGGCAGAATGCATCTTGGAACACGTTGCTCTGCCCCCCGGTAAACGGTATGCCAAACATCATCGCGGGCCATCTATGGATCTCCAGGAAAATCCCGTTCTCCTCCCGTCTCTCCCTTGAGTATACCTCAATGTCCTCTCTCAATACAAGCAGGTCAAGATCACTCGACTCCACTACTCCACCCTTGGCGAAACTCCCAAAAACGACTATCCCGGCGACTCCCTCCGACCGACTTTCTTGCCTGACGAAGTCCTCGACGAGTTCGGACATTCTTTGAAGGAGACGAGACATGAGCTTCTAGGACATTCTATCGCTCGCAAGGTTGATTAACCTTTTCTGTACAGATCGGGGTTGGCGTCCGGAGAAAGCGTGAGCAACAGGAAATCCACGAGCACTTGTGCAAGCGAAGGGAGAAAGATAGTCTTCTCAGAAACCCTTGTGAACAGCAATCCCTTGCTAGGACAATAGTCGTGTATATCCCAACGTATTAGAAAGTAATATCTAGATTGCGGACGTTCTGTAGTCACAACTCAAAAATCGGTTCCATGGCATTCTACGCTGAAATCGTGGAGGCGGCTCTAGGCTGGACTATGAGGCGATCTGGAAGTTGATGGCGGACTTAGTTGCTGAGTTACGAAGGAGCGGAGAGTCTGTGCCTAGTCGCGTGATGAAAGATTTGAGGTCCGCAAAGACTATGATGGAAATTCTGAAAGTAGATCGATCTCAACCCGATCACTTACTGAGAACCGAGGAATACCTGAACAGCGTCGAATCGCATCTGGTTCCTGTAGCCAAGAGGAGGCTTGGAGAAGCATACATCGATGAATGGACGAAGAGAATCGTTGAGGCGCAAAAGACCGTACAACCTAGGGATACCGAGCCAACCGCAAGATTTCCTATAGGGATTCCCCGTGACAAGGCCTGGGCTAGAATTGAACCTTCGAGAGAGGTGCCTAGGAGAAAGATCGAGCAGTTCGCTCAGGAGGAAGAACTAGATTTCAAGGTCGAAAAAGACGGTTACATTCTGATATACGGCGAAGAAAAGAGCTTGAAAAGGTTTGTGAGGAAGACAGCTGACCTTCTTCGTCAAAAGAGGGGTTCATCCCCAAAAGCGGCGAAGGAAGTGTAGGCAGAAGAGCTTCAACGCGTCGTTGGAGTCGCCCGGAGGAACTGAAGGCATGCCATACATAAAGAAGATTGAGGTAAATGGGTTCAAAACGTTCGGCACAAAGACAGTGTTGTCGCTCGATAAAGGTTTCACCGCAATAACGGGACCGAATGGTAGCGGAAAGACGAATATCATAGACGCCGTCTTGTTCGGTCTCGGGGAGTTGAGCTCAAGAAGGCTCAGAGCTTCGAACTTCTCAAACCTCATATTCCACGGTAGCCCCAACCCGGACATCAGGAAAAAGAGCAAGGCGAAGGTAGTCGTGCAGTTCGACAACTCAGATGGCCGCTTGCCGACTGATACCAACACTGTTACAGTCTCGCGGGAGATTGACCATAACGGCCAGAGTGTCTACAGGGTCAATGGGAGAAGGGCATCAAGATCGTACACCATTGAGATCCTCTCTATGGCTGGAATAAGCCCCTACGGGCATAACGTCATCCTTCAAGGTGCCCTTACGCGTGTAGCAGAGATCTCTCCCAGGGAGCGGCGGAAGATGATCGAGGACATAATTGGCATTGCACAGTACGATGAACAGAAAGCTGAGGCTGAAGAAAAGCTGGGATCAGCCAACATGTCGATTAAGACAGCTCTCGGGCAAGTAGGCGAGGTTCAGAGAAGGGTGGAATCTCTGGAGAGAGAAAGGAACGATCTGCTTCGCTACGACTTCATCCGGAATGAGATCAAACGTCTCGAGGCCATCAAGCTGTCTCGTGAAATCAGGAAGGCTGGAGAGAACATCTCCAAGCTCTCATCGGAAAACAGCGAACTTGAAGATGGGATCAGAAAGACAAGGGAACAGAGGGAAGAACTCCGGTCGAAGCGCCACGAGGTTGAGAGTGAATGGCGTAGACTAGGTTTCGACGAGGTCGAGGAAGGTCAGACTCGCATTTTGGGCATTCAGATCAGGATCGGCGAATTCCGGTCTAGACTAAGCGAGCTCGACACAAGAATCAGCGCAGGAAAGGCTAGTCTCAGCGGACTTTCGAGAGTGAAAGAGAATATTTTGCGGCAGATCGAGTCCATAAGGAGCGAGATAAACGAGGGCCTGAATAGGATCAGGGAACTGACTGCAGAACGAGATTCACTCCTTAAGGAAATCGCAGAGAGGCAATCTATGTACGATTCCCTGAGTGACGAAGCCACACGGGTGAGATCCGACCTTGAGGAGAAAAACAAGAGAATCCGAGAAATCGAAGAGCAGCTGGACCAGGTACGCCGGGAGGCGGTCTCGGTTAGAAGCGATCAAGCCGGGGCACAGTCCGAGGTAAGAGTGTACTCCCAGAGGGTCAGGGACCTTGTGGAAAAAAGAGACGATTTGCGATCATCATTGGGGAGACTGAAGGAGTCTCTCCAGGAGCTTCAAGATGTTTACAGAGGCCAGATAGAGCAAGTTAACAACTTGCGGAAAGCTCTGGAGAGGAAGACAGGAAGGAAGAGCGTACTAGAGACAGAAATCAGAGAAGCAGGAAGAATAGCTGAGACCGCGGGAGAAACCTTGGCCGAATTCGAAGCTCAGAAGGATCTTGTAGATAAGATTAGAACTGAAGAAGCGGCGTTAGAACACATCGTAGAGCTCGGCGAACTAGGAGTCATCTCAGGCATTTTCGGCTCGTTGAGGGATCTCACAGGAATAGGAAAGCAACACCGAAGGGCCGCAGAGGTGGCCGCGGCTGGATGGCTCAACTCAGTTGTTGTTGAAGACTTAGACGTAGCATTTACTTGCGTCGAGACACTCAGACGGCTGAAGCTTGGCAGAATAAAGATGATTCCCCTCAAAGGCCTATCCCCAGACAGACAAGTCCCAGTTCCGGAAATCGAAGGGATAAAAGGTAAGCTCTCCGCTTTAGTGACGAGCGATGAAAGATTTGGGTCAGCCGTCTCTTTCGTCTTCGGCGACACGTTGCTTGCTTCAGACGTGAAAGCCGCCTTGGCGGCTTCACGTGCGGGCTTCCGGTCGGTCACTTTGAGAGGTGACCTGTATGAAGCAGGTGGAGGCGTCGAAAGTGGCTTTTACAGGTCTCCTGTGGACTTCTCCTCGTTTGTGCCGAGCGAGGCGGCTTTGAAGGCTCTGGATGGTGCTGTAACGGCGCTGAAGAATCATCTGGGAAGAAGGGAGACAGACATCGGCGAACTCGAAGAGGAGATCGTAGCGACTAGAGAGGATGTCACGAAGTTATCCGAGACAATAGGGAAGCTTGAGAGCGAGGTTGAGCGAGTGCACAAGAGCATCGACCAAACAGGACTGAACATCAGCCGTGCTGAGAAGACCGTCGCGAGTATTGAGGATCTACTCGGCAAAGAGAAAGCCCAGATTGAACTCCACGGGAAAAGAGAATATGAGTTAGCTGAGAAGGGGAAAGAACTGCACTCAGAGCTGGCTGGTCTGAGGAAAGAGACTGACCTCTCAGGGATGCAGGAGAGAGAGGGTAAACGGGAGTCCCTCGGAAACGAGATTGCTGAGCTAAGACGGAAGGTTGGTGACGTCGAAGCTGAACTCTCAACACTTAGGTCGAAGATCGGGAAAGTTCTGGAGGCCGGTCTAGAAAACGCCATTATTCAACGGGATAAAGCTTCAGGACACATCAATGTCCTTCAGAAGGAGATAGAAGAATCAATTGAGGGAAAGAGGGAAACTCAAGAGAAGATCAAAGAACTGGAAGATGCCAAGGAGAACCTGTCAAGTTCCCTTCTGAATGCGAGAGAGGGATCAAGTAGATTCACCTCTCAGATCGATGAAATAGACAAGCGGCTAGCAGAAGTCGAAAGTGAATTCGAGCAGACCGATAGACTGCTCGACGAGGCGAGGCTTAATCTACAAACGTTCCGTCTGCAGGTGAACAGGCATCTGGAGGAGCTTAAAGCTCTGGGCTACGAGGAACCTCTGGAAGCTTCTTCCGAACAAGTCAGAGAGGCTGAAGCGTCGATCAGGCTGATGAGATCTGAGCTAGAACGCATAGGGGCCGTCAACCAGCTGGCTGAACTGCAGTACAAAGAGCAAGTCTCGAGGTACAGAGAGCTCTCGATACGCATGAATGAACTGGAAGAGGAGAGGATGGCCATAGTCAACTTCATCGAAGAGATTGAACAGAAGAAGTACAACGTTTTCATGGAAGCTTTCAACCATATAAACGAACGAATAGACAGATACTTCTCTAAGCTAACGGACGGTGGAACCGCCGCTCTACGTCTTGAGAACCCGGAGAACCCGTTCGCAGAAGGGGTTGACATGGTCGTCCAGTTCGCCGACAAACCCCCGATTCTTGTAAGCGGAGCAAGCAGCGGCGAACGTTCTGTCTCCGCGGTAGCTTTCCTTTTTGCATTGCAGGAATTCACACCTGCTTCCTTCTATCTCTTCGACGAGATCGATGCTCACTTGGATGCCTTCCATGTTGAGAGACTAGGCGAGCTCTTGTCTGAAGAAGCAGACAAATCCCAGTTTGTAGTTGTGACACTGAAACCTGAAATGGTGAGCAAGGCTGATAGGATCTACGGGGTATACGGACGCGAAGGTCTCTCACGTGTCGTCTCGACGACGTTCAAGGCGGCTACGCGGTGATGAAAGAAGACGATAGTAGACCCTTCTATTTCCATCCGCCATGGAACATACTGTTCGATTCCGAGATGCTGGAAAAGGCTAACCCATGGGACATCAGTGTCTCCTTTCTCCTCCTTTCTTTCCTGGAGGAGATGGAGAAAAGAGCTGAGATCGATTTCAGAGCATCTGGGGTGGCCCTTGACTCCTCAGCAACAGTATATCTGATGAAATCGAAACTCCTGTTGAAGTTGGAGGAGCCTCCGCCTTCGCCTAGGCCGAGAATTGACTTCATCCCACCACCTTTGATTCTTCCTCTCAGATACGAGTTAACAACTACGACGATTCGAAATCTTCTGGAAGCTCTGGACAACGCCCTACAGACCGAGAAGTTCTTCGCTTTGAAGTCGCCTCTCAAAGCCGCGTTACCTCCGCCGCCTCCTGAACTCGTTCCCATAGTCAGCATTTACCTGATGGAGATAGGGGAGCTTATGGAGGGGCTACTAGGAAAGATCCGTTCTATGGCCGAAAAGGGTGGAGCCATTGCTTTCTCGGCAATCATTCGAGGCCTTGGGAAACTCGAACAGATAAGAACCTTCATAGTTCTTCTCTTCTTGGCACATAAGGGCAAAGTCGCTCTATGGCAAGAAGAAAAATCGGATGAAATGTTCATTGCCGTCAACGGAGGCTAGCGATTGAGTGCGGGAGTCAAGGAGGCAGCAGCAGAGTCTGAGGACGGAAAGCGGAAGAAAGAGCTCGCTATGTTGGAGGCAGCCTTGTATGTGGCCGGTCGCCCTCTGAACCTTAAGACTTTAGGCTACCTCATCGGAACGAGATCAAAGAAGAGGGTTAACGGTCTCGCCTCGATGCTCGTGGAAGAGTATAGGAGCCGTGACACAGCTCTGGAGGTGTTAGAGCTCGAGGATCATCGGTTCGTTCTCCAGTTGAAGACAGAGTATTCATCTAAGGTCAGGAGACTGGCGGCGCGACCGCTTCTCACGGACGGTCCTCTGAGGACTCTTGCGTACATAGCTTACAGGCAGCCAGTTGTGCAGAAGCAGGTAATTGATGCGCGCGGAAGCCACGCTTACCGTCACGTGAAGCAACTAGTAGATATGGGTCTAGTTGACTGTGAGAAGAGAGGGAGGAACAAGGTTCTCAGGGCGAGTGAGTATTTCGCTGACTACTTTGGCTTGAGTCACAATCTCAAAGCGATGAAGCGTCAGCTGAGAAGAATCCTCGACGATGTAACAAAGGGGGACATCCCAGTCTCTGAAGGCCCCAGTCGACTCGAAGAATAGAGGTAGCGGCGACTCCGCTAGACTTATATTGCTCGAGATGTCTCCTAGTTCGTGGTCTGAGGAGAAAACGCAATATGTCAGTGTGGCACGGCGATCTACATAAGAAGAAACGTACAGGAGGCAGGAAACGGTCTCCACGAAAGAAGAGAAGATTCGAGACAGGGTCTTTCCCAACAGAGACCATTGTGGGGGAACCAGAGACAAAGGTAGAACGTAGACGCGGCGGGAATCTGAAGGTTCGACTCGTGAAAACGAATCAGGTAAATGTCTCGGATCCCTTAACCGGAGAAACTAAGAAGGTCGAAATCCTCAGGGTATTGAGAAACCCGGCGAACGTAGACTACGACCGGAGAGACGTAATGACAAAGGGGGCTCTATTGGAAACTCCTCTTGGAACAGCTCGTGTTACTTCTAGACCGGGGCAGTCCGGGGTCCTCAACGCTGTCCTAATCCGTGAAACGTGATAAGAGTCAGCCTTAGCCGACGGATGAGGTCTCTAGGACTCGACAAGCAAGGAATCGAGGGGTCACAACCTTGCGGAAAAGGGATGAGACTTGCTTGTGGCCTGTTTACTTTGATTCTAAGAGGACAAGGGGGGAGGGCAGGAGGGTTCCTCGAAGGCTTGGGAAACCATCGCCCACTCTTGACATGATTGCAAAGGCCTTGGAAAACTTGGGCTACTCGTACAGGCTTATTCCAGAGGCGGCTCATCCGTACTTCCCATGGAAGAAGACGGGTCTGATCCTTGTCAGAAAGCTGAAATCGAAGAACAAGATTCTGAAGGATGTGGCGAAGGAACTCTCAGACTGACCGTATGAATTGTGAATAAGAAACGTTTAAATAACATATTCGATTTCATTCTTACATTTGCCAGTTTTAGAGGGGTTCTTGACAATTTGAGGAGAATCGGACGGGTCCTCCACATAAGCCCAAGTAGAAAAGCCGTCGTAAAGGCGGAGGGAATCCCTAAGATTGGCGGAACCGTCGTGGACGAGAGGAAAAGGCTCGTCGGCAAGGTTTGTGACATTCTTGGACCCACGTCATCTCCTTACGTTGAAGTCGAAGTCAAAGCTGAAGACCCTCAGAAGATTATCAACAGCGTTCTGTACGTTTCCTCCCCACCCAGACAAGAGAAAAGGAGTAGAAGAAGGAAATGAGCGCGAAGAGGAAGACCTCTCTTCCACCAGCGGTTGGTGATATCCAAAGATGTCCTGAATGTGGGGGCGCGAGGTTGATGAGAGACTATGAATCCGCTGAGGTCGTATGCATGGAGTGCGGATACGTCCTCGACATGAAACTTGCCGATCAAGGACCTGAATGGCGTGCCTTCGACAGCGAACAACGGGAGAAGAGAGCTAGAACGGGCGCCCCGGTCACTTTCACGATTCACGATAAGGGACTCTCCACGATGATCGACTGGCATGACCGCGACATTTACGGTAAGAAGTTCACGGCCGGTCAGAAAGCTCAGATTTACAGGCTCAGAAAATGGCAGAGACGGATCAGGGTCTCCGACGCTATGGAGCGAAACCTTGCTTTTGCTCTTTCCGAGATCACGAAGATAGCCAATGGCCTGTCTCTGCCGAAGAGCATCTTCGAGACGGCTTCAGTGATTTATAGAAAAGCTGTCAAAGAGCGTCTTATTCGAGGAAGGTCGATACAGGGGATCAGCGCCGCCTCCGTCTACATAGCCTGTAGGCAATGTGGGCTTGCGCGGACTCTCGAGGAGATTGCCAAGTCGTCGAATGTGAGTAAAAGGGAGGTCGGTCGCAGCTACCGCTTCCTAGTAAGGGAACTCGATTACTTCATCCCTCCCGTGAAAGCCAACCAGTACGTCTCGAAGTTCTCGAATCAGCTCACGATGCAGGGGAAGGTCGAGGAGATCGCTAATAAGATCTTGGTGACCGCCAAGGGGCTTAGGCTCACTTCCGGTAGGGGTCCTACTGGCATAGCGGCGGCTGCAAGCTATATAGCTTCTGTTCTGGTCGGGGAAAGGAGAACCCAAAGGGAGATTGCTGAGATCGCAAAGGTAACCGAAGTAACCATAAGAAATAGATACAAAGAACTAGTTGAGTGCCTACTCTTCGTCATGGATCTATGATCTGAAGGATTCTACTACTCGCTCAGCCTTCCATCAAATATGAAGAAAGATCACATACTCCTTTTTGTGGGCCAGGACTGTCCGGCTCATGTTGTCTCACCGCATCCTCTTTTCACAGACTCTCCGGCTTTGTTGTCGGATTACACCATCTTGCCCTTTTGCCGGAGGTACCAATCAATTGCCTGTGCTTTCCTGATTTCCACTTCAGTATGTGATCGCACAGCTTGTTCATGTGCGAAAGCACTGAAATGAATGCTCGAGTCTACTCTACTGCTTCTTGTCGATCTAAAATCTCTCAAAGTTCCAGCCAGTTCGTAGAGTAAAGATGACGGAGGTATCATGCGAAGGACTCTTCTTTTGAAGGGAGCGAAGGGGGACGATTCTGTGTGGGCTTTAGTCAATATGATCACCCTTTAGTAATCAAACAAGTGTTTTACTGAGAGGCGGGCGCTTCTTATAAAGCTTTCGTTTTAATAGCACAAGCTTTTAATACCCATGCAAACTCTAATAATATTGTTGAAGCCTGTGGTCGATATCCCATGAAGGCCCTGAAAGTCATTAAAGATCCGGAAGCTTTCAAGCTGCTAGGTGATGAGACTAGGAGGAAGATAGTATTTCTGCTTCGAGTCAAAGAGATGACAGTGAGCCAAATAGCGGC
>Ga0209636_10008113_pt1 | contig 10694 bp, 6 predicted proteins | sample DeeMarSWOR152_54_FD_187464 | JGI IMG/M metagenome (GOLD analysis project Ga0209636, IMG submission 187464) | Marine sediment microbial communities from White Oak River estuary, North Carolina - WOR-1-52-54 (SPAdes) (version 2) | ecosystem: Environmental > Aquatic > Marine > Intertidal zone >... | reverse complement strand
GAATCTGTTAGAGGTTCTAAAAAAGAAGGAGGAAATAAATTCACGTTTGTTTTAGAGTCTCTATCACGAGATTTCTCACGGCTTAGACGGAAAGTTAAGAGAGAATTTATTACTTTTGGATTAAACGAATTATGTCCAAAGATACAACGCTGACGAGACAGGATAGTTTATCATTTAGAACTGGTGTCATTCTTATTGGGAATATTGCCTATTTAACACTTAAGTTAATTTTACCCATAATATTGGTGCGATTGATAAGCAAGGATGCTTTTGGAACATATCGACAAACATTTTTAGTATACACAACATTAACAACAATTTTTTTATTGGGAATCCCACAGAGCATCTATTATTTTGTTCCTAAACTCTCGAAGGAAAAACAATGGGATTTTCTAATACAGAGCCTACTTTTTTTAGAAATAATAAGTATTTTAATTGCCCTTTTAATGTGGAATTTTTCAGGATTAATAGCTCAGTTTTTTAATAACCCAGAGTTACAACAGTATCTAAAAATCATAAGCTTTTATGTTGTCTTTCTGCTTCCAGCAGAATGTTTTATACCGCTTATGATCTGTCTTGACAAACAATTTCTGGCGGCCACTCGAAAGGTTTTTTTTGGTATCCTCTTTTTGATAGCCGTTATTTTACCATTAGCCTTGGGGTATACTCTGAAGCATGTGTTTTATGCACTGGTTTTAACAGGTTCTATCCAGCTTTTTATTGTGCTTTTTCACATCAAAAAGGCATTTACTCAATCTCATTTTAGCAAGGACTTTTCTTTGCTAAAATCACAACTTAATTATTCTTTGCCCATTGGGTTTAGTAGTATATTGGGGATATTAACAAGAGAAATCGATAAGTACATGATTTCTTTTTATTTTTTACCTCAACAATTCGCCGTTTATGCAATTGGGGCAAGAGAATTACCTTTTGTGCCTGCGATTACCTATTCCGTGAGTAATGTAATTCAGCCTAAGTTGGTTAGTTATTACGACAAAAACGATCTGAATTGTTTTTTCGATCTCTGGCATCGGTCCATAAGAAAAACCGCACTGGTTATCTGTCCTTTGTTTGTTTTTTCTCTTGTCTTTGCAGGGCAGATTATTTTGGCATTGTATACGAATGCTTATCTGGAAAGCGTTGTCATCTTTAGAATTTATCTCCTGGCTTTACCATTAAGGATTACGACTTACGGTACTGTGCTCTTAGCTATGGGATCTTCCAGAGAGGTGATGATCAGCACAGTTATTGCCCTAATCGCTAATATTATATTGAATGTTTTTCTAATTCAAGTTCTTGGTCTGGCAGGGGCAGCCATTGCCACGACTATAGTTGTTTATATCGGTGTCATTTATTTGCTTTATCAGATAAGAGTTAAATCAAAATGGAGTGTTTACAAACTTCTTCCTTGGCAAGTGCTATTAAGAATTTTTCTGGTATCTATTTTATGTGGATTGGTTGTTTACCCATTATTGCAAAGTAAACTATCTCCGTTTCTGGTAGTTGTTTGTGGTCTGTTACTTTATTATACACTCTTTTATCTGATAGCCCGAAAATTTGATATTCTGCGTACCGAAGAAATCAATCAAATCAAGGAATTTCTCAGAATAAAAAGCGTACAGAGGAGAGAAACGAATTAATAGGAACATAATTTCTGCATAAGTATTGGAAGTGTTTCATATTGTATCCATCCCAGTGTAAGCCGTAAGCATCTGGGTCGGTATGTTAGGGAGTTCTATTATCGCTTGAACCATTTACGATGTCCATCTTTTTAAACATCTTATCTGTGCTTGTCTGGCAGGTTGTCCATTTATATATAGTGATTAGGTTAATTGCCCACCAAACGTTCAGTAATGGAGAGAGGACATATAACGAAACACCCTTATGTATTCAGCAGAATTGCGGACATCAATGAGGGCGGACATCAATGAGGATAGAGTGAAACCGCATTGTGTCCAAATCGGGGTAACAGGAATGTCGTGCCATCTAAGAAATTATATCTTCTTATTTGTAATCGATTGGATAAGATTTAAATCTTGGAGGAAAATCACTTTCCGGCAAGTTGCATTGTATAAAATTAGTGATAAAACAAATGGTTATGAAAATAAGTAAACGTGTGCTTATGGTTGCTTATTTATTCCCTCCATTAGGAGGAATTGGTGCGGTAAGAACATTGAAATTTGCCCAACATCTCCCTTCATCTGGCTGGGAACCGTACGTTTTAACCGTGAAGAATGGTTTTGGCTATGTAACATGGAATTTGTCAGATATACAATGTAGTTGTAAAGTCTTCAGGACGTCCTCCTTTGAATTTTTGAAATGGACTGCTCTATTAAAGAGGAAATTGAAAAAATCGAGTCAAGTAGATGGTGAACTTCCAAAAACGAAGCCCCGAACAAATCTTCTAGTCCGGCATTATAAGAGTTTTCGGGAAACAATAGAACGTAGACTGTTTATACCAGATGATAAAATGTTTTGGATACCCTCTGCTATTTATCGTGGATTGAAAATTATTAAAAACTATGATATTGATTTGATTTACTGCTCTGGCGGTCCTTTTTCATCGTTTTTTATTGGTTATGCTTTAAAGAGAATAACGAATCTCCCATTAGTGTTGGACTTTCGGGACCCCTGGATAGATAATCCATATCTTGAAAAAAAAATTCGATGGGTAGAGGGAATAGAGAGAAATCTGGCAAAAAAAATCACTTCGGCTGCTGATTTGTGTCTCACAGTCAATCCCCATTGCAAAAATTATATCTGCGATTCTTTGCCAAACATTGATGAGGGAAAATTTTTTGTTGTGCCTAATGGTATTGATTACGAAGACTTTAAAAAGCCGAAAAATGATGAAATAAAGCCTTACGAGAAGTTCACGATTCTTTATACTGGGACTTTTTATCCTCCCCTCCCTGATAGTTTTTTGTATGGCTTAAGGAAATTGATAGATGATCACCCGTCAATTAAATCTGAGGTCCAATTCATAACATATAGTGGCCTGTGGAGGGATGAAAGTATCAAGTTGATCAAAAAGTTGGAATTGGACGACAATATTCGGATAAAAAATTTTATACCACGGAATGAGGCTTTCAAGGAGCTATTCAATGCTCATCTACTGTTGATCACAAGTAATTTACTTTCAAACGGTACAGTTGCTTATTTCAGTCCTACAAAATTCTTCGAATATGTTTTAACCGACAAACCGATTTTCGCGCTGGCTGGACAGGGTGCTCTCGCTGACCTTATCAAATCTACGGAAACCGGACAAGTTGTTTCTCCAGATTCCCCGGAAGCTATCGCAAATACTTTGTATGAATTCTATCGGCGATATTTAAGGCGAGAACTATATGTCAAACCCAACCAAGATGTATTAGCAACCTATGACCGAAGACGCTTGACGAAAAATTTGGCTGAATACTTTGATAGTTGTTTAGATAATAAAAAGATAGTTGAGGAGTAAATATTGCTTCTCTACAGTTGAGAAGATACCAAATTGTATACACCCCTTCTAAATTATTACAAACAAGCTCCACTGTCCAAATTAAATCAGTGGATTATTCCCTGTATCTCTCTTGAATTGCTAATTCTGGGATATGCTTCCGCCTGTGATAAGCTTCTACTCCTTGGATTTGGTATTATTGCACTATTTGGGATAGGTTTAATTACAGTTCATCCTGAGATCGGTGTTATCCTTTGCATCGGTATACAATTTTCTCGAATTACCGAAGCAATAACTTTCTTTGCCGATATTAGGGGTATCTATCGTTTTCTTTTATTATTTACTTTTTACGCTGGTGCCATTAAATTATTCTTAAAAGATTATTATTTAATATCATTCAGGAATAGATTGTTTTATCTTTCTTTACTTTTTTTTACTCTGATATTTTTTTCTAATTTATATGCTTCAAATACTCAATACAGTTTACAACATACTGTTTATTATTTTAAAGCATGGATGCTCTTGTTAGCGACTGTTTTATTTCTCCGCTCCTGGAATGGGATCCTCTACACGTTGTTATTTTCTTTCATTTTAAATACTATAGGTAATTCTTACTTAATCTATTCCTATGTTACAAACCCAGCGGGGATAGCGACACTTGTCTTAAAAGGTAATTTACTGAGAGCTAAGGGCTTTATTTTTGATCCAAACTTTGCTGCCCTTTCCTCTATTGTAATTGCTCCATTAGTGATACCCTTTTTAAAAAGAACATCTTCAAAAATTTTGAAGATCATTTTGCTGGCGTGTTTAGCTATTTCAGGTTTAAGTGTTATCTTAACATTTTCCAGAATGGGAATCGTGACGCTAACAGCGCTTGGAGCCTATATTTTATTTAAGGAAAAACATAATAAATGGGTATGGTTAGCAGTTACTGCTTTTTGTATTTTGGTTATTCTTTTTGTACCCTCTTTTTTCTTTTATCGTATTGAAAATTTGTTAAGTGGCAAGTTAGACCTATCGAGTATCAAACGTCTGCTATTATTGAGAGGAGGGACTCAAATGTTCTTGGATCACCCAATCTTAGGTGTAGGCACAGGTAATTTTTTATTTCTATCACCAAATTATGCACCTGGAGTGGTCCGAGAGTACTATGCCCATAACTTATACCTTGAAGCAGCTGCAGAATGGGGTATTGTGGGCTTTGTTATTTTGCTACTTATGATATGGAAAGTGTTGACTTACCTCTGGAAAATCCAAAAAGTATGCTATGAAACAAATAAAGGTCTGTATTATACCACGTATGCAATAGAATTGAGTTTTGTGGGATTTTTGATTGGAAGTCTCTTTTTATCTACATTGCCATTACCTTATTTTTGGGGTTTTGTAGGGCTTATTATTGTGATCCAAACATTACTAAAGAAGGGTGAATTACAACTACAAAATCAGTATGAAAGTTCTAAAACCGCGGTTCAATCTAGGCTATGAGTGACAATGAAAAAGATTAGGGTCTTACAATTCACGAGTGGAACATTTTTGGGCGGAGTTATTGAATATGTAAGGATTATTGCCAGTGCAATAAATTATGATAAATTTGAAGTCATTATTATCTGCAAAACTGAAGAGATACGCCAACTCTTAAATGCAAAACTGAAAGATTATCCTGTAAAAATTATTTGTTTAAATATTAAAGATAAGTTTGATATTGGAGGTTTTAAGGCATTTTTAAACTTCGTGAAGGAACAAAATATAGATATTCTCCATATTCATTTGGCAAATATATATTCCCCAACCATAGTTTCTTTATCGGGGTTGTTCAGAAAGCTGAAAGTCTTTTGGACAATCCATTCAACTCACGTTCTTCCAACTACTAAAGAGACGTGGTTTCGGTATAAAACGATTGAATGGGCATCTCGCTTAACTCAACATGTTATCGCTCCATCAAAAGCTATTGTATCTGAACTGAGAGACCGATTTAATATTTCGGGTAAGAAGATTATGTATGTGCAGAATGGAGTGGATGTGATCAGATTCCATCCCGAAGTAAAGGCAAAACGGGATGAACTGAAGATAGCCCCCGATGTAATTGTGATTGGTACAACTGGTTGTCTCAATCCTGAAAAAGATCATTATTCAATTATTAAAGCCTTTAAACAAGTAGCAGGGAAGTATAACCATGTTAAATTACTGATTGTTGGAACAGGCCTTTTGGATGATAAGCTCAAACAATTTGCTGAAAATTTGGGTGTTAGAGAGAAGGTGATTTTTACTGGTTATCGGCCGGATATCCCTGAAATGCTGGCGAGTATGGATATTTTTACTTTTGCCTCGACAAATGAGAATATGCCGCTATCAGTTTTAGAGGCGATGGCAATGACAAAGCCGATTATTACCACGAATGCCGGAGGCATTTCTGAAATCATTATAAATGATCAAACAGGCTGGATTGTTCCGATGCTCTCGCCGACATCTATTGCAAAGAAAATCATATATTGTATGGAAAATAAGACTAAAGCTTCTGAATTGGGGAAAAATGCTCGTCAGTTGGTTTTGGAAAAGTATACGAATAAGAGAATGGTAGAAACTTTAGAAAGACTTTATCTACAATGCAGCCGAGAATGACAAATACAGCAGCGAAAAAGATGTTAAAAAAAGCTGCTGTGACACCTTTCCGTAAAACATACCAGTTGCTTTCTTTGTTCTCTATTAAAGGGAAGCCAAAGGTCGATCTCAATCAAGTTAAAAAGATTTTGATCATATCACTTCACTACACGGGTGATGTATTATTCACAACACCAGTTATTAGGGCCGTAAAACAAGCATTACCAAAAGCCACAATCGACTTATGGGTTAAATCTCGGTCTGAAGATATTGTTAAGGATAACCCTCATATTAATAAGCTATATGTTTACGACCACATTGTAACAAGGCGTTATGAAGACCATTACCCTTTCGACTTAGGAGAAAAATGGAAATTATTAAAACAATTCAGGAATGAGCAATATGATTTAGTTATTGATTTCTCTGGAGTCATTGGCTCCACTTTGTTCACATATTTTATGAAACCTAAATATTCTGTTGGGTTTAACAAACAGGGGTTAGGATTTCTTTTCACAAAAGAAGCTGAAAAAAGCGGTAAAGGACATCTCGTTGACCAATATTTATTGGCTTTAGAACGTCTGTTAGATATCCAATCGACTGATTCGTCTTTGGAATTGAGAATCGATGAAGAAACAGAAGACTTCGTCGAAGAACTTTTTCGTGTCAAAAAAATTGATTCAGAAAGATTCATTCTTTGCCTACACACAACCGCAGGTTGGAAGGCAAAAGAATGGACAGCGAGTAAGTTTCGTGAATTGATTCAATGGATTCAAAGTAAATTATCGTCTTGTCAGATCATCATTATCGGCGACAAGGCGGATGTTAAAAAAGTCACCAGAATTTGTGAAGGTCTAGCCCAAAAACCGATTGATTTTGTAGGAAAGCTTTCCCTCGCTGAAACTTCAGCAGCTATCGCCAAGAGCCATCTTTTTATTGGAAGTGATTCAGCTCCTCTGCATATTGCAGCGGCACTGGGCGTACCTACTATAGGTCTTTTTGGCCCGACTAATCCCTTGTTTTCAGCACCTCGTGGTAAACAGCATGTTTATTTGTATAAAGTGCTTGATTGCTCTGCAGGTAAAGACGAACAATACTGCACACGGGAAGCAGGGTTCACCTGCACAACTTGGGATTGTATGAAACTCATTTCTGTGGCTGAGGTTTTTCATTATGTAAGTATGGCTGTTGAAAGCCATATTTCTAACCAAGTGGAGAAAATTTGTTGAAAACGAGGCACATAAAAATTTTTAGGTCTTTGTCATCTATCGTGAAAAGCGCCTTTCTATTTCCTTGTCAGAGAGGGTATTATAACTCCTGTGTCCTAAGTACTTGTAGAATTAGGCAACTATGTATCTAGGAGAAGTAATTGGAATATAAGAACTTAGAGAATTCATCACGATAGATGACAAAGACCCAAATTTTTCTTTTCATTTATTTTCTTTTTGCAATTGGAAGTTGCACACAGGTTTGTGAAGCATATCAAAAAATAGACATCAACGGGGATTTTGAGCGGGATCAAAATTGGGATGGTGTTCCAGATAAATGGCATCCGTGGGTGCGAAAAGGACACGAAGGCGAAGTGACATTCATCTACGATAGAAAAGAGAAAAAGATAGGTGACAGATCGGTTAGAATTATCAATACAGGAGACGAAACAAGCTGCTATTACCAAAACTTAAAATTATCTTCACTTGATAACAGTGTGTTCGAACTCAAAGGCTATATGAAAACCTACAATGTTGAAGGAGTGCGAGCAGGTGTCTGGATTGTAACAGTCGATGAAAAGGGGAAGAAAGATTTTAATTATGTTTCTCTCAGGACGGGAGGTAACCATGACTGGCGTTTTTTTCGTAAGACATTTGCTATTCCTAAAAATGTTGTAAGTATAAGCGTGCAGTTATTGGTAGATGGTAAAGGAACGATATGGTTTGATGGTTTTGAACTGACGAGAAGGGAAATATCTGGAGACAAAATTATTTATCGAGATGAACAACGTTTCTTAAAGGTGGATGAGGGTTCGTATCCTCCTTTTGTAGAAAAATATCCGGGGGATTGGCTTCTTTTACTTCCCGAAGATCCTGATACGCTTTGGCAAATGGAAACAATCTATACAAGGAAGAAGGTGAAAAAACAGTTGTTTGCTGCTGGTAAGGAGAAGAAAAGTTTTGCCTGGGGCGTATTCAATCCAGAAACCAAAGTTGAAATCGCATTTCAGGCTTCAGACCTTATTCATATAGAAACTGGTGAGGTTATCCCAAGCAAGAATATCACAATCCAAAAAGTTCATTATTGGAATCAACGTATTGGTTGGCGGTCTACTGGTTATTACACGATTCCAGAACTTATTCAACCAGTGACAGTAGATACCTTAGATGGGAAAAGCTTCGGTCATTATTGGACAACAATTTCAATTCCTGAAAAAACAACAGCTGGCATTTACTGCGGAAAAATTAACACCGTTACTGGAAAGCAGATCAAAAGGGAAATTGAAATTGAACTCGATCTTTTGCCCTTTGGTCTAATCTCTTCTGAGAAAACCTGGGCACTTTATTCAGATAACTACCGATGGAAAAATTATACCTTAGATGAAATTAGACGGGAAATGCAAGCAATCAAAGAACAGGGAATTAATTTACTCTCTATTGAGCCGTTGAGTCGAGGAGATTTCGCAATTCAAAATGATCAGCTTGTCGTCAATCTTGACGAAGCGAATCGGTATATGGATTTGTACAGGGAAATGGGTTTTCGGGAGCCGCTGCTTTTTAGTCTTCAACATGCTGACGAACACATTCGATATTTGTATCGCAAAGAAGGTATTGCACTTGACAATGAAGCGTTTGAAAACGCTTATAAAGGCCTTTTGCAAGAGATCAAGACAATGAAGCAAGAAAGAAATTGGCCGGAGTTTGTGGTTATTATTATCGATGAGTTTGCCTACAAATCAGAGAGAAAACAAAAAGGCGCGCTCCAGTTATATGAGCTGGCTAACGAGATAGGATTATCCACATGTGTTACCTCTGACGAGAAAATAGTTCGGCAAAAATTAGGCGATTTAATTGATATTCGTTCATTCAGTTTAAAATACGTGCTCTTAACTGAAGAACAAAATGTGCGGATTCGGGACGACCTCCGCAAACGAAACGAACCTTTCTGGTGGTATGGAAGTGGTTGCTACACAGGGCAAGAAGGCAAAATATTCCCCAATCGTTTTTTAACAGGATTTTTATTCTGGAAAAGCTGTGCTGACGTCCAATGGAGTTGGACATTTCAACGTCCCAAAGGTAATCCTTATGATGATTTCGATGGCAAAGGGAAGGAACCTAAGGATGCTTGTATTACCTACCCCCTGAAAAAAGACAATGGATTTATTCCCACACTTCAGTGGGAGGGTATTCGTGAAGGAATTACGGATATGATGTATATTTCCACATTGAAACATTACATTGAATTAGGGAAGCTATCTTCTAACCCTGATGTGATTGTTAAAGCCCATAAGGTAGAGGAAAGATTGCGGGCGATCAAGAAACAAATACCCTGGTTCTATGATGGAGGGTTTAACAATACGAAGGCAGAGAAGTTGCGATGGGAAATTGCACAGCATATTATCAACTTACAACAAATTATAGAAATAAAATAACTATTCTGGATTTAGCCACAGAAAGGTGGTGACGATTTTCAAAATGAAGGAATCAGCAATTTATTCTATGAGCGCGAATTGACACTTTTTTGTATAACAGAATATATCTAAGAGATTTTTTCAGCCCGATTGAGGTGGAAAAAGAATGAGAATTCTGTTTGATGCTCATTTATCCGAAAATAAGATGACAGGTATAGGTCGGTATATCAATGAACTGATAAAAGCTTTGCTTCTGATTGATCAAAGAAATGAATATGTGATACTAATTTTTGGTGATTTGAGTCCAGGACATCCGTTGATTCGATCAGAAGCGCCCAACTTAATGAAAGTATCTGTGAATTTGAAAAGGCTTTCCTTTAAACAGCACTGGACAATACAAAAATTGGTGAGATGTTACAAACCAGATGTTTATCACCATCCCCATTTCGACTTGCCGTTGGGTGTTTCTACTCCCTCTGTTGTTACAATTCATGATGTTAAATATCTTCGTCATCCCAAATTTTTCCCTAATCGAGGTAGACTAAAAAAAGAATATATGAAGTGGATGTTTCGAAGCTCCTTACGACGAGCCAATAAAGTTATAGCTGTTTCGGCAGCTACGAAAAATGATCTATGTGAAATGTTCTCAATAGATCACCAAAAAGTTGTTGTAGTTCACCATGGGGTCCATTCAATTGGTGAAAATCGTCATAAAACAGATGATCTGAAGTTTTTTGAGAATTATTGTATTAAAAAACCATTTCTTTTGTTTATTGGAGAAAGAAGGCTGCATAAGAATCTGCTCCGTCTTATAGATGCGTTTCACAGCGTGATAAAAACTGTGGGAAAGGAGCTTCAACTTGTCATCGTTGGGAGATCTTACAAAGATTATGATGCACCGGAAAGAGCAATTGCAGAAAGAGGATTAGATCAGCAAGTCATATTGATGGATTATTTAGAAGATGAGTTTTTAGAAATATTGTATAGGAACGCAGAAATGTTGGTTTTGCCCTCTTTGTATGAAGGTTTTGGATTTCCTAT
>Ga0209636_10008110_pt1 | contig 10695 bp, 10 predicted proteins | sample DeeMarSWOR152_54_FD_187464 | JGI IMG/M metagenome (GOLD analysis project Ga0209636, IMG submission 187464) | Marine sediment microbial communities from White Oak River estuary, North Carolina - WOR-1-52-54 (SPAdes) (version 2) | ecosystem: Environmental > Aquatic > Marine > Intertidal zone >... | reverse complement strand
CGCCTGCCAAATCAACACCCGCGATGAGGAAATTTTTCATTTTAACTTTATTCCCTGCTATATCATCCAGACTGCCTGAAGTCAACAAAACCAAGCGCAAAAAAGGGGACAAAAAAAGGGGACAGGCTACTTTTTCTGTATGAACCTTCCACGCTTAGAGACAGTCCTCTTCCCTCCAGAAAAAGTAGCCTGTCCCCTTTTTTTGTCCCCTTTTTTCAGATCGCCACGCTTCGCTCGCGATGACAATCTTATCATAGCACAGGTCGTCAAATCGGCCCGCCCAAAGGGTAAATTATGCCGACATATAATAAAAATAAAAGCATTTGAGACCGGTTGAATGTTCTGCTAGAGATAAAATCAGCCAATCGAGTACATATCAATGAGAATAAAACTTGGTGTCGGCGTAATTTATGAATAAATCAGGCTGGGTAATATGGTATAATTACTTAAGATTCGCATCTTTGAGCTCAGGAGGAGATATGAAAAAGAATTTTGTCTTAATCATTACTATTTCTTTGTTGTTATCCGGTTGTGCACCCCACATTCACCTCGATTTTCTTGGAAAAGAGGAAATTCATGAAGTCCTCCTTATCAAAAGTCCAGCAAAAGAAAAAATCCTCATCCTTGATATCGCAGGCCTCATCAGTACCACCCTGAATCCCGGTCTATTCGAAAGAGAGGGGGATATCCTATCCAGAGTTTACTACAGACTGGAGAAAGCCTCAGAAGATAAAAGGATTAAAGCATTGATCCTCCGCCTGGATACGCCAGGAGGTGAAGTCACAGCAAGCGATATTCTTTACAACGAAATCATAAGATTCAAAGAAAAAACCGGAATCCCTGTCGTGGGTCTGATGATGGGATTGGCTGCTTCTGGAGGGTATTATGTCGCTTCAGCCTGTGACCATATAACCGCCCATCCTTCAACAATCACGGGAAGCATCGGTGTTATTTCAATTTTTCCCAATTTTCAGGAGCTCTTTACAAAAATCGGAATAAAGGTAAGTGTCATTAAATCAGGAGAGATGAAAGATTCAGGAAGTGCCTTTAGAGATTTAACCGAAAAAGAGAAAAAGATCTTTCAAGATGTCATCGATGAAATGTACAACAAGTTTCTAGATGTGGTCTATAAAAAAAGGAAGGACTCGCTTTCCCTTGAAGAGTTGAAAAAAATAGCTGATGGCCGGATTTACACTGCCAATCAAGCTCACGAGCTAAAATTGATCGATGAAATTGGCTATTTTGATTCGGCTTTGAAGAAAGCCCTTTCTTTGGCTAACATTAAAGAAGCAAAAGTTATTGCCTACACCTATTATCCTAAAAGAAAAACAAATATTTATTCCACAAAACTAGAGAAACTTTCTCTTTTTGAAGGGAAAAGCTTTGAAGATATGCTTCGCTCTTTAAAAAGTGGTTTTTATTATCTTTGGCTTCCCCAGATTTCAAGGTGAGATAAAAATTTGGGTTTGATAAATCAAACCCTTACAAAAATCCGGTTTATTTTTTTACTGTTTTCTGGCTGGCAGCTTTGGAAAAAAGAGCAAGCAACAATTTCCTGTCTTTTGATGTCAAAGCGAATCTTCCAAAGAGGTCATAAATCATTTCTGTCATATGGCGTTTATTTGTGCTGTGAATAAAATTATTCTTCTCCAATTTGCGAAGAATAAGACGTATGCATTCCTCCTGTTCCTTTCGGGAAAGAGGCTTTTCCCTTTTGGTCTCAGCCTCCTTGAAATTATCATAGGTAAATATATGAAACAGGGTCAGGAGTACTGCAGAGGCAATGTTATAAGATGGCTGACTTGTAGCCTGGGGAATAATAAACCTGAAATTTGAGGAGCGCAGCTCATCTGAAGTCAGGCCGGTCCTCTCACTTCCAAAGAGAAGTCCGATCTTTGTAGAGGCGGGAAATTGAAACATTTCTTCCGCGGCGTCTTTTAGGGAAACAGAGGGAAAATTCTTCCTTGTCTTCGAGGTGGAAGCAAAGATTATATCCAGATCAGAGGTGGCTTCGCTCACGTCAGGATAAAATCTGGCTCTTTCCAGTATATCTCGGGCATGAACAGCGGTCACAAAGGATTTCTGGTCGACGCTCTTAACACCTACAAGCCTTAATTTCTCAAACCCTGTATTTTTCATATTTCGAGCGACAAGGCCGATGTTTTCTGGATTTTTAGGATGAACAAGGACGACAGTAAATTTCATCTTCTGGTCAGCTTTGTTTGGCTGACTGGCTGGAATTTTTTTTAATTATCTTGGGCGCTTTCTTTCTTCTCTTCCTTTTCTTTCTTTTCTTCTTTCTTTCTCTTTTTTCTCTTTCTTTTCTTTTTTGGCTCTTCGATTATTTTTTTTGCTAGACTCTCGCTGTCTACCCAGTTGACTGTTAAATCAATGATTACTTTTAGGTCATTTAAATCCTTATCCCCCCATTTCCGATAATAATGACTTTCCCCATCACTAAGCCATTCTGCCATCTTAGCACATTCTTTTATCCTTGGCTCATCGACATATTGTTCAATACAGGCAAGCAAATTCTTATTTTCTATTTCTTCCTTTTCATCTTTTTTTTCATGGATTAAATAGTCTTTTATTAAAAATTCAAGAGCCCTCCTGAAACCAGCACCACATATATGCTTGAGCCTTCTTTGCTCTGCTATTTGGGCTTCGTTATAAACTTCACAGAACTGAGGTGATAAGCTTGCTATTGTTTCAGAAAAATCTTTCTTTTTTACTCTTATAGGTTCACTGCTACTATAATAGTATTCTGTCTCTATCTCACTTCTCTCATCCGGCGTTGAGGCGCGATAGTAAGCAATAAAAAGCTTATGGCAGTTTTCTTTTGGGCACTCAAATACTGCTTGTAATCCTCTCTTATCCATCCATGCGTACCTGTAGATAGGTTCTATAATACTGTGGCATAAAGGACAAAAATCTTGAATCTTATTTACTTTGAAATCCTTTCTATGTAAGGCGAGGTCAATCTCGTATTCTGCTTTTATGATTGTGGTCATCGATTACATCCTTATTGATTAAATTTATCCACGCTAACAAACATATTTTATGCGATCTTAATTGATTAAACAAGATTAGGCTTGATAACCACCCCAAAAAAGGAAATTATTATCCCTTTTTTATTCGATAGCCCTCATCCTTCTTCGATAAAACTTAACAAAAAAGATTGGAATCACTAGAATAAAGCCACCTAAGACTACAGTAATTGTCGGACTAAAACGAAGTATTAAGTAACTAAAAGCCACCAACGGCAGAAGGCTGATCCGAACGGCCACTTTCAAAGCTTTATGTTTTGAAATCAAGCCCGCTACAAATGGAGAATATTTGTAATAGACATCAACTAGCACACGACCAATCTTCCTAGGCATGAGGTATGTGTCCCTGAAATCTCGAAGAATCCTCACATACGGATGTAATGGCGAGCCACAGGCTGCTGTGGCAATAAAGCAACCCTCTTTCTCTCCTAAGGAGCTATCACCCTTAGGAGCAAAATTAGCTTGTATAGATTTATCTGAATCCAGTGAGAGTTCTATTGGATTAGAATCCGTTTGATATGAAGGCACATTTCCTGACCAACCGGTAAATCTGCATTGAGCATCAGGTATGGCTGTTATGGAAACCTCTGTTCCAGTATCATAGGTGTAGTTACCCGGAGCAGGCTCTGTTGTCCCACAGTTACTAGAGGTTATTGTCAAATTAGGTTGATCTGGTGCATAAGCTGTCACAATTACCTTTATTTCATCTGTAATCCCTGTGTCTCCGTGAATTGCAGTAACTGTAGTAGTCCCTGCATCAACTGTCATGAAGTACCCTTGGTCGCTCACTATTCCTACTTGATTGTTGCTGCTTTCCCACGTTATTTCATCAGTAATGTCATCTATACTTTCATCGTTATAATATCCTGTAACCGTAAGTTTTTCTGCCCCCCTCTCCAGCCTTACGACTGGATTAGATGGAGTAATTGTTGTATACACAAGCCTCCTTTCTGATGGTGCATTCCATATACAGCGCCTACTAATATCGACATCAGAACTCGGACTCCAGGTATTATAACAGTTATAATTCCATTTTAAGTATCTTACTTCAGACGGCCCGTTTTCAGGATCTGGACCTGTGGAATATCCGCCTCCAGTTGTTGTAACTAATAGCTTGTTTATTAGCGTACCAAAATAGGGCGCAATTATCTTTGGCTCCTCTGTCCTTGTATCGTTCCAGGTAGCGTCGATCGGCACCCAGCCAATGTTAGGGAAATAGGCTTCGGCCCATCTATGGAAAACGTCATCTGTATAAGGGAGGTCATCTCGCGGGCGACTGCCGCCTTGATATCGAGCTGGAATACCCGCGGCTCTACAAAGGGCTATAAAAAGATATGTATATTCAGAGCATGATCCGTGTCCATTTTCCAAAATAACAGGGGCATCATCATGTTTGCCATCGTTATTATAGAATAAGCGGCTCACGACATAATCGTTAATTTGACGGTACTTCCAATAAAGATTGGACGCTCCTGCTACGGCTTCCTGGGCAGCATCTTGGATTACAGGGTAATCTATATCATATTTATCTTCGTCTAAGGGGAAGGTCTTGGTGATATATAAATCCCTTATTTCTTGGGGGAAGGCTTCATTTCCAACATCCTCTGGATAGAGAAATGCCTTAAATTGAAGTTTATGATCTCAGTATCATAGCCGGGCAATGTAGTTGAACCTGCATTTAACGGCTCTTTATCATAGGCAACCTGTTGGCCGTAGATATCATAAAAATTGTCATCAAAGCTGTGCAGGAAATCATATGTTAAGGGAGTTATAACAGTCTGCTGTAACGTTGTTTGAGGCACGGCTATAAATGTCTTGAGATAAGAGAGATTACTGGGACCATTATTTCTCACTTCATCTATATATTGAATTCTTGCTCCAAAAGGCGAATCTTTTGTATAGCTAACATCGGTATTTCTTACAAGGATTCTGTATATCCTTTTTTCGGTGCAATCGACATGCCAGAGTATAGTCTCAGACTTATCAAAGGCTAATCCGTAAGGATCGCTCGCAGGGGATAATATGGAGCTTATAACCAGACCTTTTTCAGGATCGATGAGGAAGATCTTGTCTTCTTCATTTTCAGCTGCCCATAAGTATCTTCCATCCCAGGTAAGGCCTCTTAAATTCAAACCTAATCCAGGGATATTTTTGATTTCTTCGTATGTCGTAGCATCTATTTTAACTATCTTGCCTTGTTGTTTATCTAAGTAAAATATTGCCCCAGACCCGTCATGGGCGACACCTTGTAAGTTAGAAACGCCGGCTGTTGAAAAAACATGTTCGACCGAACCATCATTTGGATTAATTCTATAAATACTTCCCGAGTCTGCTTCTGGACACAATAAGGTGTGAGTTGTCTCGTCCCAAGCTAGTCCGGTAAGCGTTATGCCTAGCGAACTGATAGAATCAATTATCAATCCATCTGCTGGATGAATCTTATATATCATTCCATATTTATCACCTAACCATAGGTACTCACCATCCCAGGCAAGCCCTGTTGGGTTATAACAGTCATCTGGTAAAGGAAAAGACAATTTTACATAACCGGGATAGGTCTGTTCGAAATCCGCTGCATCAGCAAGATCATATGAGGCAGAAAATCCTGGCGAAGCAATAAATGACAGAATATAGACAAAGATAAAAAAAGTGTAATGCAAATTGGGTTGCATTCTATTTAATACTTCAGAACCTGTTTTATAAGCCTTCCCCCTTGTATTCATTTTAATAACAGAAATTCAAATATAGGTCAAAACTGATTATAACTCAAATATAATCCACTATCTCCAGCTTTATCTTACCTATAATATCGCCGATAGCCTGTGTTATTTCCTTTAAGGTGTCCTCATCGAGCCTGCTCCGACCAAATTTTAAATGGGTGGCGTCTGTATAGTACTCACCACTTCCCTATAAGTGGGGTAAGGTCTTGCTTTTTACCTAATGCATTAGTACAAATTTCGTTTGTATGAGTAAAGGCAAAAAACAAGACCTGACCCCGTCAAGGGAATTACCTTTTTTACCTTATTTTCTACCCCAATAGATTGAAAATTATCTTGCAGGACAATTCTCGCTAAATTAATTAATACTTCCCGGTACTTCCAAATCCTTCTTCCCCGCGCGACGTGTTCTCCAGTTCCTCTGTCTCGACGACTTTCACCTCTGTAACGGGCTGGACTAAAAGCTGAGCAATCTTCATCCCTTTCTCGATGACAAAGGGCTCGTTTCCGAGATTCACCATGACTACCCGGACCTCCCCCCTGTAGCTCGAATCGATAACTCCTGCCAACCGATGGACTCCTTTAAGGGAGATTCCGCTCTTATCCCAGACCAATCCTACATAGCCATCGGGGACAGCCACTTTAATCCCTGTGGGAACAGGCTTGACCTCTCCTGCTTGTAAAACACAATCGACGGAAGAGAAAATATCCAATCCAGCATCTCCCTTATGCTGATAAAGAGGGAGTTTGGCGTCCTCATGAATTCTTTGAACTTTGAGGTCCACGGTTCAAACGCCTTCGATTCTGACTTCTGAAAAATGGGGCTCTGCAATCTTGGCCAATCCCTGAATCTCTTCCCGACGATAAGGCTTTTTTTGAAGATAACGACTATCCAGAGTGTTTGAGGGAACGAATTGCTGGAGCTGGAAAACCTTAGCTCCATCAAGCATCTGACAGATCTTTTTAATATCTTCAGGTCCCACTAGATCTGGCACCAAAGTAGTTCGGAAAATATACCCAAGGCCCGAATTCTTGATGATGTCCACGCTTCGCACAATGTCCTTTTCATTCACAGTGGCTCTGATTACTTCTTGATATCGCGTCAACGGAGCCTTTACATCCATAGCTATATGATCAATGAGTCCCTTCTGGATGAGATCTTCAAGCCTTGAAGGAAAGGAACCATTGGTATCGATCTTCACCAAAAGGTTCCTATCTTTTATGAGAATAAGTAACGTTTCTAAATCATCATGAAGCAGGGGTTCTCCACCGGAAATGCAGATGCCTTCAAGCCAGCCTTTTCTCGAATCAATGAAACTGAGGAAATAATCCAGGGGAAACGTGGGCAGAATCTCGGGTCGAAGCACTAGATCCGAATTGTGACAGAAGGGACACCTGAAGTTACATCCTCCTAAAAACACAGTGGAGGAAATATGCCCGGGAAAATCCTTCGGGGAAAATTTTTCTAAGCCTTTGATTTCAACCAATCCTCTAGCTCCGTACGATTATTTAACACTGTCACAACTTCTCCATTCTCCTGAAGGACTAAGGTGGGGATGATGATCGCTCCTTTATCATCGCGCTTGAGACAGCCTAAGAATTCTCTTATTTTCAACTTGCTTTCTTTTAAAACAAGGTTACATTCCTGTCCTTCGAGATGGGCCTCTCCTAAATAGCTCTTTATTTCCTCGCATTTCGAACAATTTGGATAAGTAAAAAGAAAATATTCCATCGTCTAATCCATTTTTGAGTATGGGGTTCTTTCTTGGAATTCCTGCTGCTTGCCGTCGTTCCAGGTGCTAACAGGCCTCAGGTAACCCACTATCCTGGAGTAAACTTCTGTCTCTTCCCCGCATTCAGGACATTTGGGGAATTCTCCCTTAACATATCCATGATTCCGACAGACGCTAAAAGTGGGGGTGACACTAAAATAAGGAAGTTCTGTTTCAGCAATCTTCCTGACTATTTTTTTGCACGTTTCCCTGTCAATTGCTTCAGGGAGAAAGGAATGAAATATAGTGCCCCCTGTATAAAGCGGCTGAATGGCCCTTTGATGCTCAACGGCTTCGAAAATATCTCGAGTTGCGTCCACGTTGAGTTGGGTAGAATTAGTAAGATAGGGATATTTCTCTGTCCCTGCAGTGATGATGCTGTGGTATTTCTGTCTGTCAAGCCTTGCCAGGCGGTAAGAAGTGGATTCCGCCGGCGTTGCTTCCAAATTATAAATATTTCCTGTCTCCTCCTGAAATTCTTTGATCGTATCTCTCATGAATTCTAGGACTTCTAAGGTGAATTCTTTCCCTTCTGGAGTACCGATTCCTTTTCCCAGAAAATTCAGACAGGCCTCATGCACACCGCAAATACCGATGGTGGAAAAATGATTATCAAAATGACCAAGATAGACCATGGTGTAAGGCATCATTCCTTTGGCCATCATGTTGTTGACGACCTCTCTTTTGGTCTCAAGCGACTCTTTTGCTAATATCATTATATTTTTTAAGCTGGCAAAGAACTCCTCACGCGAGCTTGCTTCATAACCAATCCTGTTGAGGTTTATGGTCACTACCCCTATCGAGCCTGTAGAATCTCCTGGTCCCCACATGCTGCCAGGTCTTCTCTGGAGTTCCCGCTGGTCAAGGTTTAAGCGACAGCACATGGCTCTTATGTCACCGGGATCCAGGTTGGTACCGATATAATTTTGGAAATAAGGAATTCCATACTTGGCCGTGACTTCAAAAAGAAGATTGGCGTTAGGAGAATCCCAGTCAAAATCTTTGGTAAGATTGTACGTTGGTATCGGAAAAGTAAAGACACGGCCCTTCTGGTCTCCTTTGAACATCAACTCCAGAAAAGCCTTATTAATCATATCCATTTCTTTCTGGTAATCTCCGTAGGTCGAATCCTTCTCTTCTCCTCCGATAATAACATTCTTGTCCTTCATGTCTCCGGGAACCGTCCAATCAAAAGTCAGGTTGGAGAAAGGAGTCTGCCATCCCCATCGAGAGGGAACGTTCAGTCCAAAGATAAGTTTCTGGATATCTTGTTTGACGCTTTCGTAGTCAAGGTTGTCGGCTCTAATAAAAGGGGCAAGAAGAGTGTCGACACTGGAGAAAGCTTGAGCCCCAGCAAATTCTCCTTGCATCGTGCCGATAAAATTCACCATATGCAGAGTTGCTGTTTCCATATGTTTGGCAGGAAAAGAATGGACTTGATTGGGCACATGACCGAATCCTTTTTTGAGAAGGTTCTCCAATGACCAACCCGCACAATAGCCCACAATAGGGTAGGAAAGGTCATGGACATGGAAATCTCCTTCCATATGAGCCTTCTTGATCTTATCTGAATAAAGCTGGTTGAGGGCAAAATTCGAAAGAACCTCACCAGCAACTCTGGCATTTAGCCCTGAGAAACTCATCACGCCTTCGTTGCTGTTCTCTTTAATCTTCCAATCGGCATCATTGATGTAATCCCTGATCAGTCTCTCCAAATTGATACCTGTCTCCCTTGCCTCCCTGATTTCTTTGTGCCTTTCCCTGTAAAGTATGTATGATTTAGCAATATCATGGTACCCTCGCTTCATAAGCACCATCTCGACGATATCTTGAATCTGTTCCACAGAGGGAATGGTATAGCCTCCGAATTTTTCTTCCAGCATGAAAGTCACGATATCAGAGACTGTTCTGGCCGCGCCATTATCTATGAGCCCGTGAGATTCCATGGCCTTGTAAACTGCGTTTGTAATCTTATCCTGGACAAAGTCAGCAATATTGCCATCTCTTTTCTTTATTCTCGAAATTGTCCTCGGCATATGCCGCCTCCTTTCTCTATATAATACATACAAAGAATAAACTGCTCATTTTTTCTCATTCCCCAGCGGAAAAACGCCAGAATTGGTGCCTATTTACCCCTTAAATAAAAAGAAATAGGGAATAAAAAAATGCCATATGTTGTATATTCCTTGAATGACAGGTACAAAATGTTGTATCTGCGACAAAAATTTATACCCTCCTATCTTCTTTGTCAAGTGTTTTTTTAAATTTTATTATTCTTTTCTGTAAGGGTTTGATTTATCTTCTGTAGGGGCTTGATTTATCTTCTGTAGGGGCTTGATTTATCAAGCCCACATTTTTATCGTATTAGTAAAGAGGTGAAAAATGAGAACAATTGAAGTCAAGACTCAGGCCAGAGAAGAATTTGTGGATATAACAGCAAGAATCAGGGAAGAGCTCGTCTCTTCAGGCGTCAAAGACGGAATCTGCTATGTCTATGTCCCCCACACAACAGCCGCAGTGACCATCAACGAAAGCGCTGATCCCTCTGTTAAAGATGATATCCTCATGACTTTGAGAAAAATCGTCCCGGATTCCCTCCCCTACAGACACTCTGAAGGAAACTCCCCTGCCCATGTTAAAGCTTCTCTTATCGGCGCCTCGATCAAGGTCATCATAGAAGAAGGGCAGCTCTCTCTCGGAACCTGGCAGGGTATATTCTTCTGTGAATTTGATGGCCCAAGAAGTCGCAGCGTCTTTATAAAAGTTACTTCTTAAGAATCTAGCAAATTGCTTGTTATGGGGACATCTTTCTGGAACGATGAAAATGGATTAACGTTATTCTTTCTTATGTTCAAAACAGGTGGGTTTGATGAATCGAATCCCTACACTATGAAAAAGGCAGGCTTGATAAATCAAGCCCCTGCACAAAATGAATTAAGCCCTCGTAGAATTTTCTCTAACTAATTGTCGTTTTAAGAATGCATGACCGCCAAAAATTATTTTTCAAACTGCCGGCCTTATTTTTAGGGAATTTGCCTGGCGTTTAATCCCCCCGCCTCGATTCTCTTTTCCAAAATCGGGATAATTTCCTTTTCCATGTCGAGCTCCAATTAACCTGCATTATTCATAAAAACTGCCGATACCTTCATCTATCCTCAA
>Ga0209636_10008109_pt1 | contig 10696 bp, 3 predicted proteins | sample DeeMarSWOR152_54_FD_187464 | JGI IMG/M metagenome (GOLD analysis project Ga0209636, IMG submission 187464) | Marine sediment microbial communities from White Oak River estuary, North Carolina - WOR-1-52-54 (SPAdes) (version 2) | ecosystem: Environmental > Aquatic > Marine > Intertidal zone >... | reverse complement strand
CTATGGGCACCATATGCTCTCAATATGAAAAAGTATATAAAAATCTTATAAACAATTATAAAACTTGATAAACAGCATTCTCTTTATTATTTTTTATATGGGATTCTTCTATATATGCCCAGTTTACTTCATATACTTCTGCCCAGTGCATCTCCTCCATATCTTGGTTGATTGTCGCGTTTCTATAGATGAGTTCAAAAGGTTGAAATAGAAACTTCTCATAGGACTCATTTGTCATGTAGACGATTTGTCCGAATCCAACATGTACAACTCGTTCTCTCATTATATCATCGATTACTACGTGTGTGATTCTACTATAGTTTTTACCAGTACCATATAATTCATCGGCATAGTCAGATAAATTCTCAGCAGACCAGATAACGGCCGCCTCATCAAGAGTAGTGTTAAATCCAAATGCCTCTGCCATCCTTGCAAGACGGTGATCTGAAGCGACAACACTATTATTTTTATCTAGATTTTCTTTCATCCACTCTGTAACTGCTAGATTTTCATCAGTTATAGCCTCATATGATGCATTTAACGCCACATGAGATGGATAAACCGATACAGCATTTGTCGTAACCAACGTTACTATTACAAACATGTAGACTAGTTGCCGTTTATGCAAAAATCTTGTTTTCCTGGAGGCGCTAAGCCATGGTATATAGATATGTAATTTTTTTCTGCTCCATTCTGACAATGATTCATAATTTAGATTTAAAAAAATCTCTCTTATACCATATATTGAAATAACACTTAGAGGCACCATCATATATTCAAGATGTCTGTGTGGAAATATAATTGAATTATTTGTTAATAGTACATATACAAATGATAGAATTATAGCCAAAAGCCAACCACGGATAAAAAAACCATTCCGTATGAACCTGGTATATCGAAAACCTGCAACCCCAAATCCAAAAATAAGGAGTAATGGAATTGAATAAATGATTGACAGCAGAGTGAAACTGAAGTTTGTCCACGGCATCTTAACTACTGAAAAAACACCCATTACCATTAGACATATAGCTAATGTAATGGAAAACTTTACAATGCAAGATCTGGCAGTAGGCTTCTCCCTTCTGAGAAATATGTTGTATCTTCTTTTTAACCAAATGATTCCAAATGATGAAAAGAATAACACATAAAATAAAACTATAGTAATGCTTGATCCTATAGATATAGATCCTATGCTTAAACCTATTTTCATAAAACCTTCATAGACTGGCGTTGCAACAAATGCCCAATATGAAAATATAAGGCCGCTTGCCACTAATATATACGAGACATCCTGTTTTACAGAAGGCATCCATTCTCTTTTGCTTGCATTCTCAACAAATACAATAAATATTAGAGAGATGAGATAGAAGTATGTTGTCAGATGATGAGACATTATCAGAAGAATTGTGGAAATAAAAAGCGGGATAATATATCTCTTATCCTGCCTATATTTTATAAAAAGATACATTGAAAGCATCATGAAGAAATGCCCCATGGTTAATGGCGAGGCATGACTTGTCTGATAAGCATGAAATGGCAAGACTGCAAGAAACAGGGCGGAAAGAAGAGCTATCTTCCTATCACCTATCAGTTCACGGACAACAAAGTAAAAAATCATTACTGAAAGACCGCCGAAGATAGGCACGATCTTCGGCATAATCGTAATTACATCAACCCCGGTGATCCAATGAGCAACACCAGTTATAGCGTATAAAACAGGGAAATATTGATACGAGCCACCCCAGCCGTAATACGGGTTAAACAACTCGCCGCTTTCTACAAAAGAGTTTGTAAGACCATAGTATATTCCAAAATCACAACCCCATGCAGCATTAGTCCAAGCAGGGAGCGATCGTAAAAATATAGCGATACCTGTAACCACTATTAACCAGAAAAACCAGTTTTTTGATATCTCTCTAAGTTTTGAAATATAGCTAAGATGCATCCTCTCACGGTATACGATTATTGTATATATCCTTTGTCTTAATAAAAACAATTCTATCGGAACGGGCTTTTCTCAGTTGAAGTTATAATGTTCATAATGTTTTCAACAGTTTTTTTCACATCACATTTCCTCGTGACTCCAGTTGTCTTTTTTGCGATCTCTACGTCTCTTCCAAGATCTATATGGTTTTGATCCACCGAATAAAATGTGCCTTTTTTGTTATGATATTCAGCGAGATATTCTTGTTCTATCTGCCCAGGTGTAGGAGTCATCAGTGCTTTTGTACCTATCACTGCTAAATCCAATATCGTGGAATAACCACTACGTGAGACAACAAGTTTCGCACGGTTCAATAGATCCTCTCGTTTTTCCTTTGTGAGAAATGAATACGTTGTCATGTTTTTTTTACTAAGAGTGTCTTTCTTTTCTGTCTTCCCAAGGGTTATAACAATGTTTCCATCGAGTTGATCTGTTTGTGATAAAAGTTTTTTTTCAAGTAGGGTCCTCTGTGGTTCCGGTCCGGAGATGGAGATGAGATAATCGATATCTTTTTTCGTGTTTCTCTTTTTGAAATCTGAGAGAACACCAACATAATATATCTTTTTTTCATCAAGTCTTCTCAGATTATGTGATAGATCCCCAGAGAGATTGTCTTCTTTATAATCTGGTACGATCACCCTGCGGAATCGTTTGAAGAAGAAAAGGTTGAAGATTTCACTACCTGTTTCTAACATTTTAATACGAAGTGGGTTCATTATCCGTATCTGATGAGAGATAAAAAACGAGGGGATTCTTTTACTGTAGATGTCATATCGCGCGTCAGAGATTATAAGGTCACATTTTTTTGTCTTTAACATTTTTGTAAGTTTATTCAGACCTGACTGCATTTTCCTTATAAAAATAGGCCAATATATCATGCTTTTTGCCATGAACTGCCGTGCGTTTTCTGATAACAGCATCGGATAATCTGGTATGTCAATATATTCTATGTTTTCTCCAAGTTCTTTTTTTAGTAACTCTAGAGATCTACCATTAGATATGATTGTTATCTTATTATTTTCATCTATCAGCTTTCGTATTACGGGTAGGGATCGTGTTGCATGTCCGATGCCCCATGAGCAGACTCCGTAGATTATCTTCATTCTAAATGTTGTATTCTGTTCTTTCGTTAAATAGGTAACTGGAAAAATTGATGGCATCTTTTTATATAGGTAGCTCTATTAACAGCTTTTAGGAGTTTGTATGAACTTCAGAGAAAAGTTGTACAATATTGTTCATAAGAATAATAGCCTGCTTTGTGTAGGACTTGACATTGACAAGGAAAAAATGCCTAAGTTTTTATTTGAAAAAGATAAGGATCCTTTTTTTGATTTTAATAAATCGATTATAGATAGTACGAAAGATCTGGTTTGTGCTTACAAGTTGAATATGGCTTTTTATGAGGTCCTAGGAGAGAAAGGCGTTGATCTGTTGCAGAAAACTATCGATTACATCCCACAAGAGGTTATTGTTATCTTAGATGGAAAACGTAATGATATCGGTGACACAGCTCGTAAATATGCCCAATCGCTGTTTGAAACATTCCATGCTGATGCTGTTACTGTTAACCCCTATCTTGGAAAAGATTCGGTTACACCGTTTTTAGAATATAAGGACAAATGCACGTTTATATTGTGTAGGACTTCTAATCCATCTGCTGTTGATTTTCAAGATTTAAAAATCAAGGACAAGCCTTTTTATCAACAAGTTGCTGAGAAGGTTAAAGAATGGAATATCTATGGTAACTGCGGAGCGGTTGTAGGTGCTACGTATCCAGATGAATTAAAAACAATACGCGGCATAGTGGGAGAGGATATACCTTTACTTATACCAGGTATTGGTATACAAGGTGGAGACATTGAAAAAACGGTAAAAAACGGTACAAATAATAAGAGTGAAATGACAATTATTAACTCTTCTAGGGGAATTATTTACGCAGGATATGACAAAGATTTTGCCGAGAAATCTAGAGAATCAGCGCTATTCCTTCGGGACGAGATTAACAAATACCGTTAAAAGACTATTCACCAAAACATTAATTAACAAAAGTTTTTATGATTTATTTTGCCTTGATTCGAAGATCTCCATGACAATTGGTGATTGGAGATGCAAGGTCGAGGCAACAAACTGATACCAGTTTAGGGTCCCTCTTTGATCAATCAGACGTAAATGTCAAGAGATGAAAAAGAGGACAACCATGGTATCACACATCTTTGTCGCGAGATTTGTTGCGTATCTGTTCCTCTGCTGCGTTGTAGGATAGATACGTAACGACACCCAACACCACCGACTTTGTGTGGTTGTTGGGTGACAGCGACAAAAAATTGTTTTTAACTATGATTCTAATCTATTCTGACGATTGTTGTTAAAAACTATAATTTTAACAACTTTTATATAGTAAATTATATATACTTGTAAATATAAGTATTATATGGAATAAAATAAAATAGAAGGGATAATAAATGGGGGATCATACCTATTCAAAAATAAAATTAGGTTATTTTATAACACGTAATAAACATATTCCAACAAAGATCCTCACTATTTTAATAGCGTTACTCCTAGTTACCACTGTTTTTTCTTCTGTAACATTTGCATCTGAAGAAAAAGATGTTGGGACTTATGTTGAAGAAGTCATTGAGGCAATGAGTGACGGGCAAGTCGGTAAATTTAGTGGTACGCTACTAGATTTTATTAATCAAAAATTAGAGAATCAAAAGGGGCTTCTTTCTCTTCGTTTAGTGACGAAATATCAGCATAATGAATCCTCAGATCCTATAGAGAAATCTACACGGATGAGACTTGTTTTGCCTACAAGTATTGATGTCAATGGCGACCATTTTAAAGATATACGGGTGTGGGTTATCCGTCGTCCTGCTTTAGATTTCCGTCCTCCAGCTGTTTGTTGGAAGACTACGTTGCTTATTCGTAGACTTCCAGGTATGATGAATATTAAGGATGATTTTCTTGAAGTAGGTCTTGAGTATAAGCCAAGGCTATTTTCATTGCTTGATGCTAGTGTTGATCGTATTAGGATAGGTTATCAATCTCCTATGGGCCAAGAGATACCTAAGACATGTATTGTAACTCATAAGGACATCCCTCATCTCTTGTATCCTCTTAAGAAAACTTCTCATAGAGTTAGTATAAACCCTCTATCAATCTTGGGTAAGAAACAACAGCTGAATCTTTTGTTCTCGGTTGTAGATGAGAATGATAATGGTTTATCGATACAGGTTAATCATAGCCCTGCTGTGATTAATGAGCTATCTATTGACTTGAGTAAGGATAGATTTATCCGCAGGGGTCAAACCCTTACGATTTCAAGGAGAATTTTCGGTTCTTCTAACGTCACAGTTACTGTGAGCGATAACTCTGGTAGCGATAAAGGCTACGTTATGATCGGCGATGTTCCTAGGGAGTTGTCTTTGTCATGGTTTATAGGTAGAAATGGATATTTTGAGATCGATAGTCATAACTCTGGTGTTGGGCCTGTTAAGGCTGCGGTTAAAGACGTTATAACGCTTGGTTTTACACCTAAATCTGATTTGAAGACTCATTTCGGTTGGAATATCCCGGGCGTTATAGACCGTTTGAGGGGTGATAAAAGTTGGGCTCTTAGTTTTTCGACGGATGCAGATGTAGATTTATCTGATTTATATATTAGCATGCCTTCTTTCACTCTTTTGGGTTTATTGTCACCTTATAAGCTTGATTTAAATGCTGCTTTGCTTTCTTTAGATCTTAACAGTAGCACTAGTGTTGGAGACTTGGTTCTTAGGCCACTTGGTGTTGGTAGCATAAGTACACATGTAAAAAACCTCGAGGCTGTGCTTAAAGACTGTACTGTTAATATGAAGCCTATTCCTGAAGAACCTAAACCTAAAATTTCTATTATATATCCTGATGGTGTTAGCCCGCTCAAAGGAAATGTTGTTGTTACTGGAACGGCTAAGGCACCAGAGGGTAAACAGATACAGTATGTTGAAGTTAAAATAGACAAAGGCGAATGGATTAAAGCCGAAGGAAAGGAGAGTTGGTCGTATAGTTGGGATACAAAAACTGTTTCCGATGGAATTCATACTATTAATGCAAGATGTTTCGATGGCTATGATTATGCGTCTGTATCTATTGGAGTAGTTGTTGATAATCGTGGTGGATATCCAACTGTTACAATAACTTCTCCTTCTAAATTAGTGCTTGTAGATGGTGTTGTTACTATCTCTGGTACAGCGGATGATACTGATGATCCAAAGAGTGCTCTCTCAGTTCGTCTAAAAATAAAAGGTACCGAGACAGTATTAGATGTTAATGATACTACTGGTTATTGGTCTTATGATTGGAATACCACATCTTTGACCGCTGGACTATATACCATAACTGCAGAAAGCTATGATGGAAAAGATTATTCTTTAGTAACAGCTTCTGTCAAAGTCTGGGTTAGACTCAAATGTAGTTTATATTTCAATCTCTCAAATGCTGCAGTAGATGTCAAAAACTTTGGAATATATGGGGAGTCAATTGGTTTAGATGTTTCATCCTTCGAAGCTTCTGGAAGCGGCGTATTTACACTATCTAACAGTAGTATATCGATAGACGTTGAAGGTTCTATCGATATCGAAAACACTACTATATCAGTTTACAATGATTCAGTTACTACAAAGGTTTTAGATAATCTATCTGTAGATTTCGATGGATACGGGATGGTGTTGTTGTCTAACCCCAAGATAGAGTTGGACCTAGCAGCTTATCTCCATATGCATGTGGATAGTATCCTTGAATCTGCAGAGATCACATTTACCGTTAATGGTACTGCCTCCGCTGGTGTAGAGTTTGAAGAGGGTGTTTTCAAACTAGATGGCGGTTCAAGCGCCTCAGGTCATGTGTTGTTAGATATAACAGAATTGTTGTTCAACATCAAAGTTCAAGATTATTATCTAACTTTAGGCGCAGATCAGATAAGGGTTAATGGAAGTGGAAACGTATCTGTTTCAGATAAATGCTTAACTGCAGTAGGTTATTTACATGAATTTCTACTTGATCACTTCTATATACATACCGATGTTGGCGTTGTTTATCTAAGTGGAGATTTCAAGTTTACTAAAACCGCTTCATTAACTTTGGATGTCTTCGATGCATCTAGTTTCAACTTATCATCTAGTGGAGAAGGATCTATAAAGATCATGTGTCCTGAGGTTGAGATTCGTCCTAAGAATGGTGGTAGTGTTGGTGCAAGAGCAACTAGTATAGAAATCTATTCATCTGGAAGTGGATATGCTAGTTTATCCTATTATGAAGACGAGTTTAATGTTTCTTGTTATGTAAAGATTGATAATATTGTTATAACTGATTTATTCGTCTGGTTCAACGATACTTCTCTACCTATCGGTAATATAACTGGGCCGTTTGAGTTCTGGTTTAACCTAACTGGAGATATCAACATAGAAATGGGCGAAGACTGGATTAGAATAACCATCGGTGGTCGCTATCGATATGTTAAGGCTAGCTCTGGTTTCAAGTTCAACGATAAAACCGGTTTAGTGGATGTTGAATTCGAGCTATTGAAAAATGAAGATGTTATCGTTATAAATATCTCCAATATCTCAGGTAATGCCGTTGTTGAAGTCGATGGTAATGTATCAGTCAAAAAGATTAACAAAATCTACCTGTATGTACAGGATATAGTTGAAATCAACGTTTCTGAAATAGTTGTGAGTTTCGGTTTACATGCTACAGCTGGAAAAGGCAACCTAATTCTGAATCTTACTGATGCTGAGAGACTCCTTGATATGGGCTATGTCTATGTTAACATTAGTAACTTATTTGAGTTAACTATTGAAGGTTCTATTGCTTCTTCGCATAGTGGTTCAGGTTTCTTGAATATCACTTGGAATGGTACTGGTTTAGCGGGACTTGACATAGAGTCTGAAGGGCTTGTTGAGTTGAACTTTACTGATTTCTACCTTGATATGTCGTCAGATTCATCTTTCATGATGGCAGAGTTTGCAATGTTCAAGATAACAGGTGACGTTGAGTTAGGCTTTAAAGACGGGTTTTTGGGCGTATCTGCTGATCTCAGTGGTAACGATATCAAAATCATTACACACCTAGAATCTCAGGAGTTGTATTTATCATTAGAAATTGGGTCTTTACTAATTGAAAGAGGCGGTTTATTTACTTGGGAAGATAAAAACCTCAGCTTTACTAGTTATTCTGATACCCGATTTGGTTTATACGATTTCTCACTTGATCTCATTTGGGAAGGTAGCGCTATATATTTGATTATGGAGGAATCTGACATTGTTTTCAGTGGAGCAGATATAACGATCGATATCGATTTCTCAGGTGATAACATAACATTTTCCGTAGATGAGCTTACTCCTTATGCTAATGTTGAGATAAATACACTTTGGGCTAACGTTGGTATCGCTGAGATCAGATTTCATGATTTTGTAATTTCTGTACCGATGACTGTATCTCTAGATTTAGATGGAGGACAAATTACATTTGATCTTGATGAGGGTATAATTACCGCTGGAGAAATATCGGTTATTAGCCTTTTTGGCTTTGCTCTAGACCTCGGTTTGTACGGTGTTGACATCCAAGTATTTGATGACACATCAATATCGTTAGGAACTGATGAAACAGGCGGCATAGTGGTAGATTTCAGTGCAGCAGCAGAAGCACATTTTGAAAATATAATTGGACCAAATTCTAATATTTTCAATGACATCGATTTCGATTTTGAAGGGGAAGGAGTTCTCTCTATAAATCTCAATAATTGGGTATTACTGGATCCAGTGCTTCATATCGAAGCATCAGTAAGTGAAAATACAACAATATCATTTATGCCGACAGGACTACTGAAGTATTGGTTACCAATTATCGGACTAATTACTGAGGAGATCGCTGAGAACTACTTATTTGTGATAAAACTTGAACCTGGAGAAATAATTTTCAATTCCGACTTGAAAGAAACTCTTGTAATTGCATCCACGTCTTTAATGACGATTGGTTTAAAAGATCCTCTCTTTCCGTTGTTAGATCTCAACTTTTCTATAGAGCTTGCAGGTTTAATAGTAGTTGATGCTTCTGATATTGATCCACCTTACAATAATTCGGTATTCAATTTTGCTGATTTTAAAGTAGCTGGATGGTTAAAAATTTCGAGATACATAATTAGATCTGGTGAAGTAGTAGATAGGTATGTTATTCTTAATGGTAACGGAAGTGGATATTTAAGTTGGGAAAAAGACGAGAATGATAAATTACATGTTGCAGGCTATTGGGACGATGGCTACCTTATATTTATAAAGAATGTAGAAAATATAATAACTGGAGAGACAGAAATCGTCAGGTTAGTTTTACATGGTGTCGACTTTGATATCAAACTAGGTACCGGAGAAGGAATTGTAAAGTTACTAAAATGGTTGATATTTGGAGGTTTAGGCATCTGGTATATGGATGAAGATGGATGGGTAAGAATCTGGCCATTAATTGGCAGTCCTCCAAACCCACCATCTAGAGGGGTTGTAACACTCTTTGCTCAGAATAAAGAAACCGGTCCAGTTGGAATCATACCAGGTGATGATATTACTTTTAGCGCCTTGTACATCCCAGCTAATTTCTCGAAATGGTCAAATTGTTATCAACAAAGCCAACAACAAGGCAGTCAGAGTCAACCTCAGGGTCAACCAAGTCAACAACCCCAACAACCCCTTGGAGGAGGTAATGGAGGATCAGAAAAACTCAGCTTTAAGTTAGAATATGGTGACGAAGAATCACAGACCTTTGAATTTAATTATTCAGATGAACCTATGAAAGTTGACCTAGGTGAACATCAGTATACCAGTTTAGGTACATTTAATGCAAAACTCACTGTTAGCGGAGATCCGGATGCTGATGCTGATGCTGTAGATATCACGGAAATCAAATCAGAAGCTAAATATCTCGGGGTTTCAGATTCAGAGTTCTACTGGAATTATGATGAAGTAAGTGATGATGGAAAAATCTATGATTCATTTGAAGTTAAAAATAAGGCACACGAAATATACTCAGGCGGTTATGAACTCGATTGGAAAATAGTAGAAAACTACACCAAAGATATGAAATGGGGTACAAATTGGACTTTTAACCCCGATAATGGTACTTTACCTCCAAACAGCGGCCAAATTGTGAATTTCTCATTCACACCACCAGTTAACAAAAGTGATTACACAGAAGATAACGATGAAAGTTATGCAAATATAACTATAATTGATAAGAACAACAGCCAAACCAAAACAGTAAAATTCGAGCTTGAATACGGTTATATTGATCTCTTGCCGGATAGTCCAATAACTCTCTATATGTCCAGTGGTGGAACAAATAAGACATTTGAACACGCATTCTGGGTATATACAAGATACTGGGAGAAACAGGGGCTTCCTTGGGAAGTCAACTACACCTACTCTAATGATCATACCAATTTTAATTTCACTTGTGATCCAGACAATGGAACTAAATATCGCGGAGAACTACCAGATGTAAATATAACAGTCCAACCGATAAAGAAAGATGTATACACTGGAGAGATAAAAGTAGAAAAAATAGGTGATCCAGCTGATAACGATACAATAAACATAAAACTTGTAGTAGGTGCTTCAAATATACCCATAGACATAACTTTGTTTGACTATGATGGAGATTGGATAAATAAAGGCGAATATTTCA
>Ga0209636_10008108_pt1 | contig 10696 bp, 9 predicted proteins | sample DeeMarSWOR152_54_FD_187464 | JGI IMG/M metagenome (GOLD analysis project Ga0209636, IMG submission 187464) | Marine sediment microbial communities from White Oak River estuary, North Carolina - WOR-1-52-54 (SPAdes) (version 2) | ecosystem: Environmental > Aquatic > Marine > Intertidal zone >... | reverse complement strand
AGGCATTCGACGTCCTCTACCTTGGAGACAAAGAACCTGACAAGAAACCGTGAATCTCCAGAACGGCCAGAATATGACCTAACCCGGTGGCAGAGATTCTTTGCCTTCCCCACATAAAGAATCTTCCCCATCCGGTCTTTCATCAAATAGACTCCAGGTCGGTTGGGAAGATTCTTGATTCTCTCCTCACTCAGCATTCTCATGGTCCAAGCATTGCTATTTGTTCATTACACGTTGAATCTAAAGTGGATCACGTCCCCGTCCCGGACACGATAGTCCCGACCCTCGGATCGCAGAAGACCCTTCTCACGCGCCGCATGCTCAGAACCGCACGCCAAGAAATCTCCGCAAGAAATCACTTCTGCCCGTATGAATCCACGCTCCATGTCAGAGTGGATCCTGCCGGCGGCCACAGGTGCGGCCGTTCCGTTCGGAACAGTCCACGCCCTCAATTCGGAGCTGACAGTCGTGAAAAAGTTAACGAGATCGAGCATCTCATAACCAATTCGAATCAGTCGTTCAAGACCCGACTCCTCGATGCCAAAATCCCTCTTGAAAGCCTCTCTCTCGGACTCAGCGAGTTGAGCAATTTCGGCTTCCAGCTCTCCACAGATTGGAACAACAGGCACGTCCTCTTTCGTCGCTTTTTCCTGCAAGGCTTTTAGATACCTTCCCCCATCCAGACTATTCTCCTCAACATTCGCCACATAGAACAGGGGCTTTGCTGTCAGGAGCTGGAGATCTGCCAATACCTTCGACTCTTCTCTCTCAACCGCCAGGGTCCGGGCCGTCCTCCCCTCATCCAGTGCCTGATAGACCTTTCTATAGGTATCCAGCTTCTCGGCCATCTCCTTGTTTCCTGTTTTTATGAGTCTCTCCGCCTTGACGATTCTCTTTTCAAGGCTTTCCAAATCAGCCAGGATCAATTCGGTGTTTACAACATCGACGTCCCGCGCAGGATCGACAGATCCACTCACATGGACAACATTCTCGCGGTCGAAACAGCGCACCACATGGGCGACGGCATCCACATTTCTGATGTGTCCGAGGAACTGGTTGCCCAGTCCCTCCCCCTTGCTTGCGTTTTTGACAAGCCCTGCAATGTCTAGAAACTGGAGCGTGGTGGGTGTCACCTTTTTGGGTTTGATCACGTCGGCCATAAGGGACAAACGCGTGTCGGGCACATCAACGATTCCAACGTTTGGTTCGATCGTACAGAACGGATAGTTGGCCACTTCGGCACCGGCAGCTGTCAATGCATTGAAAACAGTTGACTTGCCAACGTTCGGAAGTCCCACAATTCCACACGTAAACCCCATGATGCCTCCTTCAATCAAACCTTAGAGAAGCGGATGAGATAATATCGTTCAGTAGTGGAGTATCAAGGGTGTTTTGCAAACGTGCCTATGATTACCGTTCCGTGAAATGAGGCTGTCGCTGTATCGGTCTTGGCCAATTATAGCACGCGGCCTGTTCGAGATCCAATTGCCTGGGAATCACCGGGAACCGAAAATGAGACACGACGAATGGTTATGCAATCGTTCTTGACGGTCTTTGAGACAGGGATTATATTAACAGCTTGAGTTTCTTTGCAGTGACATATCCAGGTCCGCTTGATTAGTGTCAGGATGTTCTTATGGCAATCCGTCTTGGCGAGGCACCAGATGTGCCAGTGCCGGACCTCAATAAGGAAGCGGGACCATATGTCCTATCAAAGCATAGAACGGAACGGAGTCGTCACCAGAACACTGGGAAGTGTTCCCGTTCAATATGACCAAACTTGGGTGAGAAGATGACAGCCAAAAAAGCTGGTATTGCTCGTCCTGTTCAGAAGAAGGCCGTAGGAATGAAGGAAGGCAACCGAGTGGTGCTGGAGGCCGCCTGCACTATCGCAAGGAAGTGCAATGCAAATGCCATCCTGGTCTACGCAGACGTGATTCAAGACTATGCGAACTTCGCGAAGATGGCCGAGGAGGCCAAGACGGAGCTCATTGCAGTGGCCAGAGACGAGATTACCTATGCGGAGGCATTCCAGCACATCAACAAAATGGTGATGGTACCCCAGATTGAACTTGGTCGCCTAAACCAGATCAAGATAGCCATTATCCGAGCCGTTTCGGCCGGCCTAATCAGAGAGGGAGAAAAACTCGTCTGTCTCTCGGGGACTCCAACGTCTGCGATTCTCGACACTTTGATTATTTTGGATCTGGGAAAAGAGATTGAGATGATTTCCACCTCTAACCTTCCGGTTGTGTCCGAAGTAGTCAAACCGGAGGTTTTTGATGCCCTTCTCACCACCGCCTTGGAACTTTCCATCGAGGGAAGAGAGGGGAAACCGGTGGGTGCGATCTTCGTTCTGGGTGACCAAGAGGAGGTACTCAAGTTCTCCCATCAAATGGTTATCAATCCATTCAAAGGTTACCCAGAAGAAGAGAGGCACATCCTCGATCCAAGGCTGAAGAGTACGGTCAAAGAGTTCTCTTCGATTGATGGAGCCTTCGTCATTCGGGACGATGGCGTGATCCTGGCTGCCGGCAGACATCTAGACGCGTCGGGAGAGGCTATTGAGATTCCCCAGGGGCTCGGAAGTCGACACCGGGCCGCTGCGGGTATCACTAACGTGACGAGAGCTATCGCGGTTGTGATCTCTGAGTCCACCGGAGAGGTTCGGCTCTTCAGCAAGGGAAAGATCTTTATGGAGATAGAAAAAGGAGAATAGGGAGAGCGACACGACTCTGGCTCATGTCAGGATGTCTCCGTGAAGTGCCCGGGGTCGCGGAGAACATGATCTAGGGGTTCATGAGACCCTTTCCATTTGCAGCGAAGAACTCGCTCGAAACGGATGCCTGCGTGTATTCGATTCGCCTCCGTGGTGGAAGCCCTTTCTTTGATAAGATTCATTCAGCCCGATGCCAGGGACACGACAATAGTCCCTCATCATTGACCCGAATGACCATGGAGATAATACTCGGGATCGAGAAGATTGCGCGGCCCTTTCGGAACCCTGTGGTGGCCCTGGGTAACTTCGATGGTATTCATCTGGGACACCAGTGCATTTTTCAGCGCACCAAAAGGGAAGCATCGAAAGTCGGAGGAGAGTCTATTGCCTTTACCTTTGAACCTCACCCTCTCAAGGTTCTCTACGCCGATGACTGTCCACCCTTAATCACCCCTTTCAAGAAAAAGATGATGCTGATCGAGAGTCTCGGGCTCGATGTGGTGATATGCGCAGCATTCACAAAGGAATTTTCGGCCATGCCGGCACGAGAATTTGTGAAATCCATCCTCGTCGATCGAATCGGCACCCAGAGGATCATCGTGGGATACAACTATTCTTTTGGCCAAGGAAGACGGGGCGGCGTGGAGGATCTCAAGAATTATGCCCAAGAATTTGGCTTCCAGGTAACCGTGGTTAGTCCCGTTCGGGTGGGCAATCAAACCGTCAGCAGCTCTACTATCCGAACCCTCATACAGAATGGGGAAATGGCCGAAGCCGCAGGGCTCCTTGGGCGCCACTTCATGGTTATCGGGAAGGTCATATGGGGTACGGCGCGTGGCAGATTGCTAGGGGTACCGACGGCCAACGTGGAAATCCTCAATGAACTCTATCCGAAAAACGGTGTCTATGCGGTGGATGTGCAAATAGAAAAAAAGACCTATCCGGGGGTGGCTAACGTCGGTGTGAATCCAACATTCGGCGGCGATCGATTCTCAGTGGAAGTTCACATCTTCGACTTCGACCGGAGCATCTATGGCGAGGAGATTCAGGTGACCTTCATCGAGAGAATTCGGGGCGAGACGGCTTTTGAAACCCCAGATGCCCTGGTCAAACAGATTAGAAGCGATATGGATCATGCAAGGCAAATCCTTAAGTCGGTGGAGTGCCCTTGGGAGAAAGAGGCGCGCTAGCATCATCGAGGAAGTGGACTATGGAAAGAGCCCGAACCCGGCTTCCCCAGGTCGATGGAGGAGCCCGCCGCCTCTACCGGATCAGGTCACCGATTCGGGTCCAGCGGATCTTTTTCAGCAGATTGCGAGATGTCTTATCCCATGAAAAATAGATGACAAACGCCTCGCCCTTCACGGCATTCAGGCCTACGAATCCCCAATATCGACTGTCCTGACTGTTATCCCGGTTATCCCCCATTACAAAAAGGGAATCGGGTGGAACAATCTCTGGGCCATAATTATCCCGTACAGATCCGCTATTCACACCCCCTCTCGCATGATATCCCCACGGGTCTTCTATTGGACGCTCATTGATGAAGATTTGGTTATTAGCGATCTGGATTTTTTCTCCTGGCAGTGCGATAACCCGCTTGATGAAGTCCTTGGTCTTGTCCTTAGGATAAACGAAAACAATGATGTCTCCCCGGTCCGGACATCTCACGAACAACTTCTCGTCAACCAGAGGGATCTTTATTCCATAGATAAACTTCCACACCAGGATATGATCTCCCACCCTCAGGGTGGGCACCATGGAGCTGGAAGGGATCTTGAAGGCCTGGACAATGAAGGTCCTGATAACCATAGCGATGAGGAAGGCCAAAACAATGGCTTCGGTCCATTCCCTCACCTGACTCTTCTGCTTCTTGCCTTTTCGCACCATGTGGTTTTCTCACTCCTTCGCTCAAAGTATTCTTACAGAGAGAAGATCCAGTACCGAAGTCATCGATTCTCTCCTCGCTCTTCGGATTGGATGAATGGGGTAAGCCCCTCACTCTCCTTGATGGCTTCCGCCTTCCCCTTGGCCTCTGTTGCATTCTCGAAGGGGCCCATGCGGACCCTGTGCCAGATCCCTTTATTCGGAATCACCTTTGAGACAACCTTGGCCGGGTGGCCCCTCCCCTTCAGGTGTTCCGCATACTTCCGTGCTCTTTCTTTCTCACGAAAAGAGGCCACTTGAACATAAAAGACCAAGGATGTCGACTCCCCAATCGGCTGCTTTGGTTCAGTTGGAATCTCACGCTTCGCAAGATTGGGTTTCTCCGCGGCCTCGGTGTTTCTGGATTCATCACCCCCTACCGGCCTCTCCCTTTCTGAGACGCTCTCTCTCTGGAGCGTTTCATAAAACGTGAATCGAGGCTCCTTCTCTTGTATAGTACTTGATGTGGGACGGCTTTCTCCAGTTTCATCCCTTCCAGCGACCGCATCAGGCACAGTTTTTTCTTCTGTGCTCCCCGATTCAGTGGTTTTGTCATTTCGGGATTCAAGCTGCTGGGACACAGTTCTCTGAGGAGATGACGTGTTGGCGAAGCGTTTTCCCATCCAATGACCCAATGACACCCCCACAACAAGAATCACCGTATGTGAGACGACAAGAACGAACCAACCCGGAAATCGTGCCTTCCCATCCGTTTTTTCCCTGTAGCCCTTAAGATCTTTCACCACGGTCGGGGAATCTCCTTTTACATCCGATTCGGGGCTGAAACGCCAAGGATTCTGAGGCCATTTTCTAGAACAATCTTCGTAGACCTTGCCAAAAAAAGTCGTGCCTTTGTGGTTTCCTTTTCATCACCAATGATTCTCAGGACCCGATTCTTGCTTCCCAGGTTGTAGTACGAGTGAAAGAGGCTTGCCAACTCCTGGGTGTAGAAGCAGATCCGGTGGGGTTCGAGGGAAAGAGCGCTTCCTTCGACAACCTCTGGAAACATGGAGAGGGTCTTTATGAGCTCAATTTCCTCGGGAAGAGAGAAACGGTCCAGCTCGATTTCGCCGAATGACGGAATCGGTATACCCCGCTTCCGGGCCTCCCTTAGGACACTCGCGATTCGCGCATGGGCATACTGAACATAGTAAACTGGATTGTCACTCTCCTTTCTCTTGGCCAGACTGAGATCGAAGTCCAGGGGGCTGTCAGACCGTCTCATGAGGAAGAAGAACCGCGCGGCATCTCTCCCCACCTCATCCAGGACCTCTTGAAGCGTCGTAAACTGCCCTGCCCTGGTCGACATGGCTAAGGGTTTACCCTCGATCAGCAGGTTGACCAACCTTACAAGAACGATCCTGAGATCTTTTTCATTCCTCCCCAGGGCCTGGATGGCAGCCTTCATCCTGGGAATATAGCCATGATGATCTGCCCCCCAGATATTGATTACCGTATGGAATCCCCTTCGATATTTGTCCCAATGGTAGGCGATATCCGAGGCAAAGTATGTTGTTGATCCATCTGCTTTTATGAGCACACGATCCTTCTCATCCCCATAGCGGCTACTCATGAACCAGGTGGCACTGTCTCGCTCATACACCAGCCCCTTCTTTCGGAGGAGCTCGATGGTCCGGCTTACCAGATTCTTGCTATAGAGCGTTTTTTCATTGAACCAGTTCTGGAATCGCACCCCAAAATCTCTCAGGTCTCTTCGCATGCCCTCCATGATCCAGGGGACCGCAAAAGTCGTACAATAGGAAATCGCCTCTGGCTCCCGCCAGGAGATAAGTTCCCTTCCCTTCGTCTGGCTTATCGCCTTGGCCACATCAAAGATGTATTCCCCCTGGTACCAGTCCTCGGCAAATGGAGCTTGCTCCCCCAGGATTTGGCGATACCGTGCCCAGACCGATCTCCCAAGGATTTCAATCTGACTTCCGACATCATTGATATAATACTCTTTCGACACCCTGTAACCCACTGTTTTCAGGATACGGGCCAGGACATCTCCTGTGGCAGCCCCACGTCCGTGACCGACGTGCAGAGGACCGGTGGGATTGGCGCTCACGAACTCCACTTGCACCCGCCTGCCCTGTCCGATGCAAGCCGCGCCATATCTAGAGCCCTGCTGTTCGATCTGCCCGAGCAGGCGAACCCAGGCCCTCTTATGAACAAAAATGTTGATAAAGCCAGGACCTGCGATCTCGACCCGATCGATGAGTCCCTCAGAATCTCTTATGTTCTTTACTATGGTCTCTGCCATACTCCGGGGAGACCGGTGTCCTTGGGAGGTGAGCACCATGGCGACATTGGTGGCGTAGTCCCCGTGGTCACGGAGCCTTGGAATCTCTAATAGAACCTGGGGGATCCGGCCATTTCGAACCCCCTCTATTTCCAAGGATCTCTCGGCAGCCGCTGTCAGTATGTTCTTCAGTCTCTCCTTCATGATCGATCCCTGGTTGGAAAGGGTTTCATGCTTGTCTGCCCTGCCTGCCTATTACGAGGTCTTCCTGAGAATCGATCCATCGAATTCGGTTTCTCCATTACGGAGAAGCGCTCTCCTTCGAGGCCTGTCGTTGGGCGTAATTTGCGACCATCCTTAGACTACCTCGGTCTGTCGACTCCTTCTGACCCGCAAGGACCTGAAAAAGCTGGATTGGTAATCTCCTCATAAACCTTCGGTCGACGATCGCTTAGGAAAGGATAGTCTTTACGGTATCGCTTGATTTCCCGAAGATCAATATCGGCGAATAGGATTCCCTCCTTGATACCGCTGGCCCCCCCCAGAAGCTCGCCCTCCGGACCCACACAGAAACTCTTTCCATAGAAGTCCTGTTTTTCCTCACTCCCGACACGGTTGACCCGCAAGATGAAAACGCCGTTAGCCATGGCATTGGCAGAGATCATTGTCTGCCAACGCTCCTGAGACGCAAAGGCAGCCGCCGTGGGTGAAAAGATGATCTGGGCCCCCTTCAAGGCGAGGCACCGAGTCCCCTCTGGAAAGAAATTGTCCCAGCAGATCTGAACACCAATCCTTGCGTAGGCCGTCTGAAAGACGGGAAACCCTCTATTGCCAACAGCGAAATAGGACTTCTCCTCCCATAGGGGAATCTGCGGTATATGAACCTTCCTGTAGACACCTAAGACCCTACCGCCCGAGTCAATCACAACAGCCGAATTATAAAAGGCACTGTCGCCCTCTCTCTCAAAGATCGGACAGATGAGAACTACCTTTTTATCTCGCGCCAATGGTTGCATGGCCCCAAGGGTCGGCCCATCAAACGGCTCAGCAAGCCTAAAGTTCTCTCGCTTGATGTCGCTTGGAAACCAATGGGTGTGGAATAGTTCCTGGAGGCAGATAATCTTTGCACCCCTCTCAACAGCTAGGGCCATCAATTTCACTGCTCTACTAATGTTCTTCTCCTTGATGTGGCTACAGGCCATTTGGATCCCCGCAATCCGAATCACAAGATCCTCCTGTGACAGTGAGAGATTCAAGAAACGATCTTTAGGATTAACGCTCTGCCGAGATGGACGATTCGCCTGGAGAACCCGAAGTGCTTAGTATATAGTAAGAATCGCCCATTGGACAGGGGAAAAAAATTCTAGCAGAGAGGATAGACACTGTCAAGGCTGAGACGTCCGCAACACAGGAAACCTCGGGCCAATCAACCCCTCCTCCAATGATTGAGCCGAGACCCTTTCCCCTCTTGCTTTTTCGACCTGACCCTGTATAATATGTCTGAACTTCCATGAGAGCAATGGGCGGGGCAAAACATGCGGCTTCTCGTGGTCGAAGATGAGAAGAAGGTGGCCAGCTTTCTAAGGAAGGGCCTCGAAGAAGAATACTATGCCGTGGATGCCGTCTATGATGGTGAAGAGGCCCTCTACATGATCGAGGGGCATGACTACGACCTTGTTATTCTCGACATCATGCTGCCAAAAATCGATGGCATGACCGTACTGAAACACATACGCGAGAGTGCGAATCAGGTACCAATCCTCGTGCTGACGGCCAAGGATTCGGTCGAGAATATTGTCGAAGGCCTTGATGCGGGATGTGATGATTACTTAACAAAACCCTTTGCCTTCAGCGAACTACTGGCCCGGATCCGCGCCCTTCTGCGCCGAGACCGAGAAGCAAAGGCCTCCCTTCTTGAGGTTGGTGACCTGAGACTTTCTCCTCTCACCCGCGAGGTCACCCGGGGCAACAAGAAGATCGATTTGACCGCAAAGGAATACGCCCTTCTCGAATACTTCATGCGAAACCCAAACCGAGTCCTGACCCGTACCATGATGTCCGAGCATGTCTGGGACTACCATTTCGATACTGACACGAATGTCATCGATGTCTATGTTAACTTTCTCCGGAAGAAGATCGATCGGGATTTCGAAGTCAAGCTGATCCATACGATCCGAGGCGTAGGCTACATGATAAAAGGATAGAATCATGACCTTTCAGAGCATTCGGTTCCGTCTTACCGTGTGGTATGTGGCTATTCTCGGAATCATTCTATGTTCTTTCAGTGGGTTCCTCTATCTCACTCTCTCAAGAAGCCTCCACCAGTACATGGACGCAAAAATCAAGACCATTGCGGACTTTGTTGCGTCATCATATTCAAGCCCCTATTCTAAGTACGGTCTCAGTCTGGACAAGATCGTAGAAGAGGCAACCGGCATGCGGCCTACGGGAAAGTTCATTCAGGTTCTAGACACAAGCGGCCGTATCGGCTTGAAGTCAGGCAGTCTCGGTAGATTTCAGCTTCCTATTTCTCTTAAGGCTTTGAAAAATGCCTCCAAAGGGAAAGTGACCTTCGAGACCAACCGGACCATAGGAACCTCCCCTATCCGAATCGTCACCGTGCCGATTGTGGAGGGACGGCGGATCAGCAATATTGTTCAGGTAGCCACTTCCCTCGAAGACATGGAAAAGGCCCTCCATACCCTGCTTCTGATTCTGTCCATCACGATCCCTTCTGCCCTCGTGGTGGCCGGTCTCGGTGGACATTTCATGGCTAACCGTGCCCTTCGACCGGTGGAGGAGGTAACCAATACGGCTCGAGAAATCACATCTCACAACCTCAATCGGAGAATTCGAATCAAGAACGTCAAGGATGAAATTGGTCGCCTCGCAGAAACGCTGAACGAGATGATTTCCCGTCTGGATGAGTCCTTCAAGAAGATTCGCCAGTTCAGTGCCGATGTCTCCCATGAGCTCAAGACTCCGCTGACGGTTCTCAAGGGGGAAATTGAGGTGGCCCTGCGAAGGGGGAGAACGGCGGATGAATACAAAGCGATTTTGAGGAGTAATCTCGAGGAGATCAATAACATGACAAAGGTCGTGGACGACCTCCTCCTGCTCTCCCGCGTTGATACCGGAGAGGTTGCTCTGAAAAAAACCATCGTCGATCTGTCCGATTTTCTCTCCGAAATCCAGGTACAAGCCCAGGTGCTCGCCACGCCAAAGTCGATCGACGTGTACTTCCATAACAATCAAAGGGTCCGTGCTTTCGCCGATCCCTTGCGTCTCAAATCTATGATGCTCAACCTTGTGGAGAATGGAATCAAGTATTCCTCTCCAGGGGGTCGGATCGATATTACCCTAGACAAAAGGGACGGCTTTGCCTGCATCACCGTCAAAGATCAGGGGATCGGCATTTCTGAAGAAGCTCTCCCTCAGGTCTTCGATCGATTCTTCAGAGTCGATAAGGCCCGCTCCCGCCAGGAAGGCGGATCCGGCCTCGGCCTAAGCATTTGCAAGTGGATAGCCGAGGCGCACAACGGGACGATATCTGCCAAGAGTGAATCGGGGAAGGGGAGCGCCTTTACCGTCAGGATACCGGTTAAAAGTTAACGGCCTGTGTCACCCGATCTGATCGGCTTCTGCACACTGTCTATTTTCCGTCCTTTTGTCACGCAGGCAGAGGGTGCTTCGGCAAGTAAGGTTTCTCTTGCAAGAAGTTCTTCGGCCTAAAGGGAGAAGGTTTGTTCACCGGATGACGGGCGCTCACCAAAATTCCGATCGCTTTTCTCAATCTTTTCTCGGGGGGT
>Ga0209636_10008107_pt1 | contig 10696 bp, 9 predicted proteins | sample DeeMarSWOR152_54_FD_187464 | JGI IMG/M metagenome (GOLD analysis project Ga0209636, IMG submission 187464) | Marine sediment microbial communities from White Oak River estuary, North Carolina - WOR-1-52-54 (SPAdes) (version 2) | ecosystem: Environmental > Aquatic > Marine > Intertidal zone >... | reverse complement strand
CACATCACGGTTTTGAGCCACTCGTAGGAGCCTCCAGCCATCTGCATTGTTCCCGTGGGGGTCATGAGATGGGGGTCCAAGTGCCACATGTTGAAGATCCTCATTCTGTCATCCAAAAGAGGCTTAGAGGTGCAAACCGATATCCATGAAGATGCTCCAATGTAGTTGTACATCATCCCCTCTTTCACCGCTCCCGCGCCAACGGCGGCGCAAGGCCCGTCTCCGCCACCGATTACTATCTTCGTCCCAGAAGCCAGGCCTAGGTATTTGGCTACACCGGCTCCTAGCTCCCCGGCTATGTAAGTGGAAGCCTTTATCGTGGGGAGTTTTCCTGCTGGTATCTTCAGATCCTGCAGTAGCTGATAGGCCCATTCGCCCTTGTTCACGTTTAGAGCGCCTGAGAGGGATGCGTCTGAGTAGTCCGTGAAAAATTCGCCTGTGAGTTTGGCCACGATAAAGTCCTTGGCCTGGAGGAATCTGTGAGCTTCCTTGAAGATCTCGGGCTTGTTGTCTCTCAACCACATTATCTTGGGTAGAGACCATGTAGGACTGAGTGGAAGACCAGATGTCTTATAGTAGTCGACCTCTCCTAAGTTTGTCTTAATGACCTCAGCTTGTCTAACGCTTCTGGTGTCCATCCAGATTATGGATCGGCTAAGCGGCTCCCCTTCCTTGCTTATGGGGAGGGAACTCATCATCTGCCCACTGAAACTCACAGTTTCGACTTCATTAGGGCTTAGCTGTGACATCTTCATCAGTTCCCTGGTGGCCGTTACGAATGCCGACCACCAATCTTGGGGATCTTGCTCAGCCCATCCTTCTTTTGGGTGGAGAGTGGGGTATGTAGCAACGTGGCTTGCTGCGAGATTGCCTTCGGAATCCCAGATGGTTGCCTTGTCTCCTGTTGTCCCGACATCGTGGGCCATGAAGAATGGCGACCTGAGCTTCAAAGCTAACTGCATCCCACTAAGTTCGTTGAAACGATAGACGAGACTGACATACATAAGCGTATCCTGTCATCTCGGAATTAGGCTACCGCCATGGAGCCTTTAGCTTGTCATGCTGCTCAGCACACGACGAGAGACTCCGCATCTCGAAGGTAGAGGTTGGCGAGGTACAGCTAAGGTTATTATCTGATTAGGACATTCGTTTCCGCAGGAGAACGCTCGATGGAGAAAGGCGGCGCAGAGATCGACGCTCTCAAGATTGTTTGCGAAGAAGCGAAGCAGAAGGGGAAGATGACTGGCGAGAACCTGACCCGCCTGACAGCTATCTTCGGTTCACGATTCTTGAAAGCTTGGGAGGCCTTGAAAGACGACAGAGTCAAGAAGTACGCCTTCAAGCCGAGTGGCAGGATCGTCTGGATAGTTGTCGGCAGGAAGCGAGACTACCTCGTCATGCCAGCTGCAGACTTCTGTTCTTGCGATGATTTTTACTACAATGTAATGGAAAGAAGAGCTCATCTATGCTATCATCTTATCGCTCAGAAATTAGCTGATTCTTTGAAATGGTATGACAGCATAGATGAGGGCGACGATTTCTATGACATATTGATGAAAGAGTGGAAGAAGGTCAGTCCTTAAATATCGGCTACGACAAGATAAGGAAAGGCTGACAGAACATGGGCGTGGACCAATATTTCGGGACGATCATACTCATCCTAGAGGGGCTTGCGTTAATAGCCATCTTCCTGGTCTTCCTATACATGATCTACGGGGAGAAAGAAGAAGCCGTTCGGTCCACAAGAGTGACGGTACCCATGAAGATTCTCAGCTCATCTCTCTATTTCTCGCCCCCGGCTCTCCAGTCTTTTCTGATATGAAGACCTGATGGTATCCTATGGACCCTCGAATCCTAGCGCACGCTAGCAATGCGCGGATTGCAGGAAAGGAGTATTTGACAGAGTACGAAGCGCCTTGAAGCAAGGAAACGCACGATGCAACTCCGGTAGCAGTCCCACTTGAGAAAGACCGGATAGCAGAATCCGCCGCGAGCTTCAAGACCCAATGAGGCCGGGCATGCGCTTTCATGCGCTATTCTGATGAGGATTTCCACTCACTTTCTGTCTCCGTAAGACTATGAAGAATGCCGTGCTCAGAATCGTGACGACGATGGCGAGCAGGATAGCCAAGAGAGAATACTCCCCTACCCCAAGTACTATTGGTATGGGGCCGACGAAGATGATGAGGCCGGCGGAATCGGGCAGCCCATAGATCAAGGTGGCAATCATCACGATGACAACACCTATGAAGATCAGGAAGAAGCCTGCAAGGAAAACCTCCATTGAGGACGGGAACGAAGCCAGAACTCCTCCCACCTCCGATCCTGAAGCTTCCTGCCCGAGCTGTTTGCAGCAGTCCAAGCAAAGCCAAGTGTGACGTTCCAGACAGCGCTCACAGACGTTACGACCGCACTCTTGACAGACGTACCTTGCAGACCTGTTCCCACAGATTTCACATGACTTGGTTCCCAGACGGCTCCCCCCGGCTAGAGGACTAGATATGGAAGCAGCATCAAAGCGAGAGCAAGAATCATCAAGACTATGGATAATATGAGAAGGATCTTAATGGTCTCTTTGTCTGTGCCGAACACTAAAGGTATGGGTCCGATCATTATCAGAGCCCCGCCTCTTGTTCTGCCCTGGACGCGAGAGTCCCTGAAGAACATCAAGAGAGTCGCCAGAAAAGTGACCGCAAGCCCTGCGAAGATCAAGATCACGCCTACCGTGAAGAGACTCATCTGGCCGAACACTATGCTCAACCCAAGAATACTGGGCAGAATGATTCAAATAAGCTTTAATACGGTCGGGCTTTTTTCTGGAGTGTTTGAGTGCCAGATAATGCCGTTTGAGGATATAGTTCAACAGATCCTTTCTTGCCGTCCAGACCTTACACGAGAAGAGATCCTCCATATGGTAAAGGAAAAGGAGAGGGAGGCAAAAGGTTTCCTTACGCGCGAAAGCGCTGCTCGCGCCGTAGCTGCTGAGCTCGGCCTTGAAGGTTCTGAAGTCACTTTCAAGCGCAGAATATCTATTGGACATCTCGTCTCCGGCTTGGGCGATGTTACGGTCACGGGTCGTGTCTTGCTAGTTAAGCCCCTCCACAAGTTCATCCGCTCAGACGGATCGGAAGGCAAGGTTAGACGCTTGTTTCTGGCTGACAAGACAGGAGAGATGAAGGTCGTTCTCTGGGACGACAAGGCAGAAACACAAGACATTAAAGACCTGACTGGTCGGATAGCGAGGTTCTCGCATGGCTATGTGCGCCGAGGCTTTCATGGCGGACTAGAACTGAACATAGGTTCGAGAGGGAAAATCGAGACGGCGCCAGACTCCTCCGAAGATGAATTCCCGCCGCTGAATAGTTTCCTCAGGAAGATTGGCGAGATAACAGGAAGAGAGAGAACCGTCAATGTGCTTGGGTTTGCTGGTCGGATATACCCTATCTCCACCTTCAATAGGGATGACGGTGGCGAAGGAAAGGTGAGACGTCTAGAGTTGGAAGACCAGGGCGATAGCATAACCGTTGTCTTGTGGAATGCTAAGGTTGATGAACTAGCCGGGATAGAGAGCGGAAGGTACTTGGAGGTCTTCGGCGGTAAGGTTAGAGAATCCGTCAACGGCATGTTAGAACTCCACGTTGACTCCTCGGCAGATACCGCCGTGCTGGCTAGGCAACCATAGGTTATCGGGCACTGACAAGACACGGCCTCATCAGTCAAGAGCCGTTCGCAGATTGGAAAACTACTCAGCAGTTCGTCGGCAACGTTGCCTTAACTGCGGGAATGTGGTACCCGTCAGGAAAGATGTGGGGAGTGCTATGTTCTCTTAAGGAGGTACTATTTCTTGACCAGCACTATCTCCATCGTTGAAACGTTGGACCTCGGCCTGTCGGGTCTATCCATCTCTTCGGTTCCGATCTCAATCTTCTCGACGTCTACGTTTTTCATGAACGCGCGTCTGAGAACCTCCGCAGTGTCCACTGCTCTGCTGATGGCTTGTCCCCTAGCCTTAACGACGACCTTCTTAGCGCCTGTATTGAACGAAGTCAGGCAAGCAACCACATAACTCATGACCGGTTTCTGTCCGACTAGGACAAGACCATCTTCAGATTCTCTTTGGGCCTTTTCCTTAGCCATGGCAAGTTCCCTCCATTCCTGTGCATACGTTATTGGCTCGTCTTTGTTCAGCTGCAGATAATCTATGAACTTCCTAGGTCTTCTTATGTCTTTCTATATGTCTTACGCCTGACCTATCAGAGAAGCATGAGCAAAACGATCAGGATGATTCCGACTGCTGGAAAAACAAGCCTAGACGTCGCTTTCGCTTTCTCTGCAGCCTCATCGACCAATGAGGACAGTTCGTCGATCCGGCGTTCTCCGATGGTCTTCACTCCCTCAATGTCTTCCTGACGCCAAGAGGCCGTTGCAGGTTCAAGGTTTCCCAATGCCTCGGCTGCAACCGCTTTCACGTACTCAATCAGCCTGTCGTGATCAATCTTCTCACCAATCGGGTGATACCCTCGGTCAGCTATCACGACGGCATTGACCACATGCGTGTCCGTTGTCAGGATCTCGCCGCTGGTTACGCCCAGTCTCCGGAGGTTTGAAAGGATCTTCTCGCGCAGTCCTGAGACCATGTTGTTTCCGTCGATGGTCACGTACGCCGTTATCTGCTCATCTACCTTTACTATCACGACCGCTATTCCTCCAGGGCCCATCCCTTCCTCGGGACCGAAATCCCTTGGATTGGCTTTTGCTGCTCCTACGTCGAAAGGTGCCTGATCAGAACTTGAGACTTCTTTCAGGACAGTCGAAACGGCTTCCGTCATGGGAGCTATGGCTTTCTCTGGATTAAAGGGTCCCTGAATACTGTTATGGGCATCGATAGCTGCGGCCCAAGCCAACCCATTCTTCTTCGCTTCTTGTATGATCATATCGTTTAACTCGAGTGGCAGGTCCTCCATTGTCTCGGGTGCCAAGGTTAGCGTGAGTAACGCATAATTCCCGAATACTTGGCAACCCACCGTCGCCCCATCTCTCTTGAGGCTTCGGAAAGGGGTTGCACGTACATGGTAGAGGCTAAACTCTGCAGTTTCAAAGACTCTGTTCAAGACCTTCTCGTTCTGAGACCGCGAAGCTAGGTCGAGCTCATGGCCCGAGATTCCGTGGGGAACAGAGACTATGCATCCTAGCCTTTTCTCTAAGCCTTCTTGGATCGCACTTGGGATAGAACTGCTGCCGATATTTCTGAAGGGACCAGGATGAACGCATGGCACAACGATTGCGGCCTTCATCCTTTCCTCAGTCTTGAAGGCAATCATCGAGACTCTAACTTCGCGTTCATCGCTGAGTTGTTCGAGAACCTGTTCGAGGGGCTCTTCTAGGTCTTCTGTCCAGTTTGCTAGGAAGGCTTTGAACATTTTCATGGATGGAATTCCAAGCGCCTTCGTGCCTACGGCATTTACAGGTGCGACGAATAGATAGACTCCCAAGAAGGCCGTTAAGCCTGCTAGGAACAGATGCAGCAAGGAGTAGATCGGGAGCCCGTGCGATGACAGACGGGTGGTCAAGATTGAGGTCAAGAACAGAAATGGTTGAAGGACGACGGAGAAGTAGATTCTCGATGTGCTGACGAACGAGACTGAGTAGAACACAAGAAACCTGAGAGTTAAGGATGCGAAAACGGCGAGAGAGGCGAGTTTGAACCAGAGGTTTGGATCGCCGAACGAAGTCGAGGCTAATGCAGCGACGAAGGTTAGGACTAGCATTGTCGCGTTGGAAGCTAGCGAGAGGAAAGAGCATCTCCTCAGATCTAGAATCAGGTCTTTCCTCAAGAGCACGTTGGCTGTAAGATAGTCGCCGAATATTGTGGCAATGAAGAGCATAACTCCTAGACTCAGCCCTGTGAGAAGTCCGTAGGGGGAGGGATTGGAGGGAATGACTGCCGCGACTCCTGTGATCACGCATTGGATAGAGATGAGTGCGACTATGTTTCTGTGCGATGGAAGCGTGAACAATGATGAGTAACGGCTAACTGCCCTTTCGACATGTTCCTTCCGTAGGTTCTCTGCCATCTTCGTACTCTATACCCTAATTCTGCTTGCGAGTTCAAAAAGGTTAAGGTTTCAGGAATGAGATTTACACTATTTTGCTCATTTCGGAGAAGACGCACAGGTTTCTTGGCGTAAAGATGGGTAAGTGAGGCGCAAGTAAGCCGCTAGAGCAGGATTGGTCACGTCCGATTCGGGCTTTGAGACAATAGAAAGGCTTATTTGCTGAATCTTTTTATCTCTCTGTGAAGGTTCATGTCGGGCAATGCGCCTCCGCTGACAGTTTTCCATATGCTTGAACGGCATCTGGGGCGGATGATCCACGTTATTCTGGACGAAGCTTACGGATATGAAGGTGTCCTAGCCGCGGTCACTAGGGAGCCACCAGGGATATGGCTCTCGGACGCCAAGGCGACGGTGCTCAGGTCTACTATCGCGAAGCCTATCCCGCAGGTCGTGAGTCGAGAGGATCGGAGTGAGGTATTCGTAAACCTTAGCTCCGTGCACCGAATCGAGGTTTTGCACGAGTAAGAACCTGATTCTCCAACGGCGATCAGAGTAGGAAGAACCTAGACCGTTCGAGAGGGAGGGACGCTCGGTTTTCCAATGCGTCGTTCTGGCTCCTATTCTGTGGTCGTCAGTAGGTTCAATGCTGCCAAGGTTGCGTACAAGGCTTCTTCTGTTCGCACGGTCTCGGTCGCTTGGTCTGGGATCGTGTTGATGACGAAATCTGATACCTCCTCTAGCTGAAGGCCCTCTTGCGCCGCAATCTCTTGAAGCCCCTGTGTTGGCGACCCGAAAGCCACAAGGACCTTCTTGGCCTTCTTCCATTCACCCAGAAGTTCGTCTGCGACTTTCATCAGAGGTTTCCCTCGCCTCGAGGTTGATATGACAAGGTCGTAGTGCTTCTTCTCCAGCATGCGTCCGAGCGGATCCTTCGACAGGTCTACTTTGTACCCCCAGTAGGCTTTGATCTCGTCTGGGTTTGCCAGCTCGGCCTTCGGACCTCTTCCGTTTTCTGTGATCAGTACTGTGACGCGGGTGCTGGCAGGAAACTGCACATTGGGCACTAGAATAGGGTGTTCTACCCCGATTTCCACGTGGATTCCCTTCTGATCAGCGTGGACTACGACGCCTTCTCTGTACTCTCCAATCTTCAGGTCTTTCTTCTTGTTCCTTAAGGGATGATGTGGGGTCCGCAAGGGAGGGAGAATCCCCGCATAGCGCAGTTCGGGCCTTATTCTGAAGAGACGCCTCCTCAGGTACTGTGGCGTCTCCATGTAAGACAAGAGAATAGCGATGAGCTCTGCGTCTCGTTTCTGATTCTGGCTGATCTGGTCGGGGAGGATTATGGCGTTGCCCACCCGGAATATGGCTAACGCGCGGCCGACCAAGCCTATCTTCAGAGTCTTCTCTCTCAGGTGTGGAACATCCGAAACCAGAGAGGCTGGTATCGCTACCGAAAGCTCTGGATGCCGCTTTAAAGGGCGATTCCGCTGCACTTTTTTTCTCTTCTCTATTCCGTTAACGCATGTCTCCATCTTTAAGAGTTTAGGAGTTCAAGAATCAAGGTCTGGCATGACAAGCGAACATAAGGGGCAAAAGGCGGCTATTGCTGCTGCATGTAGTCTTCGAAGAGCTTGTCTGCTTCCAGAAGCGGCAGAATCTTCAAGGGATACTTGAAGCCGTAAGCAGATAGGGAAACGATGTGGCCGGCCTCCTTCCTGTCTAAGGCAACCTTGACCCCTCGTATCACGTCCAGCAACACTGAACCGGCGTTCGGGCCGTCCATTGTGCTGAGCCTTATGTCGACTCGCAAAGGAACGCCGCCGAAATATAACCCTTTGAGCCAGAAGAAACTGTCACGACGGTTCTTGAGGAACTCAACGAAGTCTGTTGATCCGGCTACAACTTGAGTCTTGTAGGGCAGGACTGACTCCACGGATTTCGTCTTTATCATCCGCTTAGTACTCCATGCGCGTTCAAGCGTGTCCGCGGACTCGGTTCCTCCGCCGACGTCTAGCTGATAGGTCTCTGAGACTCGAACGCCTCTTCTGTTCAGTGTCTCCAGCAGGACTTTGTGGAGAAAGGTTGCTCCGACCTGATCTGTCAGATCGTCGCCGACCAATGGTAACCCAGCCTCCTTAAAGCGTTGACTCCATTCGGCATCGCTGGCTATCAAGGCTGGGGTTGCGTTGATGAAGGCGCATCCGGCTTTCAGCGCTTCCTCGGCGTAGTAGGCTGAGGCTTTCGGCGACCCGCTTGGGAGCAGGTTCAGAGCGATCTCGGTGTTGGTTTTCCGGAGGCTTTGTGCAACGTCTGCTTCGGCGGATTCGTCGATTTCCACTATTTTCTTGGCATATTCGCTCACGCCATCTAGAACAGGGCCTTTATGGACTTTGACTCCTAGGTTTGGCACCTCGGCGAACTTTGCTGTGTTGTTTGGCTCTGCGAATATGGCTTGAGAAAGGTCCTTCCCAACCTTTCCTGAGGTTATGTCGAAGGCGGAGACGAACTCTATGTCGCTTGGATGGTAGCCTCCTAGGTTGAGATGCCTTAGCCCTGTGCATTCTTCCTCTCTGATCACGTCCTTGTAGAATTGGACGCCTTGGACAAGGGCGGAGGCACAGTTGCCAACGCCGATCAGACTGACCTTGATTTTTGGCAAATAGTTCACCAGCCTAAAGATCAGATACTCGTACAGCTTATAAAAGTTAATTCGCATGTACTAAGCTAGCTAGCCAGTCATTGGGTTTGTGAGGGTCTATGGACAACCGCGAACGTGTTATGGCCGTTTTCGAAGGGAGAAGGGCTGACCGTCTAGTGTGGCAACCAAGATTGCATCATTGGTACGACGCTAACAGGGCAAGAGGGACCCTCCCGAAGAAGTATAGAGACTTGGATATTTTGGAGGTTTACGATGATCTGGGCGCTTCGCCTCGTGCATACCATTTCTTCAATGACACAGTGAAGACGATCGAAGGTGATGACGTTCAGGTCCAGACGAAGGATGATGGAGACCGCGTCTACACCGAGTATAGAACGCCCAAGGGGAATCTGACTCAGGTCGAGAGGAAGACGGAGTATGGAACCGCTAGCTTGCGGACAGAGTATTTCCTGAAGAGCGTTGAAGACTTTGGCGTGCTCGCATACATTCTGGAGCATCAGAGTTTCGAGTTTGACAGAGCTCTTTGCGAGGAAAGAGAGAGGCTACTGGGCGGGCGTTGTGAGCCGCTCATCACTGTTCCTTGGGGGTCCATCCAAAGGTTCTTCATTGTGTACATGGGATTTCAGAGGGGAGTACTAGCCTTGTGGAAGCATGGGAGGGAAGTGGAGGAGCTGCTTCGGGTTTTCGATGAGAGCGATGATGAAAGGTTCAGGTTGATCAGGAGAAGTCCATTCAGAATAGTCAACTTTGGCGACAACATCGATGAGGGCTTGTGCTCTCCTCGGCTCTTCGGGAGATATATGCTTCCGTATTATCAACGCAGAACGAAGGAGTTGAAAGCGGTAGGGAAGTTCTGCACATCGCATTGGGATGGGAAGATAGGGAAACTGCTGCCGTTCATTCGGGAGACTGGTCTGGATGGATTGGAGTGCGTTCCACCAGAACCCCAGGGCAACGTCACCCTTGACGAGCTGAAGGAAGCATTGGAGGGAAAGATTCTTGTTGACGGGATACCAGCGACTCACTTTCTGCATTTGGTGAGAGACGAGGAGCTGAAAACCTTCGTGCACAGGTTGCTCGGTCTTTTCAAGCCTAACATAATAGCAGGAATATCCGACATGCTGCCCCCTGATGGGAGCATCAAGAAAGTGCGCCTAGTAGGCGATATCGTGGCTGACTATCAGATTTGACGCGTCTATTTTCGACTTGGCGAGTGGTCAGAGAGTTCGGTATTTGAACGTAGGCATCCAGCAGGATGCGCGGCTAGGACAAGCGTTGTTTTTACGTTGTTTCTTCATCGTAAAAACTATACCCCTCCGTATTTTTCTGTGGCCACATCAGATCAGCTGATGCCTTTTACGTTGTAACAAGTCATATTGGGTTTACTTTCTTGGTTATTCTCAAGTTGATTTCATTGATTCGATCGATCGCTACCGTAACCGACGGCTAAGATCATATCTAAGGACCGATGAACCACTCATCCTAAATGTCTGAGTTACTCGACGAATAGGCAAGGTTTTCAAGGCATCAACCACTCTCTTGATTATACCTACATCTTCCTCACTTGGGTCACCGAAAAAGATTCGTCCTGAGCTACCCAGCCATAATTTATCGATCTTGGTATTGTTCCACGAGATGGTTGGATAGTCAGCGTCAGGTGGACCATCAAGAGAATCTATGTATTTGTATGCCAACCAAGGCCGTTCATTAATCCTTCCTGTGGCTACGCGACGGACCAAAGCATTCTGCTTCTTGAGAGGAGCCAAATCCATGCCCAATAGGAAATGCCCCATCAAAGAGGCTTCACACCGCAAATAACCGGTAGATAATGTTCTTGCTGCTGAAATATCTGCGTAGATCTTCGGAATGCCCAATTGTTCGCGACCACCAATTATTGGTGTTGTCTCATTCTCGAACATCACTAAGATATAGTCACCCTCGACGTGATCCTGCTCACCATCAAATCGAGCTGCCACTT
>Ga0209636_10008104_pt1 | contig 10698 bp, 10 predicted proteins | sample DeeMarSWOR152_54_FD_187464 | JGI IMG/M metagenome (GOLD analysis project Ga0209636, IMG submission 187464) | Marine sediment microbial communities from White Oak River estuary, North Carolina - WOR-1-52-54 (SPAdes) (version 2) | ecosystem: Environmental > Aquatic > Marine > Intertidal zone >... | reverse complement strand
GTTATTTCTCCCGTGAGTATTCCTTTCTCCCAAAGTTCCATGGCCCATGCACACAACCCCCCAACCTCTAATGTGTCGATACCATACTTATTTACCAAATGATTAGCAACTAATACTGTTTCCATTTTTTTGCAGCCGATCATTGTTCCAAAAGCACCAAGAGAGGTATATTCAGGTCCTTCTGCGAAAATAGGGGCATATGGCCCTTTTTCCAATACATAGCGATGTCGACAATGCACACTACAACCATAACAACCAGACATCCCTACGGTATACCTATCCATGTTTTCAGGCTCCAGGTCTTCTCCTCCTTCTAACAAATTTCTCTGGAAGTTTCTAGTTCGGATTAGCCCTGTAGTATTGGTGTTACTATAAATGATAAGCGTACCCCATTTTGATTGTGCCCGTGCCCAACGAGAACTAGTAATCATTTCGTTCATTTGTGAGCTATATTCCAATAATTTTTCTGGATATGAAAATTCAATATCCATCGTTCCACGAACAGCTATGGCTTTTAAATTTTTGGAACCCATAACACATCCCATACCTGCTCGTCCTGCAGAATTTTTCATCCCAGTTCTAATATTAGCATAACGCACGAGTTTTTCTCCAGCAACACCTATGACTATACTCTTTATTTCCTCATCATTATGATCAGAACGAATCTGAATTTGAGTATCAAAAGTATCTTTTCCCCAGAGATGGCTTGCATCTAAGATTTCTATCTCTCCATCCTTTATCCAAAGGTAAATAGGCTTCTCCGCATTTCCAGTTATAATTAAATTATCAAAACCAGCCAATCTCATCTCCAGACCAAAGAAACCTCCAATATTGGAGTTCCCCACTGCTCCTGTTAAGGGTGACTTTGCTGCAATATCACATCTGCCTGCACCAAGTGCTGGAATTCCAGTGAGTAATCCTGTTCCAATAAGTAATGCATTTTCAGGGCCTAGGGGATCTATTCCAGGTGAAATATGATTAAACAAATAGTATGCATTGATCCCACGACCCCCTAAATACTTTAACCGAAGTGACTTTGGTACCCTTTTCTTTGTGATTTTTCCTTGAGATAAATCAACATAAGCAATGTTCCTTTTCCAGACCATGAATTTTACCTCAAGTACCTTATGCTGATCCACGTATTTTAGGTTGATCTGGTCTTGGCCAAGAAATTCTATACCGGGTTCCACAGTTTGGACAAGCAGCTTCTTCAGCCTTTAATTGGACCTCAAATCGTTTCAAACAATTTAAACATCTGACTTCATTCATATCATAATCACATATCCACTTTTTCTTCTTGACCACCGCCAAGAGGTAGTGATATTATTAAAACATCCTTGTCTTTTAATATTATATCTGTTGTTCTAATAGCTCTAGCATTAATCATAATCAAAACTTCAGTAGAAATTTTACTTGTTCTTGGATCAATTATACCATTGAATGCTTTTCCATATTTTTTTGCTAATTTATCCAAAAAATATTCTACCGTACGATTTTTTTCAAGCTTCTCTTCAATTTCTCTTTTCCCAGTAACTTCTCTAAAGGTTGCGTGGAACATGATCCTAATTTGTTCAGTCATTTCACATCTCAATCTTAAAGATAGGTTCAATCTACTATAATGCGGATAGAATTATAGAAATTGTGGAGAATTATTCTAAAACAATTCATTTTTTTATCCCTTTAAAAGAATGTAGGGCCCTAGCACTTACAATACACTTATAATACACTCCTTGTATCAATCATTCGAATTTAGGAGGCTCCAATAATCCCCGAAACACCTGCTAAAAAGCTTGAAGTGGGAGAAAATACAGCGAACATTGTGACCGAAGCAGTTGAAGACCAACCTTCAGAATTCAAAGTTATTGGATTTGAAATGCTTGATCGAGAAGTGAAACAAAGTGGTAATACAGGTCGTGTATATTTACCGAAGAGTTGGATTGGGAAACGAGTAAAAATCATTCGTGTTTCAAGATTGAAAAAGAAATAGTAACTTATTATGATACTTTGAGATGGTCAAGATGAGTTTTGATGAAATAATCCATATCCGAGAAATGCAAGAAGAAGATATTTCTGAAATCACTGATCTTGATAAGAAAATATCTGGGTTCAATAGACCCGAAATGTGGAGATCTGAAATACAACATTATCTGAAGAACAACAGTATTTGTCTCGTTGCAGAAATCCAAGGCAAGGTTGTAGGATTTATGATTGGAACAGTGCATCCCTGGCTCTTTGGCATTGAAAATGGGGGTTGGATCGAAATCCTGGGAGTGGATCCCTCACATACAGCAAAGGGGGTGGGAAAAAAACTCGGAGAAAAGTTACTTGAAGAATTTAAATCACAAAAAGTCAAGATTGTTTATACATCTGTTAAGTGGACTTCTAGTGATCTATTAGAGTTTTTTAGAACCTTGGAAATGACCAAAAGTAGTTTTATTACACTAAAGAAAAAGTTATGAAGAATAAGTACAGCCAATTGGATCAATAAAAGGTGTTCAATTTGATGGAACTTGTACATAAAGAAGAGAAAGAATTGTTTGACCAATTCAAGGATTGGTACAAAAATCGACACGATTACGCAAAAGCATGGAAAGAACGTACAGGGGGTAAAGTAATGGGGTATTTTTGCACTTACGTTCCCGAGGAGATTCTATATGCAGCAAATATTCTTCCTGTTCGCATTTTAGGTAGCCATGAACCCCAAGATGTTACTGAACCCCATATTTTTGCGATGTTCTGTCCATTTTGTAGAGATTGTTTGGCACAGGGACTTAAAGGACGCTTCGACTATCTTGATGGAATTATGATTGCTCAGAGCTGTCTACACGTCAGACAGGCATATACAAGCTGGGATATTCATATCCCTACAGATTATAGTTACTATTTGCCTCATCCAATGCATGTTCAAAGTCCTCATGCTATTCCCTATTTAAGAGAAGAATTAGTTCAGTTCAAAACGTCTATTGAAAACTGGATAGGTCGAACGATCACAGATGAAGATCTCAGACGCGGAATTGAGCTCATTAATATGAATAGGCGTCTTATGAAACAAGTGTATGAACTAAGAAAGGGTATCAATCCACCATTGACTGGATTGGAAGCAATGTACATGGTGGTATCAAGTCAGACAACTGATAAACATGATCACAACAAGGCATTAGAATCGCTTCTACAGCAACTTCCCTCAAGAAACATTGGGGATCCTGGTGAACGACTTATGATCTTGGGCTCTGAAGATGATGATACTGAATTTATATCAATGGTTGAGGAGCTAGGAGCGACATTTGTAACTGATGATCACTGTACAGGTACACGATATTTCCAAAAGGAAGTAAATCCAACAGGTGACCCGTTAACGGCAATAGCTGAACGATATGTAAAAAGGGTTCCATGTCCTAGCAAAGATTGGCCCCAGCGAACAAGACTCGACCATATTGTACAGATGGCAAAAGATTATGATGCTCAAGGAGCTATCTTAATTCAACAGAAATTCTGTGACCCTCATGAATTAGACATTCCAATCATTAAAGAGACTTTGGAAAAGAATGGCCTTTCAACTTTGTTCCTTGAACTAGATGTTACAGTTCCTATTGGCCAATTTAAGACACGTGTCGAGGCATTTCTTGAAATAATACGGGAGGAGGATCTATTTTAGGAGGAATAATGATGAGTTCAACAAAATATCCTACAGAACGATTAAAGTGCTGGGGAAAAGCTAAATCTCTTCGAGAAAATTATTACAAGGATTTTGCAGAGGCGCATGAAAAAGGAGGAATTCGCTGGGCAGGTGGTGCATGGTCTTTTGACGCCATTCCTTCTGGTTTGGGTGAAGACGTATGGGCCTTAACTGGCGAACCTTATGGAGCAACTGTTGCATGGAATAAAGAATTTGCAACAGAATGCCAAGAAGCGATAGAAACAAAGGGGTATGCGCGCGATCTCTGCTCATACATGCGCAATTATTGGGGATCAATTCTCCTAAACAAATATGCTTGGCCACAATTTTCTGAGGAATTCCCAAAAGCTGATTTTATCTGGCAAGATCATATTTGTTGTTCCCATTCTAAATGGTATCAAGTAGCTTCTTCACTAGAAGGCGGCATTCCGATGTATAGTATTGACGTCTCAGTTGGCCCGTATGGAGAACTGACAGATAGCAGAATCAACTATATTGTTGGACAAATGCACGATGGAATTAAGTGGCTTGAAAAGGTGACTGGTCGAGAATATGATGATGAACTCCTAATTAATGCAGTTCATAATGAATTTCGTAGTTGTCATTATTGGGCAGCCATTTGTGCTCTTAATAAAGCAATCCCTGCACCACTAGATGAAAAGTCAATGTATTCTCTCTATGTCTTAGGTACATTAAGAAAATCAGCTCAATGGACAGCTGATTTTTATGAGAAAGAACTTTATCCAGAAATTAAAGATCGTGTTGAACGAGGCATAGCTGCTGTTGGAAACGAACAATGTAGAGTCATGACAGACACTCAACCGCCCTGGGCGTTCCTGAAAGTCTTCCGCTACCTAGAAAAGTATGGATGCGTGTCAGTTGGAAGCCTTTACACTTTCTCATTAATTGGACTATGGGAAGATCAAGAAGATGGGAGTTGGGGGCCAAGAGCTATTCCTGACATTGAAATAACTAACCGAGACGAAGCTTTGAGAGCTCTTGCCGAATGGAACTTGAGTAAACCAGAATGGCAGCATTTTTATCATCCTAAGCTTAAATCCGAGATGATGATTCGCATTGCACGAGAATGGAAGCTTAATGGGGTTCTTTTACACTTTAACAGAGGTTGTGAAGGATTAAGTCTAGGAATTGCTGAGAATCGTCTAGCGATTCAGAAAGCTGGCTTTCCAGTCATGCCATTTGAAGGAAACATGGGGGATGAGCGAGAATTTGATATCACTAAAACAATGACCAGGATAGACGCCTTCATGGAGTCTCTGGAATTTGAGAAAATTACGGAGTGATGAAATTATGGTAACTATTGGAATGGATTATGGAGCTAAAAATACTAAAGCAGTTATCATAAAAAATGGCCAAATTTTAGCCATTTCCTCAGTCTTGAGCGGATTTGACCAGAAAGCTTCTGAAGAACAAGCTTTAAACAAAGCGCTTAACAATGCTGGAATCACCAGAAATAAAGTTAAACATTTCACTGCTACAGGTGCAGGAATGGAGGCAACTTCATTCGCGAATGATACTGTCACCGAGATCAGCGCAGATGCACGTGGAATAATCGCAATCTTTCCTTCTGTTCGTACAGTTATCGATGTAGGTGCAGAAGAAGGTAGAGCTATTCGTCTTAATGAAATTGGAAAAGTTGTAGATTTTGGCATTAATGAAAAATGTGCTGCAGGAGCAGGAGCATTCACGGAAGCAATGGCAAGAGCACTCGAAATAGATATCGAAAAGATGGGGGAGCTCTCTCTGAAATCAACGAAAGCTGTTCCAATGAACGCTCAATGCACAATTTTCGCAGAGTCCGAAGTTGTATCATTAATACATCAAAAAACACCTAAAGAAGACATCTTACGTGCTGTACACGATGCAATTGCTGACAGGATCACAAGTATGGCTCGCAGGGTAGGTATTGAACAAGATGTAGCTTTAATTGGAGGAGTGGCAAATAATATAGGATTTATTGATTCAATGAAACGAAACCTTAAATGTGAGATCCTAGTACCAAATGATCCAATTAAACCAGAGTTCGTGAGTGCCTATGGGGCAGCGCTTACAGCACAAGATCGAATAAGAGGATGAAACAATGGTAAGTACAGAAAGTGTAGAATATTGGAGATGGACTGAATCACGTTGGACAAACCCAGATTTAGATTGGAAAGATGCCGATATTATAACTGCTGGTATAGATGTTGGATCAGTTAGTACCCAAGCGGTGGTTATGGTTGATGGAAACCTGTATTGTTATTCAAACATGAGAACTGGAAGTGATAGCCCAGATAGTGCCAATAGAGCTATAAATTGGGCACTTGAAGATACAGGACTCACTTTAAACAAAATTGAGTACGCTGTTGGCACAGGTTATGGCCGTGTTAATGTTCCTTTCGCAAAACGAGCTATAACGGAAATTGCTTGTCATGCACGTGGAGCGAATTATATGTATGGGCCAACAATCAGAACGGTACTAGATATGGGTGGTCAAGACTGTAAGGCGATTCGCTGCGATCAACGTGGAAAGGTTACCGCCTTTCTCATGAATGATAAATGCGCAGCGGGAACAGGGCGAGGTATGGAAGTTTTTGCAGATCTCCTGCAAGTTCACATCAATGATGTTGGGCAGATGTCATTAGTAGATGATGAACCTGAGCCTGTAAGTAGTACATGCGTTGTTTTTGCCAAATCTGAAGCTGTCGGATTACTTCGAAAGGGTTGGTCTAAAGAAAGAGTTTTAGCTGCTTATTGTGCAGCAATGGCTCATAGAGTTGTTACTCTCTTAGAACGGCTTGGAGTAGAAAATGATTTTGCTATAACTGGTGGTATTGCAAAAAATATTGGTGTAGTTTCTCGCATCGAAAAAGAATTAGAGATAACTGCTCCTGAACCTAATGTTGATCCTCAGCTTGCAGGAGCGATTGGGGGTGCTTTATTTGGGAAAGCTTTAGTAGAAAAGGCTCGTAAGAAGGCGGGTTAGAATTTCATTCAATTTAGAGTCATAACAGGGAAAGAATAAGAAATGAAAGCAAACTATGGATATAAAGATGGTTCAGGAGAATATTTCATCACAGTAGATACAGATCTGTGCGATGGCTGTGGTAAATGTGTCGACACTTGCCCTGAGGGAGTTCTCGAAGTTGTAGAAAACGAATTAGATCCTTTAGCAGAGGAACTTGTTGCAAGAGTTACCGAAGAACATCGTAAAAAGATTAAATACTCGTGTGCTCCATGTAAACCAACTGGTGAATCAAGAGAATTACCTTGTGTTCAAGCTTGCGAACCTAGGGCTTTAACTCACTCTTGGTGAGTCAATTTAACCCTATGAGGACAACTATCATAATATGGGAATCTGCGTTCTTCATCAACCTTATTTTGAATAGATTCTTCAGATATATCATTTTTAGGAGAGTTTAAAGATGGAAACAATATCTATAAGCATCAATGATACTAGGATTAATGTAAAGAAAGGAATAACAGTATTAGAGGCTGCTGAAGTTACTGATATTTATATTCCAAGACTCTGCTCACATCCAGATTTATCGTCATCACAAGACTTAAAACCAGTTGAATCTATATACAGAGGCGATGTAGAATATAAGAACGATAATTCATCAATTTCACAAACACATGAAGGTTGTCAACTTTGTGTTGTGAAAATAGAAGGAACTGAAGAATTTGTAACATCATGTAATACAATAATACAAGAGAATATGATAATTTGGACGGATTTGCCTGAGATTCACGATTTTAGACGAGAAAGAATGATGAAAATTCTCGCAAAACATCCACATGCATGTTTAACTTGTGCTCAACAAGAGGGTTGTAGTCGTGAACCATGTTCCACTAATGTTCCCGTAGAAGAACGATGTTGTCCAGAGTTGGGAAGGTGTGAATTACAAAAAGTGGCAGATTATATAGGGATAAGAGACGACACCCCACGCTATAAACCTCAAGGAATTCAAATTCTCGATGCTGAACCTCTATTTATACGAAATTATGAATTGTGTATAGGATGTACTCGATGTGTAAGAGTTTGTCAGGATGTCCGAGGGGTTAATGCGCTTGGATTTATCTTTTCTAATGGTGAAACAATCGTAGGAAGCATCAAAGCTACGCTTAAGGAATCAGGATGTAAATTTTGTGGGGCATGCGTTGAAGTTTGTCCTACAGGAGCTTTGTCTGACAAAGATATTCTGTGGGCTGAACGTGAAAGTTCGCTTATTCCTTGTCGTAATACGTGTCCCTTAAGGATGGATGTTCCCCGCTATATTCGACTAATTGCGGAAGGTAAGTTTGGAGAAGCTGCTGCAGTCATTCGCGAGAAAACTCCTCTCCCCTCTGTCCTTGGAAGAGTATGTTTTCATGTATGTGAAACAGAATGCCGTCGGGGTCAGCTTAACGATCCAATTGCCATTTGTGCTCTCAAACGTTTTACTATAGATCATGACACAGAAATATGGCGATCGAAAGTTTCTACTTTTCCTGCAAGTGGGAAAAAAGTTGCTATAATCGGTTCTGGTCCTGCGGGACTCACAGCAGCATATTATTTGGCCAGAAGAGGCCACTCACCTGTTATTTTTGAAGAAAGCTCCGAATTAGGAGGTATGTTAAGAAAGGGGATTCCTGAATACCGATTACCCCGAGAAATATTTGAAAAAGATCTTAAATATATAAAAAATGCAGGAGTAGATTTCAAGACCAATGTCATAATAGGACAAAAATTAACTATTGAGGATTTACAAAAACGATATAAAGCAATTTTCATATCTATTGGAGCACAACAAGCTAAAAAACTTAATATTGAAGGAGTAGGACTCAGGGGAGTTCTCTGGGGATTGGAATTTTTAAGTGATGTGACACAAGGAACTGAAGTACAAGTAGAAAAAAGAGTTCTTGTAATTGGAGGTGGTGGGGTTGCAATGGATGTTGCATTAACTGCACTTAGGTTAGGGGCTAATGAAGTCCAGATAGCATGTCTTGAATCACGGGAAGAAATGCCAGCCCATGAATGGGAGATTCAAGAAGTAATGGATGAGAATATAACTCTTCATTGTTCATGGGGGCCCAAAAAAATCATTGGTACGAAAGATCAAGTAGAAAAGGTAGAATTGGTTCATTGCACAAATGTTTTTGATGAGAAAGGTAAATTTAATCCAACATTTGATGAAGCAACCTTAAAGACAATTGAAACTGATATGGTGATTATGGCGATAGGTCAGAATCCTGATTTATCTGTTTTAGGAACAGAAACATCAGTTCAAACTTCCCCATCAGGATTAATCAGTGTGAATGATACTGACCTTTCATCAAATGTAAAAGGAATTTTTGCTGGAGGAGAAGCGATAAAGGGACCCTTATCAGTTGTTGAAGCAATTGAAATGGGACGAAAAGCTGCCAGTTCCATAGATAGATACTTGGGAGGTAATGGCAATATTGATGAAACACTAATTGAGCTAGACACCCCAAATCCTTGGCTTAGTCGAGAGGAGGATTTCTTTGATAGAATCCGTGTTCAAATGCCATGTCTACCTCTCACAGACCGTATAACCAGTTTTAAAGAAATAGAACTAGGCCTGAATGAAAAAATGGCTATGGAAGAAGCGAAGCGATGTCTTAAATGTGATTTACGGTTACAAATCTCATCTGTAACATTACCCCCAGAAAAATGGCAAGAATTTACTCTCGAGAATATTAGAAGTGTTCCAGTGATAGAAGGTGCTTTTCAGCTTCTTGATGAAAATAAGCAAATTATATTCATCCAAGGAACTCCCAATCTACGTCAAACTTTAGAAGAACAGCTGAACACTAATGAAAAAGCCCAATACTTTGGTTACGAAGAAGATCCGATGTACACAAAGAAAGAGAGTGAATTACTCCAACAGTTCATGCAAGAATTTGGGAGAATGCCAGAATGTAATGAAGAATTAGATGACGATCTCTTTTAACTCAAGAAAACCGTAGGGAGAATAGAGTAGACTTGAGAAGAGAAGAAAATACGAAAAAATCGCAGTTGGAGAAAGAAGGATGGGAGAGGAAGTTTACCATCGAAGAACATCGAGTGAAAGAATACGTAGAATTATATAAATCATTAAATCAAGAAGTACGTGTTGAATCTGTAATTCAAGGTGAAATGGAAGGATGTACAGAATGTTTTAAGGCTGATTGTACCAAATTCCGAGTGATATATACACGAGATAAAGAATTACTTGAAAAGAAATAAAAAAGAAGAGAGAGGGAGAGTTACGGGGTTATTATATCTGAAAGTATATGAACCAACCAAGCTAAATTGATCAAGAAGACAAATAAAGCTCCAAATAATGCAGGTATTATAAATTACATGAATTCATAAAAGAAATTGAGCTCAATCGGAATGAAATCAGTTGCATATGGAGGGGGAGCTGAAATTGTTGTTCCTTATTTATGGATACATTCCTAACAGCGAAAAGTTAAAGGATTTGATTCTTTTTATACGTTTCCTTGTTAAATGGTGACTAATAAATGGGTAATTGTGAAAAATGTGGAAAACAAATTGAAGAAGGAGCTGTTTTTTGTTCAGCTTGTACTCATGGTTTTGCTGCGAAACCTATGATAGCTACTAAAGTTGATACTACAGAGAATGGTGTGGAACATGAAATTTTCTCTTTCAAGGTGAAGCCCTCTAAATTATCCAGATTGATTCGTCTAATGCCTATTATCTTTAGTATTTCCTACATTCTTATAGGATTGATTGCAATATTCCCTAACGTAATTTCCCCTGAAGAAACCTCTATTATTTTACCAGTTGGACTCATGATTCTTGGTTTATTGATTTTATATCCAATTTCCAAAGGTTCTCAACAAGATTATTCCCTCTTCTTCTCACTGGGACTCATTATACTTACTTTTGGAATTGCAATGGTTATTCCTGATTATATCAATCTCATCCTTTCGTTTGGTACTATGTTGGTTGGTTTATCCCTAGTTTTTTTGCTTTTTCGTCACTCAGATCGTAACCGCGTACTTTTACTAGTCTT
>Ga0209636_10008103_pt1 | contig 10698 bp, 13 predicted proteins | sample DeeMarSWOR152_54_FD_187464 | JGI IMG/M metagenome (GOLD analysis project Ga0209636, IMG submission 187464) | Marine sediment microbial communities from White Oak River estuary, North Carolina - WOR-1-52-54 (SPAdes) (version 2) | ecosystem: Environmental > Aquatic > Marine > Intertidal zone >... | reverse complement strand
CGTTGCTGAAAAAATACAAACGGAACTACGAGCGATAAACTATGTAAAACATAAACTCACGATTGCTGTTAATAGCTTAATGGATGATTTAATTGAATTAGGAGTTTCTACAGAACATTTAGATGACATCATTTTTGAAGGATATTCGAACCTTAAAAAAATTTTATTAAAATTGGGAAGGTAAAAGAAAATAATGCCAAGCTACGTGAATACGAATAATATTGTTACTGAAAAATTATTCTTCATGTTTTATATAGAGTCTTTCTGTTTCATCTAATTACTGCGAGAATTGGGGATTCGCATCAGGAGTCCTTGTTCACGCAGCCGGCCGCGCGTGTTCGCGTGTGACTCGTCCCGATTGAACACGCAAGTATGTTCGGTGACATGAGCATGAATCCGATGTTCGACCCAAGAGGTGATGGATTATTGAAGGTTTTCAGGGACTACCAGGAAGAAGCGCTGAGGTTCGTCTGGAAGAGCGATGCGGGTGTGACATCGAGAGAAACGTGGAACCATGTGAATGAGGTGTTTGAGGGCAAAAAAACCATAAGCAGGGCCTCGATAATCAACTTCCTCAACGGCATGGTCGACGATGGCGTTCTGAATTACGTGGAGAGATCTGGGAAGGGTGGATGCCACAGGGTCTACCTACCGAAGTTGGATGAGAGCGGTTTCAAGAAGGCTCTGGTTGAGTCGGTAATCTCGAGCCTCTTGAGGGATTTTCCAGAAGAGACGAATGAGGTTCTAAAACAACTAATAAGCAATGAGTAAGCATTGCTGTTAATGCGCGCGTTCGCGTATGTGTCCCATATAGGACCAAAATGCCCGAATTGTTTGAATATACGAAAAAACATCTTGAAAAACGATTTTCCAAGCAATGTCGACGTTCGTGTATGATACGTTTATTTTTCTTCCTCTACCAGTTTCTTCAGATTTTTCAGTGCCGTTTCTAGCCCCTCTCTCATGCTCTTACTTACCCTTAGTCTATCGATGATCATCCCCAAGAGAGAATAGGGCAGCGCATAGTCTATCATGTACATCACGACGGTTCCGGCCACAATGGGTTTCAATGTTATCGATCCAAAAGCAGTCCAGTCTCCCGAAGTTGTACGCCATCCAACTCTCTCATTCTCGACATACTCCGTCACAATGGCATTGTATTCAAACTTTTGATCGTCTCCTTCGCCCGCAACATGGTATATTGCGCCCAATCCTCGCTTTTCCGAGGTAAACTCGTGGCTCCTTATATTAGGATACCACTCCGTAATCCCTTCACCACAGAGGTATAGCCAGATTTTTTCTGGCGATTCCATTATCTCAATTGATTTCTCCAATCTCGTCAAATGACCACCTCAATTATCACCCTCCCAGATCATCTTTAAGAGATTTTTGATAATAAAAGAATATGCGCGCAAGCTATGGACCTCCATAGCCATAAAACTGCACATGGTAAAAAGGTAAAGACACTGTCAATCGCGTGTACTGCTGAAACCTTTACAAAGATCAGTAGCTGCCATGTTTACAGGATTAGTTGTTGTGGGGCTTGAACAAGTCTATATTTGTAGTTGATACTGTCCTGTACAGCCGTTAAGCCTGTGCCATGTACAGGTATTTCGTGTTGCCGTCGATGACGTAGAAGACGTGATCTTGGTCTTCTTGCGTGTGGAGTATGGGCTTGGCGAGGATCTCTGCTGTCTTCGCCAAGTCCTCGATGGTGTTTATCCTTATAGTGTTCTCGGTCTCAGGGGGTCTCTCAGTGGTCTCGGTTATGAGATCCTTGTAGGGAGATATGACCTTCTCTATGGTCTTCTTCGACGGCGCCTCGGGCCTCCTCTGGGTGTATAGGACTGCTGAAGTGGCGAGGAGTATCGACGTGATAGCAGTAGAGGCGTATGCTATTTTCCTCTGTTTCTCGACCCATTCAAGGTAAATTTTGCTAGTTTCAGTTATTTTACCGTCTTTTGTCTGGAAGAGTTCTCCAATTGAGATGTAGTTTCCTATGTCTCCACTTGTTATGAAGGATATTGTCAGCGTTGGGGTAAAGTTCTCCTCTATCTGCCTTGCGGCTATAATGGTACTGCAGTGGATCGTGGATTTGACATTAAGGTTGTACGACGTAGAGCGTAAACCTACCTCTTCGTCGATGCGATTAACGAACTCGTATATTTTAGTTCGGTTAACGGTGATTTTGAAGTCTTGACTTCCGCTGAATTTCAGAAGATCTAGGGCTTCGTCCTCAGAGAGGGTTCTGGTCCATTTATCCGGCGATTCGATCTCTATCTCGACATTCGTGTTCATCGTGGCGTTTTTAGGCAGCGGGGAGGAGATGAAGGAGTATCTAGATGTTATGTTTATGCAGTCGACAATTGCAGTGTAAAGAGTGCCCTCTCTAGGGCGCAAGATGGTCCTGTTGTAAAAGGTGTTAGGCTTCAGCTTTGCCAAATAGCTGTAGAATTCTGTGTGTTTGTACGTCGCGATCGTGTTAATCTTAGTCTCGTAAAGTGGTAGCTGGTGGGTATAGAAAACACTAATAATCGAAGCCGATGCGAGGACGCCGAATATGATAAGTATAGGCGTCATGTTTCTAGGGATTAAGTTTTGATATCCTTTCACAGTAAAGCTTGTGTAAGTATGTTATTATTTAGGTTTTTGAAAAACTTGTCTGTGATTTATATATATTTAAATTTTAGATCATTGCGCCTTCTGTCAATTAGCAATATCTTCTGGGTAGCAGTTTTCAGCTAAACGTGATCGCATATTTTTGGCCTATCTCGTAAGCGATGCAGCGTGGAAGGGAATATAGTATATCCTATGGGTAGATCCATGATATTCCCAGGGCAGGTCAGGCTCGAACGTCATCGTATCGACGTCTATCTCGATTCCTTCCGAGTCTATTTTAATCGTTGATGGGTTCCCCTGAGGGTTCCAGTCCCATTCATCGTATTCGAATCTTCGCGAATGTACGAGTGTCCAATCTTTTTTAGTAACGTGAATAGTTCCGATGATCGTGAATGTATCATCAGTTATATCCACTGAAAATACGTCGGTGAGCACCAACCAGAAAAGGTCCAACGTACCCTCAGGGGCCTTCTCGACTTCTTCATCTAAGTTCAACTCCAAATAAAATGCTCTGAATTGCACTTCAAAATCGCCATTATACTCTATTATTTTGGCTTCCCACCAGCCATATACTATCTTTGCGGACATTCCAAATCCGTCAGGGTTGTATTCCTCAAGTTTTCCATTGGCTCGAAGGAAAAAGGCGTTTTCAGCCGACACGGGTATGAACAAGGTCGTGGATGTAAATAATATGTAGATCAAGAAAGGAACGGTTTTGTTTTTCATTTCAGACCTAGTATTTAATTACTTTCAGCAGATAATTAATCTTTCCCCTACGTGTTGGGAGTTGAACATGCGCTATCGCGATCCTTATGGATATGAGTCAACCGCCCAAGGTGTCGAATGTGGAAGCGTTGTATCGATTTTTCCCAGGCCGTTTTCCGGGATTTCATCGTCAATAATATGGATTGATATACCTTCGGTGATGGCCCAGAGTCTTGCGAAAGTGGAGGTTGCTCTCACAGTAGCTCCCTCATTGACTTCGAGGTCTTGGCTGTCTCCTTCATCGCCGCTTGTAGGTTCATACTTGCCCTCGGGATTCTGAAGGGTCTCCACCCAGATCGTCAGGCAGGCTTCTTCTCCTGGAGTCAGTGTCCCGATGGTCCATGTGAGTTCGTTCAAGCCGAAGTGGATTCCGTCCCATTCCCCGCCATCTGGAACATAGTTGTACCAGCTGACTCCTTCTACGGGATGCCATTCCCTCGGGGCGACGGTGTTTTTTATGGTATCTGTAACTGCGACGTTTTTCAGGTCAATTGAACCATGGTTCTCTACGTAGATTATCAGCTGAAATTTCGTTGGGAAGCCAGCCGCTATGGCGATGATATTCGTTGGTTCCGTCAGAGAATCGCCGGTATGTGGATCTGTGTAAGATCCCATCAGTGTTTTTCGGATCCTGACAGTAGACTTCCATTTGCCCGTTGTGATCGTGCCCTGTATGCGAGGCCTATCGCTCCAGTGTGATTTGGCGAAGCCACACAGACTTAATGCGACCAAAACACAGATTACTAAGGACGCAACTTTCGACCTCGTTTTTCAGCCCCTCTCATTTGCGTTACTTTGGTGCTCTAGCGATTCCTGTCAGACGGCCATGTCGTCCACTATCCGTACATACAGTGTAACCGTTTTGCCCTGTGCATCTGGGGGCATAGCCATCTCGCAGTGAATCCATATCCATATGACTGTTTTCTCGCCTGGGTCTGTTGGGAATGGTGGAGGGTTTTCATCGGTGAGGGTGACTGTTCCATCCGGCCTGAGGGGACCATCAGGATCTATTCGTACCTTACCCCATACTTCCAAATTTCCGAAGCCCGTGTTCTCTGGGTAAGGCCCGTAGAAGTATTCCTCGGTCTCAAAATAGTCGTGGAACCCATCGGGACCCTCGAAGATGTACTCTGGAGGCTTCACGTTTGCGGGAAGGCTTCCCTGATTCTGGGTCACGAGACCTATCCAGACGAACCAGCATGGCTTCAGGTTTGTGCACGTAATGGTCATCAGGTGCCCGTCTTCTGATAGCACTGTATCAATTTCCGAGTACTTCTCGACCTCCTTTGAGGTCAGCGCCTTATAGGATATTATCGTTATTCGGATGTGGGCCATCTCTAATTTGCCCTCGATCTTTATGTTGTCGCTCCAGTGGGCATAGGTCAGGCCCGTGAGGGACATGGCTATCGTGAAAGCCATGAAAAATCCGGATACCTTGTTCAATCTCATTTTCATCAATCCTCGTAGATTATCATTATCTCAAATCCATAGGCATGGCACTCCAACGCGCCATCGTTTACAACGACATTCAATATGCCTGAGAGCTGGGTTCCTGGGTCTACTACGCCGCAAACTAGTGATGTTTCTTCACTATTTTGGACATAGACATTGAGCTGAGGCTCACCTGTAGTCGTGTCATCTAGCCGCCAACCGATCGGGTTACCGTTGTCGTCGAGGAAAGTTTCACCTACTGTAAGGCCCATTGAGGGGACTATCTCAATCCCAATCACATGATCCGGAAGGCTTCCGACATTCTGAAGTGTGAAGATGCAGTCGGCCTCGTAGCCTGGGTAGCCATTTACGATGTTCACCATAAGAGTTTCGTATCCGCCTGACGTCGTGTCAGGATCCGTATACTCGCACACGCAAACTCCTGTGTCCTTTGTGGCATCGTCGTTGTCGGAGCAATCCGGCGTGCCGACGAAGCGTAGAGTTAGGGTGCCGAAGGACATCCTGCTTTTAACTACGACCACGTCGTTCCACTGGGCATAGGCTATGCCGCACGCGCTCATTGCGATAAGTGTGCATAAAAACAAACCCAGGGTCTTACTCTTCAATTTCTCACCATCCTGCTCTCCTCCAATGCCTCTTTTTGCGCCCGCGGGCGCGTAATGCATGGATCGAGGCCCCCGAGGCTAAGGTGGCCAAGGATCCGTATGCCAATTTGAGGTCCTTTGAAATGAGCGTCCATGCCCTTACAAATCCGTCCTTCAGGTATATGGACGCCCAGCCCAATTTCGGGATTGTATAGATGAGCTTCCCACGAATTTGAGATGGTAGAATCGGGTCCGAATCCGGTGCTCTGTTCGCATCGCCCTTTGTTATGAAGAGAGTTTCTCCCTCGGTTCTGATTTCGTAGACTCGGTGTATGACCATCTCTTCCTCCCTCCAGAAATGTATTATGTCTCCGACATCGATCTTTTCAGGCGGCGTTTTTACTAAGATGGCTAGGTCGCCCACCTCCAATGCAGGCCTCATGCTTCCACTCAGGGGAATTGTGGGATAGGCCCCCAAGAGACCCGAGGAAAACCAGACCATCAATATTCCTGTAACGGATACTGTAGACCAGCCCAGGAGTGAGTTGCGCTCAGACCGTGCGCGCCTGCCTATGAGGTTCCTCGCATTGATCTTTATTCCTATTCTCCTCAAGTCTCTTGCAGTGACGGCCTGATTCACGTACACGAATCCCATCATGGGTGGAACAACTCCTAGAAGCGCCTTGAAGCCCCATGTGAGGTCTGGGAGAACGGGGACGAACCACCGGAAGGCCTCTAAAGGCGCTCTGTATGCAATCGAAGATATCGGCCCACCCAGAAACGCTAGGTAGGATGCTAGAATATTCTCCGAGATCTTGGGAAGGAAGACTGAGCCCATGTAGTCGGCGGTCTTCAGCGGGTCCCCATGTTTGAAGATATTTAGGAACCCGGTAATGGACGTATCGATAAAAGTGAAAAGGAGAGCTACGATGCCAAGCGTCAGCAGTGGTCTTTTCCTTCCCAAGGACTTCATGAGGTAGGCACGGCTAAACTCCAAGCCTATAAGGCCCGATGCAACATAGAAGATGTTCAACGCGATGCTCTGGGGGGTGAAGGAAACTGGGCTCTTACCGAAGCCGGTGAAGAGTCCCACATCGATTAGAATAAATATTTGGGCGACCGCCACTGCGGCCGACGTTAAAGTTATGGACTTTACATACCAGTTTTTGGGGCTTTGGAAGCCAGAGAATATAAGTACAGCTAACGCTATGAGCGCCCAACAAGCCGATGGGGCTACGTATGCCATGGCCCCGCCTGGCTTCAAGGCGCTCAAGAGCGCCTTGGCAGTCACCGCGATGACTGCAATCAGCATAGGTTTCAGGTGTTTCATTCCACTTCTTTCTTGAACATGATTCTTCTGTTAAACATTAAAAAATGGGGGATAGGATCTAGGAGATCATTCAAGCTTAAGGCGCCTTGTTAAACTGGATGCCCACCAATTCGACTTTAAAGTAGTAGTGGTGGCACTCCTCCGCGGGTTGCTTGAACTCGAAGTCTATTTCACCCTTTGTGGATTCGCATGGGTCTAGCTGAACACCTACGAAGTTCACGATTTTGACGTTTATAATCTCCTCTGTGTCTTGATCATAGACGCCGTCGCCATCGAAATCCTTCCAGAAGTAGCCATAGGCGGGACTTGCCGGTGGAGGCGTTGTCCACACAAACTCGAGCTCTCCTGTGGGATCCCACATATTGAAGTCCGTGATGACGAGGGGTACAGTTCCTATGTTGTGAGGGACAACGGTGACTAAGTTGACTTCGTACTGTGGATATGCGTTATAGATCTCGAAGACCAAGACTTTGTAGCCATACTTGTCCGTGTGTTCGTCATAGACATAACTATCTGGATCGTAGTAGACATCGCACCAAGCCACGTCTTTTGGTACGGGCAGTGTGGGTTCGTTGTCCACACAACCCAATATTTCATCGGGATCGAAGGCCAGCGTTAAGCTACCCATTTCCGCGTAGCCAGCTATTTTAATGAAGTCGCTCCAATGGGCGTATGCGACGCCGACAACCGAAAGCATCAGGATTGCCATGAACGGTAGGACGATCATCTTTTTGTTATGCATCATCTTTCACCTCAACTATTCACATCAGGGTTTGCTTACTCTACGGGTGCTTGTTCCACTGTATGCCCTCTATCTCGATGCTGAACTCATAGGTGTGGCACTCCTCAGCATCTTGGTAGAAGTACACGCATATCTCCGTCAGGAGCTCGCTGCACGGGTCGATCTGGTTGCTGTACAGCTGTCTGACACCGTAGACGTCGCCGTATGGACCAGGGAACATCCATGGCGGTTGAATTTCCCATCCAGGGCCGTAGTCTTCGGGCTCCTTGTAGAGCCAGATCTCGTATATAAGCATGGGTCTGGCATCGTAAACATAGAACCTAGCACCGGGAAAATTCGGATCTTCTACATAGCTGAAACCTGGTGGCAACGTTAGAACCACGCTGTGAATGCAGAGCGGTATGGTCCCCGCGTTGTCGAGTGTGAACTTGTTTATGGCCCAGTATTGAGGATAGGCATTGGTAATTGTGAATGTCAGCAACTTGTACACGGTCTTTAGAGTGTGTACATCCGTTTCTTCTTCAGACAGAACACAAACCCCATTGCCAGTATCCTTTTCAGGAGGGTACCCTTCATAATCCTCAGAGTCCCATTCGGCGGCTATCCTCGTGAATCCAAAGGTGAGGCTTCCCATCTCAGCGTAACCTTCGACGGTGACGAAGTCGCTCCAATGGGCGAACGTAACCCCCATTACGGATGCGGCGATAAGAGTTGCAAGGAACATGGAAAGGACCTTTTGCTTCATCCTCTTTTTCACCTCTGATTTCCTTTTGGGGAGCTCTCGTGCATCGCTTTCGCGAGCCGTTTAACGGGGGCTGATCCCCGGGTTAGTCCCCCGGCAGGTCTAGACCTGCGCTGATTGGGCCCTTTCCCCCTTGTCCTCCTTCAGCGCCTTCAGTTTCTGCCTCTCAGACCACAGCTTATTCAAGCAGGCCTCGCGTACAAAAGCGCCACGGCTGGGCCAGTATCCTGTCTCCTCTATGAGCGCGTCTATATCCCTGGCGATTCCTACGGGGAGCGAAACCGTGACGTACCTCGCACTCTCTCTCATTCATGTTGCTACCTTGAACGGTCCCAATCTGTTTCTATGAGTTGACAGTTAAACTATATATGATTGTCGGTAACCAAATTTTAGTCCCACCTGTCAATCAACTTAAAAGGTTATTCGTTACGGGCGCCGTTTTTACGGTAAAAATGCAACAATGCGCAATTATGCGTAACAATAGAAGATGGAACGGAGGCCAGAGAACTCTGACGATTGGGACCGTCCAAGACTCGGCTCCCCGTTCCAAAATACCATCAGCTTAAATAGAATATTAAACCTTATGGGTAAAAAATCATCGGTAGTTATCTATCAATTTAATTCATGTACGATCTGCGTGCGTATTAGTTCTTTTATATTTAGACAAACTTACTAAATGATCTCCTGCATAATTTTCTCTCCAGATAAGACAATTTCAATATTATGTGTAATGTTTTCTAATCTTTCTATAATGACATCAAGCCTCTTTTCGTGCTCCAAAAGAGTATTAATAACAAAATCCAAAGCATCCATTCTATTATCTGATTTCATCAGAATACCTCTTATGTATTGAATATATAATAAAACTAAGTAATAAATCGTTTGGTTTATATAAGAACTATATTTAACTAAAAAAATAATGATTTTCATGAACATGATATCGTAACTAAAAAACAGTTATCAATAATTATATGTAATTTTATTTCTATAGCATCATATCTTATTCGGTCAGTAGAATTATGCTCTCTAATTTCTAAACAATCAATAAATCGTCACCTGTATGCACGCGGGCGAGTCTTCTAGCCGTGTTACAGCTAAAATAATATTTTATAAAAAAGAGTATTTTGGATTTGATTAGTCCCCGACAACCTTGTGCTTCAACATGCCTATGGGTGGTATCTCGCACTCAATCGTGTCTCCTATCTTCAGGAAGCCATCGGGCCAGCTCCTGGCTACCCCGGCAACAGTGCCGGTCGCTATAACGTCCCCAGGCTCGAGTGTTGTCCCGTTGGAGAGGTATTCGATTATCCTAGGGATTGTGATTATCATCGTCGAGAGGTCTCCGTCCTGCCTCGTCTGACCGTTCACTCTAGTTATCAGCTTGAGGGGCGGGTCGTAAGGGTCGAGTATCTCGTCCCTGGTCAGCAGGCAGGACCCCATGGGGGCGGCGTTGTCCATCCCCTTCCCCTTCGTCCAGTTGATGTCCCTCTGAAACATGCGGAAGGGGACGTCCTGGGGAAAGCCCTGGTCCCTGAAGCTCACGTCGATAAGGATCGTGTACCCAGCTATGTGCTCGTACGCCCTCTCCTGGGGGATGTACTTCCCCCTCTTTCCGATTATCAGAGCCAGCTCGCACTCGTAGTCCAGCAGGTTCGAAGCCCTCGGCTTGATGATCGGGTCCGTGGGGCCCACGACGAGGGCCGGCGGCTTCTGGAAGACAACGGGGACGTCGAGGTTGAGGCCCTTAAGGCGGTCGATCTCGGCCTGCCTCTCCTTCGGGTCTCTGATGCTCTCCGTTGCGTGGTCGTAGAAGTTCACGGCCAGGCAGTAGACCTTCCCGGGGATGGGGACCGGCGCGCAGAGGCGCACCTGTTCCTCGCCGAGGAAGAGGCTCTCCCCGTCGATGCCAGAGGCCCCATCGCCTAGCTTGTTCGAGTATTCGATCGTCTTCCTCGCCGCGCTCATGGACTCTTCGCCGCCCGCGAGGAAGCCCTTCATGTAAGGCGGGATGAGCGCAGAGGCCCGTCCCTTAGCGTTATCCTTCCCCTCGACCTCCTTGAGGTAGCTGGCATACGCGGAGTTCAGATCGAGTATCCTCTTCCCCACGTACGCGCCGAGGCGCTCCTCCGTGTGAACCTTAAATGTGACCAGCTTCATCTCAAAACACCATTAAAGTAATCACCCCCTCTCCACATATTTGAACCTGAGCGATTTGGAGCGTGGCGAAATAGTGGGCTGCGGTTCTTCCGGTCCGAAGAGGAGCGTGAGGATCGAGGAGCTGACCTGGGTGGAGGCCGAGAGGGTCCTCAAGAAATACGAGGTTGTCATGATCCCCCTCGGGGCGAGGACGAAGGAGCACGGCCCCCACCTGCCCCTGAACAACGACTGGATAATGGCGGAGTACCTGGCGGAAAGGGTTTCTGCGGAGGTGCCTGTCGTCGTCATGCCCACGATCCAGTACGGC
>Ga0209636_10008102_pt1 | contig 10700 bp, 8 predicted proteins | sample DeeMarSWOR152_54_FD_187464 | JGI IMG/M metagenome (GOLD analysis project Ga0209636, IMG submission 187464) | Marine sediment microbial communities from White Oak River estuary, North Carolina - WOR-1-52-54 (SPAdes) (version 2) | ecosystem: Environmental > Aquatic > Marine > Intertidal zone >... | reverse complement strand
TGCTTTACGTCAGGTACGGCTGGCGCTTTTGGAAGCAGATGTAAATTTTAAGGTAGTCAAGGAATTCTTGTCCAAGGTGCGAGAGCGTGCTCTTGGCTCCGAAGTATTGCGCAGCCTAACACCAGCCCAGCAGATTATCAAAATCGTTAACGAAGAACTAATTGCTATTTTGGGTGGAGAGCCTGGCCGTTTAGCTTCAGTCGCTGCCTTACCAGCGGTCGCTTTGCTCGTAGGATTACAGGGCTCCGGCAAGACCACTACGGCAGTGAAGCTAGCTCTTCATCTCAAACATCTAGGGCAGCATCCTTTATTAGTAGCTGCTGATACTCGCCGACCTGCGGCTATTGAACAACTCAAATTACTGGGTGAGCAACATAATATCCCGGTATACAGTGAGGATGCCAGCGTAGCATCAACAATAATTTGCCAGCATGCTTTGAAGCACGCTAAAGAAAGGGGAATGTCCTGGGTCATAATAGACACTCAAGGGCGCCTGCATATTGACGAGGCCTTGATGAAGGAATTGGCTGACATCAAATCCCTAGTACAGCCTGCAGAGGTGTTGCTTACAGTAGATGCTATGATTGGGCAAGATGCTGTAAGAGTGGCCCAAGAATTCCACAGCCGAATCGGGCTCACGGGACTCATCCTGACGAAGATGGATGGAGATGCCCGAGGTGGAGCTGCTCTCTCCATTAGATTTGTTACCGGAGTGCCCATAAAATACCTTGGCACGGGTGAGAAGATAGATGCTTTAGAAGTATTTTATCCCGACCGTTTGGCATCTCGCATTCTAGGTATGGGTGATATGCTCACCTTCATCGAGCAAGCTCAAGTGACCTTTGACCAGCAACAGGTCAAGGATTTGGAAGGGAAAATGCGCACCGGGAACTTTGACCTTGAGGATCTCCTCAGTCAAATGCGTCAAGTTCACAAGATGGGTTCTTTAGGGCGACTGGTGGAAATGATACCAGGCTTCTCCAAATTCTCTTCTTATTTGCCAGATGACGAAGGGGAGAAACAGCTAAAGAAGATAGAAGCTATTATCCTGTCTATGACGTACGAGGAAAGGCGTAATCCAGCCATTATTGATGGCAGACGACGAAGCCGCATTGCTCGAGGAAGCGGCACCACATCCAAAGATGTTAATCAACTTCTTAATCAGTTTCGTGAGATACAAAAGTTGACTAAGTCACTAGCACGAGGCAAGTTGCCTAAAGGGACAGGGACTATGCTTGACATGTTCTTAAGGTGAAGTCAGTCTAGATATCCCCTGAGCTTTCGACTGCGGGTGGGATGACGTAACTTGCGCAGAGCTTTGCCTTCAATCTGTCGTATTCTTTCTCGAGTTACTTCGAATTCTCTACCCACTTCTTCCAAGGTTCGAGGATGTCCATCTTTAAGGCCAAACCTAAGCTGCAACACCTTTTTTTCGCGCTCGGTAAGTTCACCAAGTACTTTATCTATTTGTTCTTTGAGTAGCTGCTGTGAAGTGGCTTCAGTTGGTGCTAAACTGGCTTGGTCTTCAACAAGATCGCCTAACCGGCTATCCTCATCTTCGCCAATGGGCATGTCTAGCGACATTGGCTCACGGAAAAACAAGGCCATGACCTCTTCTACTTTTTCTGGCGACATATTCAAGCGGCTGCCAATTTCTTCGTAACTTGGTTCGCGCCCAAGTTCTTGAATTAACTGCCGCATCGCCCGCGATAGCTTGTTAATTGTTTCTACCATGTGTACCGGAATGCGAATGGTACGAGATTGGTCAGCTATAGATCGGGTGATACCTTGCCTGATCCACCAGGTGGCATAGGTACTGAACTTGTAGCCCTTTCTATACTGAAACTTATCTACAGCTCGGATAAGGCCAATATTCCCCTCCTGGATAAGTTCAAGGAGAGGCATGCCATGCCCGATGTATTTCTTAGCTATGCTAACCACCAAGCGCAGGTTTGCTTCGGTGAGGTGCTTTTCTGATGCTTTTGCTTCAGTCTCTATCTGTTCAAAGTAAGCTCTGAACTCATTGCTATGAGAATCGATTTGAGATAGGAACCTGCCGTCAGTCAAGAGAGTCTTTAGTTTTCGCCATGAAGTTTTATCTTTGTGTAGGAGTTCTAGCAATTGGGGGGGTAAAAGTTGACTGTTTATGGAAAGATTTACTATGGCTTCTTCAGCTACAGTGCTTCCTTTGCCTATTCCCTTAGCGGTCGCCGCTATTAACGATGGGTCTATAACCTCATTGATGGCGGAGCGGAATTTAGGATTCTTGATCGTCTCTACCACATTGCTGAAGAGATGCATACCAATACGCTCTTCGATAATCTGAATAACGGGATATGCCTTGGCTAATTGAGAGATTACGTGAATAACTATGTCAACAGGTGAAGGGAATTTCTTGTATCTCCTGAAATGGTTCTCTTCGATTTCTTCTAAGCTCCTGCCCAGCTCTATCTTTCGAGATAGTAACTTCTCTTCTTGGATATTGAGAAGTGGCACTCTGCCAATTTCTTGAAGATACATGCGCGCTGAGTCATCGGTTATCTCATGTTCTTCTAGTGGCGCCGGGGGCTTGATTTCCTCAGTTTCCTCAACGAGGAATTCTTCGCTTTCTTCTTTTTCTTCAACTTCCTCGGCTAAGGTGTTGACATCCTCAACTTCAGCTTCATCGCTGAGTAAGTCTTCAGCTACTACCTCATCACCATCCAGATTGATGTCTTCTTCTTTCATTGAACCCATGGTTTTTCCCCTTTTTTAACAAAGATGTCCTGAAGTTGTTGCCCGGATTTTATTCCTTGCTCCTCTAGTTTGGACAACTCTGAGTTTATACCACCCTTTTCCCGCTCAATCTCAAGCATCGCCTCCTTCTCAGTTTCTAATTTCCGGGATAACTCCTCCTTGAGACGGAGAATACAATCGTCTAAATTACGGTGTCGCGTTTGCTCGCTTTCCTGTATGGCTGGCGGGAAATTTTTATTAACCAAATAGTATAAATGTTCTAGTAGACTCATGTCAAGCTTGCTTTCAAGGTCTGAAATATCAGAAGAATGTTGCCATTTGACAAAGACCTCCCGATTTTCCGTGGACTCGAAGTGTTCCGGTGATAGCTCCCGCGCTAAAGGACGAAGCTCCGGGTACTGAAGAAGAAGCGCCAGACAATCCTCTTCACTACGACTTGACACAAACTGGTGAGCAAGGCGAGCTTGTTCTGTAGGCTTGCTAAGTTGAGGCCTCTTCCTCGCAGCCTTTAATTTCTGCAAGGCAACTTCTAAGTCCGCTGTTTTGACTTTTAGTGCACGAGCTAGTTTCTCCACATAATGGAATTTTTGTTGGGGATCCTTTATCTCATAAATTGAGGGCAGGAGTTTTTGTACAGCTAGGGACTTGTCTCTGGCTTTATTGATATCGACCTTGCTTATTACAGATTGAAAGGCGAAATCTAGAATAGGCATAGCTTGTTCTACCAGTTTCTGCCAGAGACCAGAGCCCTCTCTTATTACTTCGTCCGGGTCTTCGCCCGGAGGTAATAAGATGACATTTGCTTCAGCATTGGAGTAAGCTAATATCGCTTTGCCTCGCAAGGTAGCTTCTTCTCCAGCAAGATCGGCATCAAGCGCCAAGGTTATGTTATTGGTTAATCTCTTAATGCCCTCCACCTGCTTATCGGTCAAAGAAGTTCCCATTGAGCCAACTACATTTTGCCAGCCGTGTTGGTGAGCAGTGAGAACATCCATGTAGCCTTCCACGATTATTACCAGGTTTTTCTTTCTAATGGCAGCTTTAGCCTTATCAATGCCATACAAGCTGCTACTCTTATCGAAAATTGGCGTTTGGGGAGAGTTGATATATTTAGGCAAGGAATCATCTAGAACTCTAGCTCCGAAACCAGTGACTCGACCTTGGATATCACATATAGGAAACATCAGCCGATTGCGAAATCGATCATAACTACCTCCTTCCTCTTTCTCGATTACTAGACCAGCTTCTACTAGCTCTTTTTCTGCGTACCCTTTACCCACTAGGTAATTCTTAATGGTTTCCCAAGCATCAGGACTGAAACCGAGACGGAACTCTTTGATAGTCTCGGGCGTGACTTTTCTTCCTGCCAGGTACTTTCTCGCTGCCTCTCCGGCTCTAGCACTCGAAAGTAAATGGTGATAGTATTCAGCAGCTGCGTCATTAATCTGAAATAATCTCTCTTTCTTCTCATCCTCAGCCTTGCTTGGCGCCTCAAGAGGGCTTAAAGTTATACCTCCCCTTCGAGCTAAAAGACGAAGAGCCTGACCAAAATCAATGCCCTCCTTTTTCATGATGAAAGAGAAGATATCGCCGCCAGTTCCACAGGCACCAAAGCAATGCCAGCTTTGTTGCTCAGGAAAAACAAAAAAGGAGGGATGTTTCTCACTGTGGAAGGGGCATAAGCCTTTGAAGTTACGCCCCGCTTTTTGCAGAGTAACATACTCAGAGACGAGCTCTACTATATCTAATCTCTGCTTTACCTCTGTGATTACGCTCATTGCGATATTTCTTCAGCTAATCTTAGCGCATATTGATCGGTCATCCCAGCAATGTAATCAATGACTTTGCGCTCCTTATCATCCGGCAAAGAGGCAAATTCTCGAGGTAGTCTATCCTCGTGCTTCAGGAAATGAGAATATAACAGGCGCAATACCTTTCCCGCCTTTACTGCCTCCTCTCCAGCTAAGCTGGGATAATATACTTTGTCAAATAGAAACTGGCGGAGTATGTTAGTTGCTCTAAGGACTTCAGGGCTCATGCCTATAGTCGGATTGGTTACATTGCCATTGCCACTAACAGGCCAGGAACAGTCTATGATATCACAAACCAGGGTATTAATTCGCTGCGAATGCGTATGTCCCAGAGTTGCTACTACTGGCTTAGGCAAACCATTCTGAGAGATAATGCCAGCTCTTATGGCATCTTCGACGTCGTGGTTAACATAGGCCACGATATCGGCTATCTTGCATATTTGGCCCTCTAAAGTACTGGCATCTCCCCATCCCTCTCCTAAGATCTCAACTTGTCCCTTGGAATGATTGAGGATGCCATCTCGCACTTCCCAGGTAAGATTTAGCCCCTGTCCCTCCCTCTCCAATAAATCGACTACTCGTAAGCTTTGCTCATTATGCCTGAAGCCACCGTGATACAACTCGTTTAAGACCTCCTCGCCTATATGACCAAAAGGCGTATGCCCTAAATCATGTCCGAGAGCGATAGCCTCAGCGAGGTCTTCGTTGAGATTTAAAGCTCGAGCTATAGTTCTGGCTATTTGGGATACTTCCAGAGTGTGAGTAAGCCTGGTGACATAATGGTCACCCAAGGGAGCAATAAAAACCTGCGTCTTATGTTTTAGCCGACGGAAAGCCTTAGAATAGATGATACGGTCACGGTCACGTTGGAAACTGGTTCTTACGGGGCATGACTCTTCCCACTTCAGCCGACCACGACTGAACTTACTCTTAGCAGCATAAGGGGAAAGCGCTTCTTCTTTCTTCTCTGTCTGCTCACGTATATTAGGTTTGTTAACCATGGAATCACTGTAATATAGCAAGTCAAGGCAAAATCCTTAATTTATCGCAACAACACCCTCATGCCCTCACGCACATTTCCTTTTGGTTCTTGATTTTATTCTCTTTTCCACCTCTGCGATATTTAATCTCGTTGACAATACCACATCCGGGTTCAGAGACATTGAATCTATTCCGCACCCAACTAAATAGTCGGCAAATTCAGGGAAATCACTCGGCGCCTGACCACATATCCCTATCTTTCTCCTCGGTTTATGACGGTGTGCAGCATCTATGACTTGCTTCACCAGCCTTTTCACTGCCTCATTTCTTTCATCGAATATGTGTGCCACAAGTTCGGAATCCCTATCCAAACCAAGGGTCAACTGCGTTAGATCGTTCGACCCTATGCTAAATCCATCAAAGACATCGGCGAATTCCTCGGCCAAAACCACGTTTGAGGGTATCTCACACATCATGTACACCTCTAACCCGTTTCTTCCCTGCTTTAAACCAAACTCTTTCATTGCTTCTATCACCTTCTTCCCTTCTTCCGGCGTCCGGCAAAAAGGAACCATCACCTTGATATTGGTCAATCCCATCTCATCCCTTACTTTCTTTATCGCCTGACATTCCAAACCAAAGGCGGGCTTAAACTTCTCATCATAATAACGAGACGCCCCTCTCCAACCTATCATTGGGTTGCTTTCTTCCGGCTCGTAGCGATATCCCCCAATCAAATTGGCATACTCATTTGTCTTGAAGTCGGAAAAACGAACGATGACCTCGTTGGGATAAAACCCCGCTGCTATCTTCGCTATCCCCATGGCTAAGTTGTCAATGAAAAACTCCTTTTTATCCCCATATGATGCGCTCTTCTTATCTATCTCTTGAATTACCTTTGCTAATTTCTTGTCATTACCCGCTGCTTTCTTCAACTCATCATATTCTATTAACGCCATGGGATGTATGCCGATATAGGAGTTGATGATGAATTCCTCTCGAGCTAAACCCACGCCGTCGTTAGGAACTTGACTTTGAATAAACGCACCATCGGGAATGCCAAAGTTCATCATTATCCTGGTGTCGGGTCTGGGGAGCTTACTCACTTCTACTTCATCTATTCTGTATTTCAATTTCCCTTCATATACCCTGCCCTCGCCTTGTGAACAATCTACCGTGACCTGTTTTACTCCCCTTAAGACCTCTGTGCCCTTGCCGGTGCTAATTACACACGGCACACCAAGTTCCCGACTAACGATAGCTGCGTGGCATGTCCTGCCACCCTTGTTTGTAACTATGGCACTGGCAATCTTCATTATCGGCTGCCAGTCGGGGTCTGTCATGTCAGTGACCAGAACTTGACCGTTCTTGAATTTCTCGATTTCACTGCTATGTTGTATTACATTCACCTCGCCCTGCCCTATTTTTGTGCCCACTGATTCCCCTTCAAGCAGTAACTTCCCTTCTTCTTCAAGCACATAAGTCCTAAGCGAAGCTAAGTCTTCGCGTGAATGCACTGTCTCTGGCCTGGCTTGGACTATGAAAAGTCCCCCGTTTACCCCGTCTTTTGCCCATTCGATGTCCATGGGCAGGCCATAATGTTCTTCTATAATGCAAGCCCACCTGGCAAGAGTCAGAATCTCATCGTCACTCAACACAAACTTTCTTTGCTCCGCAACCTTGACTTCTTTTTGCTCCGTCCCCGCTCTATCTCTCTTGTAGACTAATTTTTTCTCCTTCGCCCCCAGTTTCTTTTCCACAATGGGCCTGAACCCTTTCCTTAGAGTAGGCTTGAAAACATAAAACTGGTCAGGATCGACAACTCCCTGTACCACATTCTCTCCCAGACCATAGGCTGCAGTTATGTAGACCACGTCCCTGAAGCCTGATTCCGTGTCTATGGAAAACATGACACCGGAGCAGGCTAAATCAGAGCGGACCATCTTTTGCACCCCCACCGAGAGATAAACGCTGAGATGGTCAAACCCCTTATCCACCCGGTAGGAGATTGCCCGGTTTGTAAACAAAGATGCAAAGCAGTCCATGACCTTCTCTAAGAGGTCATCTTCTCCTCGCACGTTCAAATAACTCGTTTGCTGTCCAGCAAACGAGGCTGTAGGTAAATCTTCGGCAGTAGCACTACTTCTTACAGCAACATCGACGTTCTTTCCAAATCTTTCTTCCATCTTCCGATAGCAAATTCTTATCTCCTCTTCCAATTTCTTAGGGCAGGGTGAATTTGCTATCAAATTCCTTATCTTTTCACCCCTCCCCGCCAAATTCTCCATATCATGTGTATCCAGGTCCGCTAAAGTGTCTTCGATTTTTTGGCTTATGCCCGCTTCCTTTACCACATACTTATATGCTTCAGCAGTAATGGCAAATCCCGGGGGAATGTTTACCCCTTTCTCACCCAGATTTCTTACCATTTCACCAAGAGATGCGTTCTTACCACCGACTAAAGCTACATCTTGTCCTCTAATCTCTTCAAACCATTTCACAAACTTCATAGTTCCTTCTCCGATTTACAAAGTATGGTCATATTCGCACATGCCATCTCAGCTAAATCTGCCTCCTTGCTTACAGGCAGGAAAACTAAAAAGCGGTACTTCATTATATCATGTCCCCGTAAGTTCAAAGGAAGAGGCACTTTTGCCTCTCCTGCTTGGCTCTACTACGGTCAGTCTATCCTCTTGCCACCTGCTGCAGCGCCATTTTAACCTTCTCCTCTAAGCTTAGCCCCTCGGAATCTGGAAGCTTAGAGATAGCTTTGGTGGCTTCCGCTAAAGAGTAGCCCAAGCCAGTTAAAGCAGCTATGACATCGGCACTCCCCGGGGCTAATGGCAGAGCCACCTCTTTCCACTCCTTTTCCAATTTCCCTCTGAGTTCAACGACAAGGCGGCTAGCCATTTTTTTACCGATGCCAGGCACTTGGCTCAAGAGGTCGATATCGCCGCTGGTTATAGTCATGACAAGTTGTTCAGGATTCGAAGTTGAGAGCAGGGCTAAAGCCAACTTAGAGCCAACTCCGGAGACAGAAATAAGGTTTTTGAACAAAGCTAATTCCTCGCTTGAAGCAAACCCGTAAAGAGAAACATTATCCTCTCTCACGTGGAGATGAGTATAGAGGAAGACCTTGCCCTTAACAGCTCCTAATTGGCTTAAAGTCGAGCTGGGGACATATACCCGAAAACCTATCCCGCCAACGTTAATGATAACGGAGTCGTTACCACGATATTCCAGTATTCCTTCTACTGTAGCTATCATTTCGGCGTATGTTCAGTGAGCCATCGGTTAAGGCGCCTCTGCTGAATGTGACACATGGCTACAGCCAAGGCATCTGCAGCATCGCTAGGCTGAGGTAGCTCAGAGAGACTGAGCTGGACTCTTACCATTTCTTGAACCTGTTGTTTATCGCTTTGCCCATAGCTGGTTACTTGCTTCTTTATCTTGGCTGGTGAGTAATAATGAACAGGCAATCCTTGGTTGGCTGCGGCCAGGATAGCTATAGCTTGTGCTCTGCCAATAGCGAACGCTGACCTTACGTTGTGGCCGATAAAGGGCTCTTCAATGGCTACTTCGCTTGGTTTATGCTTAGCAATAATTTTGCTTAATTCCTTGTAGAGAGAGCGCAGTCTTTCCTCCATAGGAAGCCGGGCTGGGAGTTTGATTACTCCGCAATCTACCATATGCATTTCCTCTCCGCCATCTACCACACCGTAGCCTAAGTTAATAGTACCAGGGTCAACGCCGAGAATGCGCATGTTAGGTTCGACTGCGCAGCCTTTCTAAAGTAGCCTCAGAAAAATCGATATTGGAGAAAACACGCTGTACATCGTCTAATGCTTCTAGCTCGTCGAGGAAATTCAGGGCTTGAACTGCTTTACTTTCATCAAGCAACATTGTAGTGTTAGGCGTTAGCGAGAGCTCCGCCGAAAGCACGTGTTCATTCTCCTCAATAACCTTTCTTACTTTTTCTAAATCCTGTGGTTGTGTGTAAATTTCTACATAACCCTTTTCGGTCTTAACATCTTCAGCCCCGGCATCGATAGCTCGTAGTGCTATTTCTTCGGCATCTGAGGCATTGCTTTCCACAGTGATTATTCCTCTACTCGCAAAGAGCCAGGAGACACAACCATTCTCACCAAGATTCCCCCCATGGCGGGTGAAGAGACGGCGCACGTCCTGAACAGTGCGATTACGGTTATCGGTCAAGGCTTCTACCAAAACTGCTATCCCGCTCGGCCCATAGCCTTCGAATTGCACCTCAGTTAAGGCCGATGCCCCGGCTTCACCGCTACCCCGCTTTATAGCTCTCTCGATATTATCCGAAGGCATGTTATTATCACGGGCTTTCTGTACTGCTAAACGTAACTGGAAATTACCATCTAAATTAGCTCCACCTTGTCGCACTGCAACTATGATTTCTCGAGCAAGCTTGGTAAATAGCTGCCCGCGCCTGGCATCAGCTACCCCCTTCTGCCGCTTAATCTGCGCCCACTTAGAATGTCCCGACATTACTATCCTTTATATCATTTTATCACCGCAACTCCTGAAAGGTAAAGCAGATATATATGTTTAAGAGAGATGTGTGTTTATCGTTATCATGTATGGTAGAATATTTCGCGGGGAATACAGCCGGAGCAAGCTTTCGCCCACACCTTACGTTATGAAATCACTCGATAGCGTATTCCATGTATTGTCAGAAGAAGGATTAACTACCCTGGAAGTCTTCTATCACAAGCAGGAAGACAAATTCATATTGAGGGGAATGAAGGAATGGGAGGAAGGCGTAAGGTGGGATAAATATATGGTTGACTTTACTCATGAGGATATTTTGACGGATGATTACAGGTCAATAGGTACAAAAGCGTTGGTGAGGGTCTTCTCTAACCTGGGTTTAGAAGATTACTTGAGGAGAATCGAAAACCTTTTGAGAGAGGGAAAACACCACGGAATCGAGTTTTATCATAACCGCAGACTGAATATAAGGGTAATGTATTGTAAGAGTGTTAATGCTCCTGGAATACGAAACAGGCGAAATGCGATACGCGCTGGGGGAATACGGAGACACGAGCCAGACGAGCCCGAGATAGACGTTCTCATGGATGGACTGAATCTGGCTAGAGCCATGTCATACAAAAATGTCTTAGCCGGTATCCCTTATGGCGG
>Ga0209636_10008101_pt1 | contig 10700 bp, 6 predicted proteins | sample DeeMarSWOR152_54_FD_187464 | JGI IMG/M metagenome (GOLD analysis project Ga0209636, IMG submission 187464) | Marine sediment microbial communities from White Oak River estuary, North Carolina - WOR-1-52-54 (SPAdes) (version 2) | ecosystem: Environmental > Aquatic > Marine > Intertidal zone >... | reverse complement strand
CAAGGGTTCTGATTTCCTTGTTGTACGCGGTGCCTACTTGTCTTAGGAGATCGAAGTCTGCGGAATTGTTAGCTTTCGCCGTTAAGCTGGAGAATTTGGTTACTATCGCCTTTATCTTCTTGTTTCGAAGAACTGTGCCTGTGCCGCCTCTTCCGGCTTGCTTGCATCTCACAATCTTGCGTGGTGCGTCATACCATGAGAAATTAAGGCATCCAAACCTCGTGTGCTCTGCGCCTGGACCGGCAGAAACCACTGAAACGCCACGTTTGTTCTCTCCACCATGCTTTTCTGTTAGGATTTCGGCAAGTAGATGTGTCTCGGAAGGGAGCCCTTCAGCCTCTTCGATCACCACTTTTCCTTCGTCTCCGTCGATGAAGATTATGACTTCGGACTTTGATTTTCCTTGAATCTCGAGAGTGTCCCATCCAGCGAATTTTAAGTATGGTCCGAAGTATCCACCGACGTTGGAGTCCATCACTGAGCCTGTTAGGGGGGAGATTGTGACGACGATGCTCTTTCCACTTCCTGGGTACGTGGACGTGCCTCCGAGCGGACCACAAGCGATACACACCTCGTTTTCCGGATCATCCCACTTGACAATGCGGTCTTTGGGCAAAGCGTTCCACAGGAGCCAGAGGTTGAATCCGCGACCTCCTATGAATGCATCTTTCATAAATTGAGTGACGGGTTTGCTCTTGATTTGGTTGTCTGTGAGGTTTATGTAGAGGGTTCTGTTGTTGTATCCTTTCTCAACCTTTCCAAGGGGATATGTGAATTCTGCAACCGTCAATTCTGTCCACCTTTTTGAAACACTAGCTAACTTGTCTTAACGTTATAAACGTTCTCTTGCCTACGCCTTGGCGGTTTCGTGCCGAACTGGAAGAATGCCTAAGTCAGAAGTTCCGATGTTCTGTTCTTGCTATGATTTCATCTTGTAGTTCTTTGCCTAAATCAACAAAATAATCGCTATAGCCTGCCACTCGAATGATTAGATCTCTGTATTTCTCTGGGTCCTTCTGCGCCTCTCTAAGCGTTTCCGCACCTACCACGTTAAATTGGATATGGTGTCCCCCAAGCTTAAAGTATGTTCGTACCAAATGAGCCAATTTATCTAAGCCTTCTTCATCTGCTAACAACTGAGGCATAAATTTCTGATTCAGTAGAGTCCCACCGGTTTTTGTGTGGTCTATCTTCGCAGCCGATTTGATGACAGCTGTGGGGCCGTTTTTGTCTGCCCCTTGACTTGGCGAAATGCCATCTGAAAGAGGCTCTCCAGCTTTTCTCCCATCTGGTGTTGCACCCGTAATCCGTCCAAAATAAATGTGAACCGTAGTAGGCAATAAGTTGACTCGATACTCGCCACCTTTCGTATTAGGCCGCCCGTCCAACACATCAAAGTACACTTCAAAGATTGACTGGGCGATGCTGTCTGCGTAGTCGTCATCGTTGCCATACATCGAAGTCTCGTTCAACAGCATCTTTTGGATTTTTTCAGTCCCGTCAAAGTTGCTTTTGAGTATGTCAAGTAATTCGTTCATAGTCAACTTCTTTGTGTCAAATATGTGATGTTTCACTGCGGAAAGCGAGTCGGTCAAAGTGCCAATCCCAACACCTTGAATGTATGTCGAATTGTATCGTGGCCCTCCGTTGTGGTAGTCTTTTGCTTTCGTTATGCAATCGTCAAACAGTAGTGACATGAAGGGTGCAGGCATGTAATCAGCATAGAGTCTTTCAATGATATTATTACCTTTGACCTTGAGGTCCACGAAATACTGAAGTTGTTTTTTGTAGGCTGTCATTAGCTCGTCAAAGGAGGTAAAGCCAGAGGGATCTCCGGTTTGCAGACCGATTTGCTCTCCATTCTGCGGGTCAACCCCATTGTTAAGGGTAAGCTCAAAAATCTTTGGCCAATTGCAATATCCTGTTAGAGTGCAGCTTTCCTTTCCGAATGCACTGATCGTAACGCAGCCACTTGGGCCCCCGGCTCTTGCATCTTTCACTGATTTTCCAGCACGAAGGAATTCTTGGATGATGACGTCGGTGTTGAAGATCGAGGGTTGCCCGAAACCTGCTTTGACAACTTCAAGGGCTTTCTTGAGAAATCGGTCTGGGTTTTTGCTGCTGAGTTGAATACATACACTCGGCTGGATTAGCCGCATCTCTTCTAATACATCTAGCACGAGGTAGGAGAGATCGTTGACACCGTCTGTCCCGTCTTCATTCAAACCTCCGACATTGATTAAGGCGAAATCCTGATAGGTGCCGCTCTGTTCTTGGGTGATGTCTACTTTTGGTGGAGCTAGTTGATTATTGAACTTGATCCAGAAGCATTCTAACAGCTCTTTTGCGAACTCTTTTGTGAGTTTTCCTTCTCCCAAGTCCTTTTTGTAGAATGGATGCAAATGCTGGTCAAGCCTGCCAGGATTGAAAGAATCCCACACATTAAGTTCGGTTATGACGCCTATATGGACAAACCAGTACATCTGTAAGGCTTCCCAAAAATCCCTTGGCGGATGGGCTGGGACTTGAGAGCAAACGTCAGTGATTTTCTGGAGTTCCTTTTTCCGATGTGGGTTCTTCTCTATCTCTCCAAGCTCTCTTGCTTTTTCAGCGTGTCGCTTCGCAAAAACAATCAATGCATCCGCCGCAATTTCCATCGCCTTGAGTTCCTGCTCTTTGCTGTAGGCATCAGGATCGCCGAAATAATCTAGATCATTAAATTTGTTCTCGATTTCTTGCTTGAAGCCAAGTATGCCTTTGTGATAGATTTTGTCATCTAGAACAGCATGCCCTGGAGCCCTCTGTTCCATAAATTCTGTGAACACACCGGAGTTGAGTGCGTTCGTCCACTCTTCAGACATAGCCGAGAAAACTCGCTCACGCATGTTCTTGCCTTTCCAGAAAGGAATGATTTTTTCACGGTAGATTCTTTTGGTGTCTTTGCTTGCAAGAAAAGGCGTCGTTTTTCTTGAATTCAACACTTCTAGATCTTCAAGTGTATGACAACACAATTCTGGATAGGTCGGGGTGGCTTTTGGTGCTGGCCCTCGTTCTCCCACGATTAATTCTCCTTCGTTGATACATATTGTCTTGTTTTCCAACAAATATCTAAAGGCTAAGGCGCGACGGACAGGACTGGAGACCGTATAGGCAGTGTCGCTTTGGTAAAACTGAGTAAGCAGTTCAGCTCTTTCAGTTGAGATGTAAGGTTTTGCGTTAACACTCTGCTCCCTCAAGCGCCTAACTCTTTCCGACATCATATTGCTATCCACCTATTTGGATCGTCAATCCGAAATCCTTCAATGTTCTTTCAATTTCACTAATTATATCGGCAGTGGGGGAATGACTCACGAACAATAAATCTTCTGGTTTCCTTAGTCGCTTGAGCTTTTCAATTCCCCCTTTGTGGTATGGAAGTAGGCTAATTTCTTCTACATTTTCAAGCGAAGAGACAAATGCACCGAGTTCCAAAATATCCTCTTTATCATCATTCACGCCAGGAATGAGGGCAAAACGTACAATTGTTCTCTGTCCGATTTCTGAAAGCATGTTCAGGTTATCCAAGACAAGTCTGTTCGATACGCCCGTAAACTTGATGTGTTTTTCATCGTCAATTACCTTCACGTCATATAAAAACAAGTCTACGTGTTTGCTGATTTTCAAGAGGACGTCTGAGTTTGCATACCCACAAGTATCAACAGCTGTATGGATCCCTATCTCTTTGCAAGCTTTCAGAAGGTCGAGTAAGAAAGACGGTTGCATCAACGGTTCTCCCCCAGAAAAAGTTACTCCGCCCTTTGATTCATCGTAAAACATTGTGTCCTTTTCAATTTCCTGCATTATCTGGGTTACTTTCATCTCTTTTCCGATTAGTTTCAAGGCTTGAGAGTGACAAGCGTTTACACAAGCTTCACAGAGATCACACTTTCTTTTGTCTAGGAGTAAGGAATCATCCGAGAAAGATATAGCGCTTCTAGTACAGGCATTTTGACAATCTCTACATTCCAAGCACTTTTCTCTCGACCACATAAATTCCCGCTCTCTTGCTTTCCCCTCAGGATTATGGCACCACAGGCAGTTCAATGGACAGCCCTTGAGAAAAACTGTTGTACGAATTCCTGGGCCATCATGAATTGCAAATCTCTTGATGTCAAAAACCAATCCCAGATTTTAACACCAACGTCTCTCGATATTTGAAGTTTTCCATATTTTTAAAGCTTACTTGCGTTCGCACTCATACGCGGCTCTGGTTCTGACTTCGAGGTTCATCAGCCAAAAGATAGACTATGGCGTCTCTATCTTCAATCGCGTTGCAGGAGAACACTCCCATTGTCTAGGTTTATGTAGAGGGCTCTGTTGTTGTATCCTTTCTCAACCTTTCCGATGGGGTATGCGAATTCTGCAACCGTCAACTCTATTTACCTTTCTGAAACGTTAGCTAACTTGCTTTCACGTTATAAATATTCTCTTGGTCAAGCCTCGGCTTAAGGGCTGTGCGAGTTTCTCTGGAATGTATGATTGTGATAACACTTCAGCGTTAACGAGGATTTCTGAGCCCATGAATCAAGATTGACCAGATATGAAAAATGGATTGTGAGTGTGCAGTCTGCCCTTTATTCCTGTAAGACAATCCAGTGAACAACCACCTTCTCATAGCGCGCGCTTTAGTAAAAACCTTAATAATTGTTCGAAGGATATAATTCGAAGCTAGAAGTTGGAGATGAGCTATTTGAACAAGAACAAGCCTAAATTGGCGGTTATCGGCGCTGGCAAAATGGGGGAAGGTATAATTTCAGGCTTTCTCAAATCAGGCGAGTACGAACCCCAAGAAATACAAGCATTCGAGATCCTCGAGAGCCGCAGGAAATACATAAGTCAAACATACAACGTGAAATGTGTAGGCGAAGCAAAAAAAGCTGCCTCTTTCGCGGACATTACAATAGTCGCTGTAGAACCCAGACATGTGAAAACAGCCTTAACACAAATAGCGCCGGCAATGAAACCGGGCAAAATAGTGGTTTCGATCGCCGCTGGTGTCACATTAGAGTCCCTGACAAAATATCTGCCAAAAGATGTTCCTGTTATCAGGGTGATGCCTAACATAACATGCCGAGTCGGAGAAGCAATGATAGTGGTCTGCCCGTCGGAAAACACAAAGAAGAAAGAACTGGAAATAGCAATGAGTACGCTTTCACTTTTAGGACACGTCATAAAATTGGACGAGAGATACCTGAATCTAGCAACAGGCTTGGTAGGAAGCGGCCCGGCATACATATACGTGATCATAGAAGCCCTAGCCGATGCAGGGGTAAGATTAGGTTTACCAAAGGATGTTTCAATACTTCTCGCAGCACAAACAACTCTTGGCGCGGCAAAAATGGTTGTCGAAACGGGAGAACATCCAGCTAAACTTAAAGATATGGTCGCTACACCCGGGGGCACAACAGTTGAGGGGCTCCTTGCCCTCGAGGAAGGCAGGATAAGAGCGGTGATGATCAAGGCTGTGACAGACGCAGCTGAAAAGGCAAAAAAACTCCAGTCAGCTTAGAAAATTACAATTCTCAGCAACCTCATGGAAGTGTGCTGATTTCTTACTAAGCTTCAGCTCTAACAGCTGGTTTAATTCGTGTATCATCTCTTCGGCTGTCACACAGGTATAGTCGCTATACGTTCTAAACGCTGAAAGATAAGTCGCTCTCGTTCTTCTTACTTTTTTGGGCAATGCTTCAAATATGTGCCCTTTTCGCAATGACTTTCAATTTCGTCTTCATTTTGCCTCAACTCTGATAAATAGAGTCCATTCCATCAAGAAGTAAGAACCGCTAAAAACTTAATGTTGCTCAGTTTTTGACACAGCCCATCTTGTTTGTTTCATTGAGAGAACACTTATTTATCTCTAGCAATATGAGATACAACACTTATGATAGCTGGAGGGAATCGAGTGCTTATACGAAGCAACATAAAAGCAGTTTCAACTCTTGTGATTATACTTCTTATCGTAATATCTGCGATAATAGGAGGCTTACTTTCCTACATGTTCACAATTGCCTTCTTCACTAGAATACCTGAAAAAACAACAGTAACAATAACGGACGTTTATTTTGATAAGGAAAACGCTAGATCGTTCAAAATAAGCGTTTTAAATCCGTCCTATTCGCCTGCAAATGCAACAGTAACGAGAATCGCGCTGAACTTGAAGGGAGAGTCGCAACTTTACGATATTGTGGCAACAGAACCCCCAATCGAAAATGGAATAATTATTCAGAAGGGTGAAGCTTTGAACATAACGTGTCTCAGAGCTCAAAGAGATAGCGCCAACGTCTCTTGGGGAAGACTAGCTGGCGAATTTGCTGGTGAAAACATTACTGTGCACGTTTTCTCGCCAGATTCCCCAGCTGCAAATATTGAGACATTCCTGCCGTTCGTTAAACTTCGCATAACTGACACAGATTTTGACTCCAAAATTTCGTTCAATAGATTTAACATCACAATAATGAACAATCGGGATTCGGAGATTAACTTGACCATAAACGAAATAACAGTTGGAGGAATTGATTTGCCGAAAGAAAATATATCACCAATGTTACCTTTGATCATAGCAAATGAAGAAGCTGTTCGTTTTGCATGCAACGGAAGTTGGCATAAGGTAATGGAAACAACGCTTACGGTTTTTACTGAAGAAGGATACGTTTTTTCCCAAGAACTTCACCTACCGAAAGTTTCCACCATAATTCAGGATGTGGTCTTCAACGAAAATCGAACTGACCGCTTTAACGTAACAGTGTTTAACACTGCAGAATCAGCCAATTATGTGAATGTTACGAAAATCGCATGTACACTAGAAAATGGAACAACTATTGAAAGAAACTATCCATCAGCAAGTATAGCACCAAATTCCACAGGCACCTTCACGTTTGACCGCTGGATCTGGAAAGGATATAGAGGGAAGAGAATCAATGTGACAGCATACCTGTTGCAGGATTTTGAAACCGACACATTCACGGTAACGACCCCTCCGCCACCTCCGCCAATTATATTTACTGTCTTAAATGAAAAGGAAGTTTTCGATTTGAAAGATAAAGAGCATTTTAACATTACATTACAAAATCATCCATCCTCCATCGAAGCGGTCAACATAACAAAAATAGTGGTAGAGGAAACTGAGGAAGTAATAAATGGTACAAAGGCAAATCCTAACTTCACGAGCGCTAATCCAATTGAACCCGGTCAAGCAATACCATTCTACTGCAGTGTCACTAATTGGACAGAACATGCTGGCAAAAATCTGACTTTAACCATTCACGCTATAAATCAAGCTTTAGAAGAGTACACGTTTGAATTCAATTTTACCCTTCCGACAGTAATCCTAAAGGTAACATTCAATAGTAACATGAGCACGCAATATTTCAGCGTTAGCGTTCAGAACAAGGCGTTTTCAACTATCAACATAACCGGAATAAATGTTAATGGAACGTGGATAAACACAACACTCACTTACCCCTCATTGCCGCTAACCATTGAAGACGGAAATACTCTGGTAATTCTCTGTCGACTTGATTGGCAACCATTGAGCGGCGGCGACGTAACAATTGTGGTTACCACATCAAACGGGTTCGAGGTCGCTACTAAAGTGGGAGTACCTCAATCATGAATAACTCTTGAATGTGATTTCATGAAAGCCGTGAAAGTTACCCAAAGAGTAAGCACAATTGAATATGCTATCCGTGACGTTGTTGTTTATGCGAAAGAATTGGCGAAAACTGGGAAAAAAATCTATTATTTAAACATAGGAGATCCAGTTGCATTTGATTTTGACACGCCTTCGCATGTTAAGCAAGCTTTAATGAGAGCCGTTGAAGAAGGAGCGAACGGTTATTCTCCTTCTGAGGGATTGCTTGAGCTTAGACAAGCCATAAGTGAAAAGGAAAGGAGAGTCAACAGTGTAGATGTTTCTGCTGACGATACCATTGTAACTGCAGGGATTTCTGAAGGCATACAGATGGTTATGGCAGCACTTGTTGATGCTGGCGATGAGATTCTTGTTCCCGGACCTACTTATCCGCCTTACATTTCATATGCTAAGTTCTTTGGCGGAAAACCAGTAACCTATGAAACTGTTGAGGATAATGGTTGGCAACCAAACATTGACGATTTAAGAAGCAAAATTTCACAGAAAACGCGGGGGATTGTGATTATTAATCCGAATAATCCTTGCGGTGCCCTTTACGAAGAGAAAACAGTAAAGGAGATAATAGATTTAGCAGGTGAAAATGAAGTTCCGGTCATATCAGATGAAACTTACGATCAGATTGTGTATGAGAAGAAGTTTGCCAGCACAGCTAAGTTGGCTAGGGATGTTCCAGTAGTAGGGTTGAACGGCTTTTCAAAAGCATACGTAATGACTGGGTGGAGACTTGGTTACATATACTTTCACGAACAAGATAATCAGTTACAAGAGTTGAGGCAGTGCATCCAAAAAGTGGCAAGACTGAGGTTATGCGCAAACACTCCGGTTCAGAAAGCCGGAGTGGCCGCCTTAACTGGACCACAAAATCACATCAAAGAGATGATGGAAAAGCTTGAGAAGAGAAGAGACTACGTGTTGAAAAGGCTGAATCAGATAGATGGGATAAGTTGTACAAGACCCGAAGCAGCATTTTATGTTTTCCCAAAAGTCCACGAAGTAGGATCGAAGTGGAGAAGTGACCGTGAATTTGTGCTGGAGCTCTTAAAGGAAACAGGTGTGCTTTTCGTTCATGGGTCGGGTTTTGGTTCAGTCTTCGGATCAGGGCATTTCCGAGGCGTCTTACTTCCACCAGTGGTAACTCTTGAGCAGGCTTTTAACGAAGTAGAGCGATTCATGGAGAAGAATAAATAAGGCATGAAGTTTTGGATACTCTCTGCTGGCTTCGCTTTACTGGTAGATGGGTGTTCCTTCTTTCGGGTCTCGTATAGTCTTTTCGAATTCTTGCATTAGACGTCGTATTATTGGTCCCGGCTTGCCGTCGCCTATCATTCGTTTATTGACTTCTACTATTGGAACAACCTCTGCTGCTGTACCCGTAAAGAAAGCTTCGTCCGCTGTAAACAAATCGGTTGGTGTGACAGTTTTTTCAATGGCTTCGTATCCGAGTTTTTCAGCGAGCTTCATAATGACATCTCTTGTTATTCCAACTAAGGCTCCAGTTGATGTTGGTGGAGTTATGACTTTTCCATTTTGAACTATGAAGAGGTTTTCGCCAATCCCCTCGCTTAAGTGGCCGTTTTTGTCTAGGCATATGGCTTCGTCAAAACCCGCAATGTTTGCTTCGATCTTTCCCATTATGCTGTTCAGGTAGTTCAGGGATTTGACTTCGTGGGATGTTGCATCCACAGGGTCTCGTTTCACCCAGACAATCATGGCTCTTATTCCTTTCTCTTTCGCTTCGGTTGAGTGCAACCTTATGACGTCGGTTATGACTATCACCGTTGGCTTTGGGGAGTTTCTCGGGTCAAGTCCTAAATCGCCAACGCCTCTAGTTACGAGTAGACGTATGTATGCGTCTCGGAAATTGTTTTTTCGCAGAGTTTCTATCACAGCTTTCATCATTTCTTCTTTTGTCAGTGGAATGTCAAGCATGATTACACGTGCTGAGCGGTATAGCCTATCTATGTGTTCTTTGAGTTTGAACACTACGCCGTTGTAGGCACGGATTCCTTCAAACACGCCGTCACCATATAAGAGTCCGTGATCATAAACAGAAATTTTTGCTTGCGATTTCGGATAGTATTTCCCATCTATGTGGATGAGTAATTCTTTTTCCAATAGTCGTTCCTCCAAATTGGAGAATCTAGCCTATTAAACTACGGTTTGATATATCTTTTGCAAAAAAGCTGGTTGTTTCAATCATTGTCAGCCGTAGAATTGTGGTCTTTTTGAGAGATGCTTTGGAAGGGGTAACGACTTGAGGGGTTTGCCTCTTACTTTTTCCTTAATTTCGCCTATTAGCTCTTTGAGTTTCATTTTGCGTATTTTTCCAGCTTTTCTGTCTCTCACTGGGAGTAACTCTGATTCTATTTCTTTTTGTCCCACGACAATTATGTATGGGATCCATTCTTTTTCGGCTTCTCTAACTCTTTTCTGCATGGTTAGCGTTTGGTCATCGATGTCTACACGTATGTGTTGTGTTCCTAAGGCATCAGCCAATTTTTCAGAATACTCGACGTACTTGTCTGACATGGGGATTATGCGTACTTGCGTGGGCGAAAGCCATAATGGAAGCATTGGCGGTTTGCCGCTTTGTTGTTCTTTGTAGGCTTTTTCCAATAATGCATAGACACACCTTTCGATTGCTCCGCTTGGAGAACAGTGCATTATTAGTGGATGACGTTTCTCGCCTTTTTCGTCAACATAGGTTATGTCGTATCTCTTTGCGTTTTCAGTGTCGATTTGGTCTGTGGAGAGGGCTGCTGCTTTGTCTTGGTTGTCTACGAAGTTGAAGTCCCATTTTAGTATGAAGTAGAAGAACTGTTCCTTCCACATTTCAGTTAAGGCTGGTCTGCCGAGGATTTTGGCTAAGGATTCGATGAAGTCTTTGTTTTCTTCGTAGAAGTCTCTTGTGAAACGTATTGCTGCTTCATAGTCGTCTTTGGATAAGCCTATTTCCTCGAGGATTTGCATGCACAATTTGAATCTTATTAGGAATTCTTTTTTGGCTTGT
>Ga0209636_10008100_pt1 | contig 10700 bp, 11 predicted proteins | sample DeeMarSWOR152_54_FD_187464 | JGI IMG/M metagenome (GOLD analysis project Ga0209636, IMG submission 187464) | Marine sediment microbial communities from White Oak River estuary, North Carolina - WOR-1-52-54 (SPAdes) (version 2) | ecosystem: Environmental > Aquatic > Marine > Intertidal zone >... | reverse complement strand
TATGAAAAAACTTGATCTGGAGACAGGGGACATCGTGTCCGTTGAGGGTAAAAACAAAAAAATGACCGCTGCCAAGGTGTGGTTGGGTGACCCCAGGTACATGAATACGGATATCATCAGGATGGACGGTTTACTCAGGCAGAATTCAAACTCATCGCTTGGGGACAAGGTAAGGGTGCAGAAGGTTGATGCAAAGGAAGCAAAGAAGATAATTATGGCCCCCACGCAGGCCCCGGTACAATTCGGGGGGGATGCTCACAGTTTTATAAAACGGCAGTTAGCCGGGAGACCTTTAATGTCGGGAGACATAATCACCATAGGGGTTTTTGGAAGAACGATCCCGTTTACGATAGTCTCCACCGACCCCAAGGATATCGTTCTCGTAACAGAATCCACGGCATTGGATCTAAAAACAAAGCCCGTATCGGCGGAGGAAATTGCCGCCATACCAAGGGTCAGGTATGAGGATATTGGCGGTTTAAAGGAAGAAACAGGGAAGGTCAGGGAGATGATTGAGCTGCCGATGAAACACCCGGAATTATTTGAGAAATTGGGTATAGAGCCGCCAAAGGGTGTTTTGCTCTATGGTCCCCCGGGTACGGGAAAGACGCTGATGGCACAGGCGGTGGCATCGGAAACCCAATCCCATTTTATCTCGATTAACGGTCCGGAAATAATGGACAAATTCTACGGCGAGTCGGAAAGAAAGTTGAGAGATATATTTGAGGAAGCGCAAAAGAATGCACCGAGCATTGTCTTTATTGATGAAATCGATTCCATAGCGCCGAAAAGAGAGGAAACCAGGGGTGAGGTGGAAAGGAGGGTTGTGGCGCAGTTATTGACTTTAATGGATGGACTGGAGGCGAGAGGGAATGTTATTGTTATCGCGGCCACAAACCGCCCGGATTCCATTGACCCTGCACTGCGGCGCCCCGGAAGATTTGACAGGGAAATAGAGCTGGGGGTTCCGGACAGGGACGGGAGGAAGGAGATACTGCAGATACATACAAGGGGTATGCCACTTACAGAAGATGTTGACCTTGAGGAAATTGCCCGCTCAACCCACGGTTTTGTTGGTGCCGACCTGTCTGCCCTAGCCAGGGAAGCTGCGATGTCATCTCTTAAACGAGCTCTGCCGAAAATAGACCTTGAAAGCGAAGAAATTCCCGCAGAGGTCCTGGAAAGCTTAACCGTAACCAGGAACGACTTTGTTGAGGCTATGAAGAGCATAGAGCCTTCAGCCCTGAGGGAAGTTCTGGTGCAGATCCCGGACATTAAATGGGATGATATAGGGGGTCTTGAAAAGGTAAAGAAAGAATTGATGGAAGTTGTGGAATGGCCGATGAAATACCCGGGTTCCTTCAAGAGGGTCGGGATACGACCGGCTAAAGGGGTGCTGCTTCACGGGCCCCCCGGCTGCGGAAAAACCTTGCTGGCAAAGGCAGCAGCCAACGAATCTGAGGCGAATTTCATCCTTGTTAAAGGCCCGGAACTTCTTTCAAAATGGGTGGGGGAGAGCGAAAAAGGGGTAAGGGAGATATTCAAGAAAGCCCGGCAGACGGCTCCCACCATAATATTCTTCGATGAAATCGATGCTCTGGCACCGAGGAGGGGCATGGATGAAGGCGGGGGCAGCAGGGTAACTGAGAGGGTTGTAAACCAAATCCTGACGGAAATGGACGGGCTGGTATCGCTTGACAGCGTTATGATCATCGGCGCAACAAACAGAAAGGATCTGATGGATTCGGCTTTGCTCCGACCGGGGAGATTTGACAGCATGATCTCGGTGGGTTCTCCTGACAGGGACGCTCGACTGGAAATACTTAAGATCCATACAAAAAATATGCCGCTGGTGGATGTGAACCTGGATGAGTTTGCCGAGAAAACATCGGATTACACCGGCGCTGACATTGAATCTTTGTGCAGGACCGCCGGGATGATGGCGTTAAGAGAGAATATCGAAGCAAGCGGTGTTACAAAAGAGCACTTTAAAAAAGCGTTGAGCGAGATCAAGCCGTCGGTGTCGAAATGGGAGCGTGAGAGGTATGAGACAACAGAGGAAGAGAAAATACCTGCTTATGGTTAATCTTTTTATTATTCTTTTTTAATATTTAAAAAAATGGAAATTCCAAAACAGGTTCAGGATAAATTAGTCCAATTCCAGGGGCTGCAGAATCAGATGCAGATGGTATTGATGCAGAAACACCAGTTGAATGTCAGACAGAAGGAAATCGAGCTTGCTCTGGAGGAGTTGGGGAAGGTAAAGAATGAAAAAATCTACAGGATTGCCGGCTCGCTTTTGATAGAGACCAACAAGAAGGACAGCAAAAAATCCCTGGGGGATGACAAGGAGATTACAGAGACGCAAATCAAGGTGATGGAAAAGCAGGAAAATAAGTTAAGAAGCAAACTGGAGGAGTTGAACGCCGAACTTCAAAATATGCTGAGGGGTGTTGAGACGGGGGGTATTGGAGCCGGGTGAGGCTTGCACTCGCGCTTTATTTTATCCGGGTCCATGATCCATTATAAAATAAGAGATGATGAAACAATATGCTCCCTACCTGATTTTTACCATTTCGATTTCGGCATTTTGCGCCTTAATTTTCGTCGCGCCCTGTACGGCGCATATGGGGGAAGAAAACCCGGCATACTCGATCATATCGAACTTTACCTATGATTTTTTCCACACGACATGCCATCAAAACCCTGAGAGGTCATTCCTTTTATTCGGGTATCAACTGGGGGTGTGCGCCAGATGCACCGGAATCTATCTTGGAATGTTAGCTCTCACAATCTCATACCTGGTATTCAAACGCATAAACGATAACTCAACGCCTTCAAAATACTATCTCATCGCTTCTTTAATTCCGATCGGACTGGATGGGGGCTCGCAGATCCTGGGACTGAGAGAAAGTTTCAATGAACTCCGTTTCGTCACAGGCTTCATATTTGGTGGCATATTGGTATTCTATCTCATCCCGGTATTCAATCAACTGTTCTGGAGAGCGGTCGACAGATTGAAAAACAAATAGGATTTATTCCTTGAGTTTCGCAACGATAACACCGCCCACTGCACCGAATATTGCGCCCAGGATAGCAAAAATAATTATTCTAAATACACCGCCAAGTACTGAAAATGCCATCATCTCACCCGCCCCATAAGCAGAATAGTAATCGTAATAATCAGACATATCAATAACAGCGCTGAAAAATACGTCGATTATCAAGACAATTACTCCCCCGATGACACCGGCGATAACACCGCTTATTCCTCCGACAATCGCACCATCCATCAGTTCTATCTTACCGATCTTACCAATCAACATCCATGCAGCAATCGCTCCTCCACCAACAAACCATAGACAACAGCATAAATTAACAAGCGGGATTCCAGATAAGATTCCGGCAACCAGTCCGCCCACTATCGCGGGCATCATCATCTTAGACATATCAACCATTTTTCAATTTTATTGTTTATTATGGATTTTATTAATAAATACAAATGATTCCGCTGTCTCACATGCACGATCCTGCGGATCTTCTTTGTCAACTCAATCCATTTCTGCCTGTGGAAATATCTTTCGCCCCGATAAAGATGGGTTTAATTTCAGTTTTATATTTTTAAAGGTAATATATACAAAATTGGATCAGTCTAAGATAAATATTGGTATGGTAGGGCATGTGGATCACGGTAAGACCTCATTAGCGGAGGCGTTGTCGGGAATCTGGACAGACCAGCACAGCGAGGAGATAAAGAGAGGGATTTCCATCCGGCTGGGGTATGCGGACTGCGAGTTCTATAAATGCCAGAAGTGCAACGGCTCAGACGCCTACTCCACCAGAAACACGTGCCCTAACTGCGGCTCGAAGACGAAGTTCCTGCGCAAAATATCGCTTGTTGACTCCCCCGGGCACGGGACTTTAATGGCTACAATGCTTTCCGGAGCGGCAATAATGGACGGCGCGATCCTTGTCATAGCGGCAAATGAACCCTGCCCCCAGCCGCAAACCGCTGAACACCTTGAAGCATTGAATATTCGGGGGGTTAAGAAAATAGTTGTTGCGCAGAATAAAATAGATTTAGTTTCAAAAAAGGAGGCCATCGAGAATTATGAGCAAATCAAAAAATTTACACATAACTCTGTTGCAAAAGATGCTCCGATAATTCCCATAGCGGCACATTACGGGGCAAATATTGATGTTTTGATAGAAACCATCGAAGGGGTTATCTCAACTCCAAAAAGGGACAACAACGGTCATTACCCGTTGATGTATATCGCAAGATCGTTTGATATAAATCGACCTGGTATGGAGATTAAGAATATTAAGGGAGGGGTTATCGGCGGATCGATCATAGAAGGGGAATTTAAGATCGGGGACGAAATTGAAATCCGACCCGGAGTTAAGAGAGAAAAACGCTATGAACCGCTGCACACCAGGATCGTCAGTTTAAACGCGGGCGGCGGTAAACTTGATAAGGTTAAAACGGGCGGGTTGATAGCGATGGGTACGACACTTGATCCGAGTTTAACCAAGTCGGACGGGGTGATAGGGAATGTTGTTGGATTGAAGGATGAGATACCTGATGTATACTCAAAACTGAACCTTGAAATTCACCTGCTTAATCGGCTGGTGGGCAGTGAAGAAGAACTGGAGATCAAGCCGTTAATACCGGGGGAGCAGTTGATGCTGAGTGTCGGCACGGCAGTAACATCCGGTAAAATAAAGGACGTAAAAAAAGGGGGGATTGAATTAACCCTGCCCGTCTGCGCCCGAAAAGAGCAGAGGGTGGCGATAAGCCGCAAAATCGGGATGAGGTGGCGGTTGATCGGCTATGGGGTTGTTAAGGGTTGAAAATATTAATTTTCCTGATTATTCCGGTCGTTTTTCACTTCTTGATTAAGTCTCGTTCAAATTAACATAAAAGTAAAAACCTTTTTATATAAAAGTTTAAAATAAATATAAAAACAATTTTTAATACTAAAATTTGTGAATTTATCACAAAATAATTAATTTAATACTTAAAATCAAGAGGTTAAAATAAAATGTTAATTGAATTCAGCGTAGAAAATTTTCGTTCCATAAAGGAAAAAGTAACTCTAAGTATGGTGGCTTCTTCGGATAAGTCGCTGGAAAATAATTTGATTAAACCAAAAGTCTTAAAAAAGGATAGATTATTGAAAAGTGCGGTGCTTTATGGTGCAAATGCATCTGGAAAAAGTAATGTAATCATGGCGTTAGGCTTTCTGAAAGATCTGGTGATGCGCTCACATAAATATCAAAAGGGTGATGAAATTAAATATAGCCCATTTAAACTAGACGAAGAATATATTTCCAAGCCGAGTAAATTTAAAGTTGTTTTTATCAAAAACAATATTAAATACGTTTACGGAGTATCTTCCACCAACGAAAAAATTATAGACGAATATTTGTATTACTATCCAAAAGGTCGCAGAGCGCTCATATTTAAAAGAAGTGGCACCACTAAATATAAGTTTAGTATCGATAAAGATAAGCAGAAAGATAACTCTGAAAGAACTTTAGACAATGTATTATATTTATCTAAAGCTACACAGGAAAAATATGACAAAACCGCAGATACTTTTGACTGGTTTAAAGATACTTTGAAAGTTATAGGTCCAACAGACCACCCTGGTTTAATAAAATTTACTATTGAATTACTTAACAAAGATCAAAACTTAAAAACTATTATATTAAAGTCCATTTTAGAGGCGGATTTGGGGATTGGAGACATCTCTGCATCAATTAAGGATCTTGCAATTGATGATTTGCCATCCGAGTTTCCTACTGAATTAAAAGGTTTGATAATTGATGGTAAAAGTAAAATAAGACAACGTGAAATAAAAATACTCCATACTGTTCTTAATAAAGAAGGTAAAGAATTAAATGTTTATTTTGATTTTAATGAAGAATCTGAAGGAACACAGAGATTATTTTCTTTAATAGGCCCATGGATTGATGCTTTAGTAAATGATCGCATTTTGGTTGTGGATGAATTGGATACTAAACTACATCCTATACTAAACATTTTCTTAATTAAATTATTCCACGACTCTACCCAAAATAAAAGTAATGCCCAATTAATATTCACCACTCACAATACCAACACACTTGATTTGGATTTATTCAGAAGAGACCAGATATGGTTCACCGAGAAAAATCCGGATTCGGGAAGTACTGATCTTTATTCACTAGTGCAATATAGTCCACGTAAAGATGAGAATATTCAAAAGGGCTATCTTTTGGGTAGGTATGGAGCCATACCTTTCATAAAAGAAAACAAAATATTTTAAAATGGGAAGAAGGGGATACCGTCCCAGAAAAACAAATAAAACACACCCAATAAAACCTCGCAGATTTGTAGTTATTGTTTGTGAAGGTGCAAAGACAGAGACTCAATACTTCAATGGATTTAATGAGAGGAATAGCGGTGTTAAAATTGTACCCCTATATGAAAACTGTAATGGTCCAAAAAGTATAGTTGAGTCTGCAGAAAAACAGATTGATAAGTATGATCTAAATCTTGATGAAGGAGATGGTTTATGGTGTGCATTTGACGTTGATGAAAACACGAATGATATGATTGCTTATGCAGTTAAAATTGCGGATGAAAACAATATCCGGATTGCATTATCAAACCCGTGCATTGAACTCTGGTTTCTTTTGCATTATCCCTGGAGTTATAATTGGACATTAACAAGGAAAGAGGCTTTTAAGGAACTAAAAGGATTTATTAAGGATTATGATAAAAACTACCCTGAAATCTATTCTATGCTGAAAGATAAACTTCCAACAGCCATTGAAAATGCAAAAAAGTTAGATAGGATTCATGAAAAGAATAATATCAAATTAATTAGTGTTGAAAGCACTCCCTCCTCCCAAGTATTCAAATTGATTGAATCCATTCAAGAACTCAAAAGGAGTAAGAACTAAAATTTTGAAGAATGACATTTAATCCTTATCAACGACAAATTCGCCTTCAACCATTACCTTTCTTACGTTCTCAGGGCTGCATCTGTTAACTACCGCAGAAACCCAGTTCTTGTTGTATTTCAAATTCGGTGCATTTTTATCTATAAAGATTAAATTCGCATCTCTTCCTTTTTCAATAACCCCCGAGTTGATGCGCAGAGCCTTTGCGCCATTCAGCGTAGCGATCTTTAATATTTCCTTTGCAGGGACCGGTTCATGTAAAAAGGAAATCTTTGACAGAAATTCCATCTCCCTGAACATATCGGGAGAATTTATCATCACGTTGTCTGTTCCCAGGGCAACGTTTATGCCCGCGTCAAGCAGACTTCTTACCTTTGGAAACCCGACTCCTAACTGTGCGTTGCTTCTCGGGCAGATGACCACCGAGATTTTTTGTTTTGAGATTTTCTTTATATCATCTAAAGTTGCGTGCGTTGCGTGAACTATAATGTCTGGTTTCATGGACAGCGCAAGTTCTATTTCACCTTCTTCTTCCCCGGCGTGCACCGCCACTATCTTATTCCTTTTCTCCCCGCTATACGCAATACCATAAACATTCAGCCCAAGACCACCGCACTCACCCAATTCTTTTGCGTTTAATTCCCTTCCAAGAATAACCGCCTTGATTTTCACCCCGGACAGCGATTCCTTTAACATTTCTATCCCTGAAACCCCAAATTCCCTGAAGTCGGCAAAACACGAGATTCCGCAATTCAGCATATGCCTTATGCTTTCTTTCATCGCAAAAATTAACTCGTCCCTTTCTGCCCCCTCATATAATTTCCATTTCAAGCCGTCTGGACCGCAGGCGTCCCACGCAGATAAACCAACTGCCGCTTCCTTTGCAAATGAATCCCCTACATGGGTATGAGCATTTATCAGGGCAGGCATAACCAGATAATCCTTAAAATCTTTACCCCCGGAAACGAAACCGTCTCCAACGGCATCGATAACTTTGTTTTTCACAATAATATGTCCTTCTTCAACGAAATCAAAATCCTTGTCCATTAAAGAACAATTTATTATCATCTTTTTATTTTAAATAATAAAATAGTTAAAAGAAGAAAGAAATGGTTGCAGAATGGAAGTACAAAGAGGTTGAGGATATAGCAAATAAGGTTTCGGAGCACAGGGTTGTGGGATTGGTCAGCATAGTTGGGATCCCTTCAAGGCAATTCCAGCAGATCAGGAGAAATATAGGGAAGGGCCTGGATATTAAGATAACAAGGAACAGATTGATGAGGAGGGCATTTGAAAAATCGAATATTAATGCGTTCGGCAGTCACATTCAAGGTCCCTGCGGACTTATATTCACAAATCAGAATCCATTTAAACTGAGAAAACTCCTGGAGGCAAATAAGGTGGCAGCTGCTCCAAGAGCGGGCAGCATTGCCCCAAAAGACATAGTTGTTCCTGCAGGAGATACGCCATTTGCTCCAGGGCCGGTGATAGGGGAATTGCAGAAGGCGGGGGTAAAGGCGCAGATTAAAGGCGGAAAGATTGTGGTGACAGAAAATTCACGGGTGGCGAAGGAAGGGGATATAATCTCCGAGGATCTGGCATCCGTGCTTGCAAGAATGGATATTAAGGTAACCGAAATAGGCATGGATCTGATCGGAGCCTATGAGAAAATCGAGGGGGAGGAGGATATAATTTATTCCGCGGATTCGCTTATAATAGACGAATCCAAGTTTAGGGGGGACATCCAGAGTGCCTATCAGGGGGCGTTTAATCTGGCGTTTAACGCGCGCATCTACAACAGCGAGGTGATCGTGTCTCTGATTCAAAACGCGGTATTCGGCGCAAGGAATCTCGCGGTCAATGCAGGGGTATTGAATAAGGAAACAATCCCGCTGCTGTTGTCAAAAGCACACGTTCAGATGATCTCGCTGGCATCGAGAATCCCTGACGGATGCGACGATGAATTAAAGGGCGTGATCGGTTCTGCCGAAAAAGCGAAAGTTAAAGCAGATAAGGTAGAAGAAAAAGAGGAAAAGAAAGGGGAAAAACCCAAGGAGGAAAAACCAGAGGAAGAAGAAGAAAAAGATGAGGAAGAAGCGGCAGCCGGTTTAGCGGGTTTGTTCGGGTAAGGAGTTAATTCAAAATGCGGCATGATTTAGGAACTGTTTTTCAGAAAGAACTAAATCCTGGTGAGCGTATCTTGTGGAGCAGTAAGCCGAAAGGCGGCATTCGATTACATTCGTGGGATATTTTTATGATACCGGTCACTATAGCATGGAGTGGGGCAGCTATTTTTCTAGAATTTATTGCCATAGTTTCTGGAGAGTTGTTCCTTGCGATTTTGCTTATTCCCTTCGTTTTAGTTGGACTATACTTACTTTTTGGTCGGTTCTTGATTGATGCGACGTATCTTGAAAAAACTTATTATGCACTTACAAACAAACGCATCATAATTATTGCATGGTTATTCAATCAAAAAAGAATGTCTATTGATCTTAAGAATTTATCAGACATCGGATTGGTGGATCAAAAAAGAGATGGTAGCGGCACTATCACCTTTTATCCCCCCCACCCCATATTATATTGGACTATAAGAAATGTATTGCACCGTACCGGGTTATATTATTCTGTTGCCTATAATTTTCTTGGGTTTAAAATGATAGACGAGATAGAAAACGCAAAAGAAGTTTATGATAAGATTATAAACGCAAGAAAAGAAGCACTAAGAAGGTAAAAATATCTAAAAATGAACATAAAAATAAGGGGTGGATTCTCAGCCGCACACTATATAGAAGGGCATCAGAAATGCGGGCAGCTGCACGGTCACAACTTCACGGTGTGGCTGACGGTTTCTGTAAAAGACACCGGAAAGCAGATTGAACTGGATTTTGACGATTTGAAAGGGATCCTGGACGGGGTTCTTGCAGGCTATGACCACGAGAATATCGGGAATAAAAGCTCAGAGGAGTTGATCAGGGAGTTCCAGGGAGTATTCAGGAAGCAACTGGAAAAATTCAACCAGGCGGAAAAATTCAGGGTCGGGGTTTATGAGACGCCAGACCTGGGGGTCGAGGGAGACTGGGTCGGAGTGAGGTGAAAAGAAAAATAAGTTTGTCTGCGAATCTCTCAAATCTTTGACAGGACAAATGTGTTTCCTCTCAACTCAACAAGCTTTGCGCCGGAAGAATCTGCAACACCCTCTGCGATCCCCTTACGATCCATTTCTTCCTTCGCGGACCTCAATACCTTAACCTTGATTACTTTCCTGGCATTTAACTGCTGCTTGACTTCTGAAATTACAGGTTCCGTAATGCCGTTTTTTCCGATAAACACGGTTGGTTTTAATTCAGCACTCTTCATCTTATTGACAGTTTTTTTTAAATATTATGCATAAGGTATATTAATGCAGTCCAGAAAATCACTCATAGGACTCCCAGGAAAAGGAAAGGCATTGATTGTTACGGATATTCATGGGAACCTTGCCGACTTTGAGAGGTACATGGAAATCTGGAATGACCTTAAACGCAGGGAAAATCATTTGATCCTTACGGGCGATTATATCCACGGTATGTTCGGTGTCGAAGACGGCTCAATAGAAATTCTTGGAAAAGTAATGGGGTTGTATAACGAGGATGGGGTTCACCTGTTGCTCGGCAATCATGAATGGAGTCATATCGCAGGCGAGGACGTCTATAAGGCAGGAGTAAACCAAACACTGGAATTTGAATCACATGTGGAAGAGAAAT
>Ga0209636_10008099_pt1 | contig 10700 bp, 5 predicted proteins | sample DeeMarSWOR152_54_FD_187464 | JGI IMG/M metagenome (GOLD analysis project Ga0209636, IMG submission 187464) | Marine sediment microbial communities from White Oak River estuary, North Carolina - WOR-1-52-54 (SPAdes) (version 2) | ecosystem: Environmental > Aquatic > Marine > Intertidal zone >... | reverse complement strand
ATTATATTGGTACCGCTGTTATAATTATTCTCAACATAAGTCCCTCCGCCATCGGTATATTGAACTGAATATGGTCCGACGCCGCCTGTGATTGTCACGCGGAAGGCTGTAGGCTGGTTGGAGCAGATGCTGGTATCCCCGTCAATCACAGCATTCTGGACATGGGGATAGACAGTGATTGTTTTTGAGTCTGTTCCTTCGCAGTTTACGTTATCCCGTACCCTGTAGTTGAGGGTATAGGTGGTTTGAGAACCAATAGAAGGTGCAGTAAATGTAGGATTAACCGTATTTGTAGGAACGACAAAAGCTGCTCCGTCGCCTGTCCATTCATGCAATGTATAGGTACCTGATCCTCCGGCAGGATTACCATTCAGTACAGATACTTCGTTATAGCATAACGGCCCGGCATCTGAGAAGGATATATTTGCCGTTGGATTCTGGTTTCTTGTAATGGTCACCTCATCCCATGTGGTTGCACACACCCCGTACTGGCTGGTAATGGTCCAGCGGAACACGTGGGCATCGTAGCTAAGGCCGGTAACGGTTGTTGCCGGGTTATTGGGTGCTGTAATAGTTGCCGTGGTGGCACTCTCAATCGTCCATGTTCCGGTACCGCCGTTGGTTGCGGTATTACCGGCGAGGGTAGTATTATCAGTTTCACAGAAAGACTGGTCAGGTCCAGCTGCAGCTGCTGCCGGTTGCGGATCTCTCAGGATGGTGTGAACAGCAGAGACAGAGTCGCAGCCGTTGGTTTCAGAAAAGACGGACCATCTGAACTGATTTACTCCTGTCCAGAGACCAGAGACTGATGAGGTAGCATTGTTACGATTTGCAATAACCGGTTCGGCTGTTGCAGGAACCTGTCTTACCTCAATGTTATCAAAATAGTGATATTCACTATTTGCACTATTTCTGACACGAATTACAATTCTAACATTGTTCCCTGACAATCCTGTTACGGAAGCAGTTCTTGTTCCAAAATCATCAGAATTGTTGCCATTAGTAGTAAAAAGGACTTCACCATCTCCGTTTAGTCTGTAATAAACTCTTATATAATCAGCACCTTCCATATTTCCTGATTCCTCAAGGTCTACAGAAATTTTTACTGGCGAAGCTGAAACAATATTTATTACCTCAGATTGCCATACACCTTCAGCATCAAGATCTCTTCCCACCATTCTTCTGCCTTCAGTTCTGAAGTAAGTGTCGGCATCAGGAGTAATTCCGGAAGTAGTCCACTGTGCACCTGATGTAGAATAATCAGGATTCTCACTGAATGTTTCCAGCCATACTAGATTATTAATGAACGTCCATTCTCCATAAGCATTGCTTAACAGGTCATTTCCCGATGCATTACCTGCAAGGTTAGCTGTGGTAGAATTACATAATTGCTGGGGTGGTCCAACAGTTGCTGTAGGCTGTCTGTCGATAGATAGCAGTTTTGCATCTGCAAAATTTGAGCATGGGGCATTTCCTAATGCTGTAAGCGTAAGCGTAACTGTACTTCCGATATCTCCTGCTCCTGGTGTATAAGTAGGAGTCAGGGTCCCCTGGCCGGTGGTAATTGAACCCACTCCATCTTCTGACCATATAAGAGAACTATAGTTCGATGCTGAAGCATCATTAACGGTGTATGTACTTCCCTGACAGGCAGCTGCATCTGCTCCTGCATAAGATGAAGGAGCCCTGACTACAGTAAGTGTAATAAAGTCGGAAACGGCTGGGCAGGGTCCTGAAGGATTGTTTGTGGTGAGGGTTAAAGTAACTGAACCTGTTGATATGTCTGCAGAACCGGGAGTATAGGTGGTTGTTGGATCGTGAATATTTCCAAATGTGCCATTTCCTGATGTGGTCCATGTAACAGAGGAAGCTCCTCCTCCATAAGATCCGGCAGTATTATATACCGAATTAGAACACATAGTTGCCGTTGGTGGGCCGGCATTAACGGTGGCAGGCTGTCCAATGTTAACAGTAAATATAGCAGAGGTTCTGGGACAAACATTGGGAGTATTACCATATACTGTAACAGTATAATCACCTGCCTGAGTATAATCATTCAAGGTTATATTCCTGGTAGTAATACCTGTTGAAATGCCATTTCTACGCCAGAGATAATTTCCGTTGGGTGAGACTGATGATCTTAAAGTAATTGACTGAGCATCATTATCGCAAAAGTTATTGGTACCTGCAAAAATGGAAATAGTCGGAATAGCGGGTATGGGATCAAAAGTTAGTGTCATAGTATCCGTATGCTCCGGACAAAAACCTGTACCATATGCATGAAGAACCAGATTTACAAAACCCGCAGCTATATCAGCAGGGCCGGGTGTATATACTGCACCACCTGGGCTTGTTGCATTGGTAAAACTTCCATTACCTGTTGTTGTCCAAAGTGATGATGAAGCATCGGTGACTGAACCATTCATATTAAGTGTAGCATCTTCACAGATAGTTTCATCTGCACCGGCATCTGCTAAGGGCCCATCAACAATATAGATCAGGGATGTTCCAATATTTGCATCACCTGCGTTTGGATTAGTCTGACTGCCATTCCAGGGATTGCAGACATTCCAGTTTCTGAGGGTAACCTGGAACCTATCATCAGCAACTGTCCCTACTCCATCAAAATAGATAGGGTATGTATTATTGAGTGAATATGCTCCGGTTACTCCGTCAACAGGTATCTGTACAACCGGTCCTTCGAAATAACCGCTTTGAGTTGAATAAGGAGCCACGGTACCACCGGTTGTTGGATCAACAGTCCATGAATTTGCTACAGGATCACCGTTGGCATCAGTCAACCGCACTGAAGTCTGCGCTGTACCAACTTTAATAAAAAGATTTGGAATACCTTTACCTGCAACAGGATTTGTCCCATAAATGAATTGTTCATAACGAGGTGTATGATTTGGTTTTTGTGCGAGTGGATAATCCTGTAAATTACACGCAAAATTTGTTACATCAGCAAATTGAAAGTCTATTAATGGTAATCCTTCACATACATCTTCCTGTAAGGGATCCATTGCTATAACTCCACTGGCTGCTGCTACATCATCCTGATGCCAGTTACCTACAATCTGAACTTGTCTGGAATCAGAACACTGAAAACCCTGATCAACCAAAATTATATCAACATTATATTCACAAAGACCTGTCTCAGGAAAGGTGTGTTCCTCCTCTGCTCTAACATAATATACTGTTAATGGTCCAACAACTTTAGACTGAACAGGACACCATACATTTGTATTTGGGGAACCATCATTCCACATGAATAAAATCCTGTATTGAGGTTCCGGGGGAGCGACTGTACCAAAAGTAAACTCATAATAAATAACTGTGTATGCCGGTGCACATTGTGATGCGAATAAGAAACCTGATCCAGAGACTCCGGTAACAGTACACTGAGCTGAGGTATTAGAATTAATCAATCCAAGAAAAACCCCGGATATAAGTAAAACTTTGAAGAGTTTCATATTCTTGAATATTTCTTTATTTCTGAAGAAGAAGAATCTGAGAATAGGCTATGTTCCTTTACAATCATATTTTTTTATACAAATTAAAGCTATTGGAAAAGAACAAACTAAATTAATGATTCTTACATAATTTAATGAATGACTATTGAACAATAACAATGGTTGCACTGGAACCATTTCATTTTAATGAATTTCTAAATAAAATCAGTAATTTTTTCTGATAAAATGGTTATATCTAACATCCGAAGTTAAAAAATATTGCAGTTTGCAAATTGATAAATGAAGAAATAATGTTAACAGTAACTGTTATAAGTATCTTATAATCAGGAATAAATCAAATTATTAAGATTGTATAAATCATTAATAAAAGTTTTTAATTGCATTATTAATATATATGAGGGGGAAGAGAGTGAGAGGGAAAAGGAAAAAGGAAAAAGGTAAAAGTAAAGGGGTATAAAGAGGAAGGCTAACTGGAAAAGGCTAAAGGCAGTGGCAGGAATGAAGAATACAAAATAATGAGGAGGAGGAGAGTAAAAGGAAAAAGGGAAAATGTCTTGTCCTAAATATTTCTCATTTTTATCAGAAAATATTTCCCGATATTCTTAATATTCTGCCATACCAGTTCATTCGTCCAGGGCAATGGCTTATCGGTCCATCGTTGGGGATGGAAAGTCAGCATGATCTTATCCGGCAATCTGTTTTCTTCAGCGGCTTTGATAATATCAAATGTAAATCTGAAGTTATATTGTTGTTGAAACCGGATTGCTTCCTGACTCATACGCATGGCAGAATTTATCTTTGGTTGTACCTTCCAGTCTTTAAAACCGTTTTCTTTTTGCTCCATGTTCTGTGAGGCAGGAACTTCATGAGTTTGCGAAATGAAATTCATTGGGAGAACTGATCCCGATTTAGACGGATTCCATACGCTGTGCCATTTATCTCTTACATTTACCTTCTCTCCATCCCATCTCCGCCCGGTATCTGTTAAGTATAAAACCTTGTTGAAATCAATATCAAAATATGGTTCCCCTGATATTCCAAAATCCCTGTAATCATAATACTTCCACAATAACCTGCTGTCCCACCTGCTCATCGGACTACCATGCATACATATCGTATTAATCGGTACAATCTTTCGCAGCTTCTCAAGATTCTCTATGAAAATCTCAATTGCAAGTTTTGCTACATATTTATCAAAATCTTCATCGTTCTCTTCTTTTTGCTTTTTGCCTTTTATCTTTTGCCTTGCGAAAACAATATTTTCGTAATGATAACCTATCTCATGGCCCAAACCTGTTATCTGAGTGATTATCTTTTCATCCTGGTCATTTCTTAATGCTCTGAAATAATAGCTTCCACTTATCCCATGATCATTCTGGATTTTAGCAAATTCCAAAGATTTTCCAGGAAGCATATCAACATCATGCCTTAAGACGATAACTTTCATGTGTGGATTATTAATAAACTCAAAATAAGACTGAAATGAATAATCCTGTCTGAGTAATGATTTAATCAGGGTAGAATATGTTCTTATTGTGAAATCCAGATGAAGTGGATATATCAATTAATAGATATTTAAATAGTCAAGGTAAACATAGAAATAATTAAGATTGAGCAGAGAAAATTGAAGGATAACTATTAGATTTTGAATTCTTTGCTGATTCAATTATTCTTTGTTACTCTGTGGGTATCAAATTTATTATTTTTCATAAAAATACCCAATTAATACCTCCTGAACTGGTGATAAATCTCCCTTGCCAGTTTCTGCAACCTGGGTTCGAAGCGTGATTTGTCTGATCTTGTGACTAATGTGACATATTCTTCGAAAGCTTATATTATTGTCTGACAGAAACTTTATTAACTCTTTGGGAGGTTTAATATTTCCAAGTTCCTTCTTCTCTTTGATTAAAGCTTCTTCGCGTGACATTAGTCCCTGCCTTATCAATCCACTTCTATAAAAGGTATATTGTGTTATATTGGGTATTCGGAGGGTATCCTTATAAAAAGGCACATCATGTAATTCACAATCAAGATGCTCAGGTGAGCCTGAAGCATCTGACCATTTCATCTCTTTTTTTATTATTTCAACTATCCTGGTGAAGGGCAGATAGATATAATCATACAATCCAATATGCTGAGGAATGAACCTCATCAATGAAGTACGTGGAATACCAAGTATATCGGTAATGCCACCGGCAATTTTTTGAAATTCGAGCTTAAATTTATTACGGGCAAAGTGGCAAAACTTGTGATCGACATCTGTTCCATTGATGACCTTGGCAAAATAAGAAGCAGTATTAAGGCTTGGTACTTTTTTGATTTGAGAAACATACTGCTGTAACAGCAAGTGTTTTAAGTTTATATACTTTTGTGCAAAGTGTAAATTCGGACATTAAGCAAAAAAGGACCCAAAAATTATTCAGATCCTTTTAATAAATAGCACTATTAGAAAGAATTATTTATAAATGATCTTAAATGTTTCAATATTAGTTCCGATTAATCGTAATAAATATATCCCTGATGCTAATTCTTCCCTCGGAATAACTATCTCTTCTGAATTGTTAATTTCGAAATCTTTAACGATTATACCTGTATAATGAATTAATTGAATTCGGGTGAAAGTATTCTCTTTTTCCAACTTGATATTCAAGTTATCATAAGCAGGATTTGGATATATTTTTATCTGATTCGTATTTAAGTTCTCTGTATTATTAATCACTGAAGATTTCAAATTTCCAGGATGATTGTTATTGTGCTCCAGACAATTACCCAGACAATCCCCATGAGCAAGGTGTGCTTTTAAAGCATGTGTGGAAACATATATGGTCCTGCCCTTATGACATACCGGGATTTTTTTATTATTATCTGCCAAATAATTATATGATAAGTAATAAACTGAATTTTTTGTGTTGATCCAGTTTTCATAATTTCCATTTTGCCTGATCATGGATACCCGGTTCCCACAGTTATCATAATCATATATTTGTTTCCACCAATTGGTCCATTCATTTTTGAACCAGGATTGGGCATACATTTCGGAGTAATTACCAAATTCATTGTAGTTATATATTATCTGGTAATTCTCTGCTCCGGATGTAAGAATATTCAATCTCCGTATAAGTTGATTTTCTTCATTATATATCCAATGATCAGTGGCAACTGTTTTCCAGGTTTCATCAATCCATCTTTGTGCGGTCCATTGGATAAGATTACCATTATTATCATACTGGTAATTATCCTGTTTACGGAGATTGATCCACCCCGATCCGTTCCAGCCCTGAATTACAACACTGTATAATTTACCATCAGGATAATACATATTCAGATTTCGACTCGATGGAATCCATTCATTCTGGTTCCAGGCGTAAGAAATTGTTCCTGAAGCAAGCCCATTCTCATCATATTCAATTACCTGTTTGCTGATTGGTATTCTGCTGGAAACATTCTCGGTCATGATTTCAAGGAGTTTCTGGGTCTGAATGTCGTAGTAATATTTTGAAACGTCAGGATTTACCCAGAGAGAATCGATGTCATTCCAATTGTAAATATAAATTGAGTCAATCCTCAAATTTAATCCTGAATCAACAGCTTCGACCATTCCGGTAAAGCCTGACAAAATCATCAAAAACACTTTAAGTTTTTTCATTATAGTAATGTAATATTTTAACATGAGTTTGAAATAAGATATTAATCATAACATATTATATTTCAATTAATTACTTTATATTTTTTGTGTCTGGGAGCCTTTATAACTAAATATTTGATAATAAATACCATAAAGCCACTAAAGTGAAAAGACACTTAAAGATATTTACAATATTATTATTCTAATTTATTAGTTTACAACCAATTAATATATAGAACTCAGGCCATATCAGTTTTAATATAGATAAATGCAAATTTATAGATAATTTCATATTTTGCCAATCATTTCCTGAAAGTTAATTGTGAATCAGGATTTTTTCTCATAATGTTTTCACTGTCAGGATAATTTTCTATAAACCAGACGAGAAATTGTGTCACATTGATTTTATCATGAAGAAGCTGGTTCCTTCTTTTTCTCCAGACACTCCAGGTGTTTGGTGTATCCAGGATTTCCGAAATTTTTTGGATGATTCCTTTTTCCGACCGGAAATTATAAACCAGACCATATTTTTGCTGGTCTTCATTATAACAACGTTCGATTGTATTCACATAAATGGTGGGTATTCCCAATACACCCGCTTCAGATGCAATGGTGGCGCCCTCACTGATGACTATTTTAGCAAATGCAAGCACATGATGCAGTTTATCCGGGGGAAATTTATAACTGTATGCGTCAAGGGAGTCCGGAAGTTTTTTTTCAGACGAAATAATTATTTTTAAGCCACAGGAATTCAAATAATCAAATAACTTGTTTTTCCCCTCCATGGAAATTCCATGATGACCGGTATCATGTGTTGCATCCCATGACACAAACCTGAGCAATACATAATCACATTCCTTACCAATTCCTAAATCCTCAACTATTTGTTTGTCAGCAGTAAAATGATCAGGGTGCAGATATGCAATTTCGTGATAACCTGTATAGCAAATTTGCTTAGTACCAAGGTCTACGGGAAGTATATCAGGTGTAAGTATTACCCTGGTGAACGGTAGATAAAGCCTGATTTGTTCCATATTACCTGAATCTTCAAGTGCAATATGCGGTCTTCTTAAAAGCCATGCAACATGTGCAGCATAAATTGAGCCATGGCTCAGATAGAGGTCAGGTTTAAATTTTATGGCAGTTAATAATAATAAGAAATTAAATTTAAAAAGTCCCAGAATCTTACCCTTTTTTGTTTTAAAGTGTTTACCAAGACATTTATAGTGAAAGCCGGCAGATTCCAGCAATTCAATCTCATATTCTTTTTGTCTGCAGGTGAAAAGGATTTCATGTCCACGCTTTTGCATTTCCCATCCAAAATTTTTAAACAGGTGTACATGAGCCGGGTGTCCAATATCGATCAGGATTTTCATTAACCCAGTTTTTTACTAATTTTTAATCCTGTTTGAACAGCATGATATAAGAGGGGTCTATTAATCCGGATAAATCTCCCATTATTTACAAGATTACCTCCAAATTTTGATTTAAACTCACGCACCCCATAATCTGAATCAGGAGAACCTGCACCAAGAAAATCAAAATATTCAAAACCATTTTCTAAACCATATTTTATTGCAGCCCATGTTGAAAGTACACTTGGATAAATGTTTTTTATATAGCCGTCTTTTGCAGCAATATACCATTCATAAATGTATTTGTTATTGAAGATAGGGCACACGATTCCTCCGATTACATCAGATTTGTATTTGATTATAAACAATTTACCAATAACTTTTTCATAAAAAGTCTTAAAGAAATCAAAAGCTGGAAGCGGCTTTCTGACTTTTGTTCTATATAGTTTTTTTAAAATTAAATAAAAGTCTCTCACATCTTTCAAAGACTCAGCCTCCTGAATTCTTGCACTATTTTTTAATGAAATTTTTATCTGGCGCTGTTTACTTTTACTTAACAATTTCATGTTTTCCTGTTCTGAAATAAGAGGAATGATATAATTCAGGTGAGGTTTAAAACGAAAGCCGGCATTTAATAATTCAGTTGAAAAGATTTCAGGATTGAACAGATTTCTGATTTCTGTATAGATAGTTTTACCTGTAAATGTTTTCAATTCTTTAAATAGCAAATTAAGATGATCTGTTCTAACTTCGGATAATAGAGGACCTCCCCAGATTATTGTTCTGCCTGAGAAAGGGAATAATATTCCGGATTCAAACATATTTACACCTGTCAGAACACCTTTTATTTCGTAATTTTCATGTATAATGATGACGAAAGGCTTAAAATTTTCCAGCTGCCTGAAAAAATAAAATGCTACGGGGGACTGGAAAAAATTGCCAAAAGGATGGTTATTAACAAACAAAGTCCATTTGTTATTGTCAATTTTGAGCGGATCGGTTAGGACATCCATTTGATTTGTGAAAAATGGACTTATTAAAGTGTATTAATCAGGATAATTTTCGTGTGACAGATCTATTTAACTCGAGTTGCTGGTTGCCTGTTGCCCGCCTGTCACAATCGGGAAGGCAAGTTGCAAGTTATTAAATATCAATATATTATTATCAAACAAATTTATTATAAATAATGAGGGGAATTTATTTAAATTTAATTAATACTCTGATTTATAATATATTAACCTGTTCCGATCTATCGGGATAGCTTGTAACTAGCAACTTAGGTTACTTATAATATCTTGCCCCAGATTATTATCTTTTTAGAACTTTTTTATACACGTCAATAATTTTTTTAGCAACGCTATCAGAATCCAAACCCAACTCGATAATGCGTTCTCTTCCATTTGTCTGGTTACCAGATTTTAATGCCAACTTTATTTTTTCTGCGACATCTCCGGGATCAAATGAAGTTAAATAACACCCTTTAATATTTCCGATGACCCAATTTACGTCTCCCACATCTGTTGATACAATGGGACAGTTACATGCCATTGCTTCTTTAACAATGTTGGGGGATCCTTCCTTATAGGAAGTAATTATAATAACATCACATGCATTAATATATTCAGGAATATCTTTATGTGCTTGAGGGAAAGGATTTATGATCCGGAAGCTGATATTTTCAATTAAGGCTGCTGCATTTTTCAAGAGATTAAAGTTTTTCCTTGGGTTATAACGATTTGCTAAAAACAGTATAATTTTTTCATTCAATGGCAATCCCAACTTCTGTCTGCATGTGTTTACAGGCAAAGGTTTAAATTGTTCAAGATCAACTCCATTCGGAATAATGTTGATCTTTTTTTTATTTAAAATATACCTCGATAGGTTTTCAGACTTGATAATAATATTTCTAACAAAAAGTATTGTGAACTGGGTTAATATCATGAAAAAATAACTAATAAGACTGGGTTTTCCCTTTTTGTTGTAATATCCGTAAACATCACTGCCCATAAGAGATAATATAACAGGAGTCTTTGTAATTGATAAAATACATAGCAGACCGCTTAAGCTGTAATGTGCATGAATTAGATCATAGTTTTTATTATAAATGTGTTTTCTTAATAGAGGAATATTTTTAAGATAACCTGTTATCCCTTTTCCTTTGACGGGGAAATAATCTATATCTATACCATTTTTTTTCAGTGATTCACCCTGGGATTTAACAATTGGTGAAATTCCGGATTCCTGATA
>Ga0209636_10008098_pt1 | contig 10702 bp, 10 predicted proteins | sample DeeMarSWOR152_54_FD_187464 | JGI IMG/M metagenome (GOLD analysis project Ga0209636, IMG submission 187464) | Marine sediment microbial communities from White Oak River estuary, North Carolina - WOR-1-52-54 (SPAdes) (version 2) | ecosystem: Environmental > Aquatic > Marine > Intertidal zone >... | reverse complement strand
CCTGGTCTATACCTATCAATCTATATGGAGCCCACCAGTCACCGGGGCGGTCGCAAACAATCAAAAGGTAGAGGTTATCTTTATCCCAGGTAACACGAAATTCCTTTAAGTCTGAGCCCTTGTGTAAGGCTTTATTTGTGGCATAGCTGTAATTGCCGGCACCTCTATCGTCGGCTGAAGCATCTTTAAAGATGAATTCGCCTTTACTGACTATAGCGGTGTTATCTAAAGCAGGTAGTCGCCCTACCCAATCGTTTATACTTTTATCAACTGTTATCTTGTGACCTGTTATCGGTATCTTCCCTACGTCAGCAACGGAAAATCCTTCTGCTTCTTCGGCAAGACAAACGGCAGGAAGAGTGAAAGTAATTATTAAAATAAATAGTACCTTACCCATATTACTTACCTCCTCTTGATTTTAATTGTTATATTATAAGGATAGCAACAATTTCTCGTCACGTTTCGATAATATCATTAATTTTGACTTTTGTCAAGAGGAAATTTTTGTTTTTTTAAGGTAAGTTGTTTAAGGATTGATTGTAAGGTTAGAAGAAGAGTTAAGTTATCTTTTCTTTCGAGCTAATCCGACTAAACCAAACAAGCCTGAGCCCAAAAGAAGAAGTGTTGATGGTTCGGGAATTGGTGAAAAATCGAAGTTATCAAAGTCGGTAGGAGCCACCGGCTGCCAAGGATCGTGTGACCAGGTACCAAATCTGACCATAGCGGTAACCGCGCCTTCAGGCGCAGTCAAAAAATCCGAATCTACTTGGTTATACTGGTCTCTGGGAAGATAATGAACATCGGCTTGCCACCCAAGAGGCATAACCAGATAACCATCTTCATCAAGCCAATAAAAACCTATATAACTACCCCAGGGACTTCCCCCTTCGCCCGATGGGATATAAGCCCAACCGGTGAGTCGATACTGAATACCTGAGGTTATACTAACATTTTGATACATACCACCATCCCAGTGATTCTGCGCATGGTGGATTCCGTTCTGTGGATTTTCGCTCGCACCAAATATATTATTGTTATATTCCTGAGTCCAGCCAGTTGTATACCCCTGCTCTCCGCTTATCTCAAAATCTCCGTTGTAAAGAAGATTTGCAAAAGCTATGGGAGAAAAAATTACCGTTAGAGATAAAATTAGCACAAATAATAAAAATGTCCTTTTCATATCTATTCTTATAACCATTACGAAATTAAATCTCTTTTACCTATTCCTAACAAACCCAAAAGTCCGGTTATTAGAAGAACTAACGAGCTCGGTTCAGGAATAACGTCTAAATAAAAATCGTCAAAGTCGGTGGGAACTGCAGGAGTTGCACCTTCCTGCCAGGTACCAAATCTTACCCTTGCCTTAACAGCGTCTCCGGGTGCGGTCATATATTTTAAAGGATCCGAGAGGTTCTTTGAATCGCCTACAAGCCAAACATTCCTTGGAGAATCGATTATATCCAAAACCCACATCACTCCGCCATATCCAACAAGGTTATCCTGGGCATCCATCCAATAGAATCCAAGATAGCTACCCCAACCAGAATCGTCTCCTCCGGAAGGTGCGTAGAGAAATCCTCTAAAGTCATAAACAACCCCCGGTATCACTAAAACATCTTGATACATACCACCATCCCAGTGATTACGTGCCGCATGTAATCCAGAATGAGAATTCTCAGTTGTACCAAAGATATTATTATTCCATTCGTTTGTCCAACCTGTGGTATAACCTTGTTCGCCCGATTGTTCAAATCCCGGGTTGACCAATAAATTGGCACTCGCAATGCCTGGAGATACCAATAAAATTACTAAACTAATAAAACAAATTATCTTACTCATTCTTCCCTTTTTCTACTCTTGAAACGGTGATTAGTTAATAACAGGGGCTTCCATTTAATTAAACCTGGGGTGGGTGAAAATGGAAGCCCCATTTTTCTAGTCCCTCTAAGTCAACCCTAGTTAGATTCTTCTTTTTCTTGTGAAAGCAACTAAACCTACCAATCCACTACCAAGCAGTACCAAACTTGCTGGCTCTGGAATCGGTGAAAGATCAAAGTCGTCAAAGTCGGTAGGATTTACCGGTTCCCATGGATCGCTTGCCCAAGTACCAAATCTTACTCGAGCTGTAGCAGCTGTTCCGGGTGCTGTTACCCAACCCGTATCTGCCATGTTGTATTGATCTCGTGGTAAACTCTGCATATCAATCTGGTAATTACCTACTGTACCTCCACTTGCATTAAGGAACCTCAAGCCTATATAAGTTCCCCATGGACTTCCGCCAACACCAGTTGGAATATACGCATAGCCGGTAAGCCTATAGTCTATACCAGGAGTGATGGCTACATTTTGATACATACCACCATCCCAAGAGTTTTGGGCATGCCAAGAACCGCTATGAGGATTATCCTGAGCACCGTAGATATTACCTGGGTTCCAGTCAACTGTCCAACCGGTCATATGTCCTTGCTCGCCAGTGTCTTCAAATCCTGGGTTGACCACTAAGTTAGCGCTAGCGATACCAGGAGTTATCAATAAGACCACCAAGCTGATTAAAGCAATTAACCTACTCATTCTCTTTTTTCACCCCCTTCCCATTCTATATTTCTTCGTAAAGATTCCCAAACCAAATAGTCCAAAACCCAGCATCAGTAAACTTGCTGGTTCAGGAATTGGTTCTGTATCTGCCCAGACATCGTCAAAATAGACAGCACGTCCGTCTTCTGAAAGTGCTGGGCTCCATAATCCTAAAATTACTCTTCCGTTAGCAACTCCTGCTGGTGCCGTATCATCAAGTTCAAATAATTCCCACATATCATTAGGACCATATAGTTCTATTTGTAAAGGGTCTCCGATAAGTCCATCAACGCTATCGCGCCACTCAAGTTTTAAATAACCAAATGCACCATCCCTTAAAGGCTCGGAGCCGGTAAGGCTTTTTAGATAAGCGGAGATGTAATAGGTAAAATTCTCTGCTGCGGCAAAATCCTGCCAAATTCCTACGCTTCCCTGTACAGGAGTCCCGCCTGACCAGGCCCATTCTTTAAGAGAATAAGGAGAACTTTGAAATTGCGATGAGGTTATTTCAAAACCGGAATCGGGCGAGGTCCAGGGGTTCCATCCGGTTAAATCACTCGATACATCAAACCCTGGATTGGTTAAAAGATTAGCAAAAACGGAAGAAGGAATTGCCATGATAAAGATTACTGCCATGCCCCACACTAAATTTCTTTTCATCACTTTTTTATTCCTCCTCTTTCGAAACGTTTTTAAACAAGGGCTTTCGAAACGTGTTGTTATAAACAAGTATATCTTAAAAAAGTCATTTTGTCAAGAATAATTTTTTGCTTTTTTTCTGGAAAATTTATTCGGCACCACTTTTGAGCCAGTTACCCTGCATTATCAGCATATCGGTTGTGCCTATACTTGCGTCGCCGTTGAAGTCTGCCCTCGAATCCCAGTTGGGATCTCCCTCGTTACTTAACCAAGCGGCCTTTAGAATTAACATATCGGCTGTACCGATCGAATTATCTGCGTTGGCGTCTCCGCCTAAAAGGGTAAAGTTAATGTCGGAGGTTACCTGTCCCGAAGTTATTGTTATATTAGCTTGCCTTGCCCTTAAGAAACTGGAGGCTTTTGCGGTTAGGTCATAAGTTCCGGCTCTAATATCGTTCAAGGTATAACCACCATCGGCTGCTGTATCAACCTGATAGGTAGTTACAGGAACTATCTCTCCGGGATTTCTTAGTTCAAATGTAATAAGGTCTGCGTGGTCGGTTCGTCCCTGAAGGAGGACCTGGCCGGAGATGGTGCCTTTCATCATCGTAAAAAATCTAATGGCCATATAATTGTAAATAGAAGTCGAGTTATAAGAATATTGGGTTCCATAACGGCCACCTAGCCCTTCAACTCCAACTGTAGCGCTTCTTCCTTCATTATAATTGGTATCTTCAAAATATACATCCTGATACTGAAAGACCATTTCGTTACTGGATTCATATAAAGTCACTTCAAATGTAGCTGCCCCTATAGCTGGATAACGAGGAACTTGATACCACTCTATGGTTAATGCCCGGTTAGGCGCCGTTCCAGTCATCAAATAATATATGCTCCCGCCACTAGACGGATTAAGGTCATCCCACAATGGAGCAATGATGTTATTGGGTTCATTTGTAGAAGGTATGGGATCATTGGTATAGTCGGTGCCATCCGTACCAAAAGTTAGGTATCCATTAGAACTAATCTTTAACGAAGAATGGGTTATTCCGTAAAATTTAAAATCGAAACCGATCGGAATTTCTACATAAGAGTCATCGGTTAAGGATATGGCTGTACCTGTAGTGGCATCGATCCAGTTATATACCTGAGCATCATCGTAATTATAATCAACCCGCTCTATGATATTATAGGGTATAACTCTACTAGCATATTCAGCAGAAAATGTCAAATCGCAAGGGCCTAAAATTGTCGGCGTCCAATAATTGGCGTAGACTCCGTCATTCATCGTTCCGTCATCGTGAACTCCATCGTCATATAAGTGCACGTTCGGCTCACCATTACTAAAAATAACTCTTACGGCAGCACCGGTTACATTAGAGGTCCCAGAAGATACGGTAGCTTTAAGTAAAATGGCTTCCCCTTCAAAAATATAGGGTGGCTTAGGAGAGGAGACATAGATTTTAAGTTGATCATCATTTATATTAAGTGCATTACGCGCATTGGCTCTTCCGCCGGTCACTGTTATATCCGTCAATGAGGGGATAGGGTCCGTAGAATTTAATATTAAATTTTTTACTTCGTCAACGGTAAGGTATGGATATGTAGCCATTACTAGAGCGGCTACTCCTGAAACATGCGGCGTAGCCATTGAAGTCCCGCTTAAATATTGATACTCATTATTTGGCTTTGTGCTGTAGATTTCATCTCCCGGCGCACCCAGGTCAACCGAATTAAATCCATAACAGGAAAACCACGCTTTATAATCGTTGTGGTTGGTGGCTGCTACGGCGACTACATTAGGCACATCATAGCTGGAAGGATAATGAGCGGTAAGGTCGTTATCTGAGTAACTGTTGCCAGCAGAGGCCACAAATAACGCACCATTGCCATCTGCGTAAGCGGTAGTAATCGCATCCTGTAATGCGGTAGAATAACCGCCGCCGCCCCAGCTATTGCTCATCACTTTGGCTCCGTTTGCAGCGGCATAAAGTATAGCTTCAACGGCATCTGAGGTGTAACCAGAACCGGATGCGCTTAAGAATTTTAAAGGCATTATCTTAGCCTTATAATTTACTCCGATAACTCCGATACCGTTATATCCCACCGCGGCTATAGTACCGGCGCAGTGGGTGCCATGATAATGGTCATCGAAGGGGTCGTTATCATTATTATAGAAATCCCAACCGCGGTAATCATCGATATATCCGTTATAATCGTTATCTATCCCGTCACCTGGAATCTCTCCGGCGTTGGTCCACATATTATCTGCTAAGTCCGGGTGATTATAATCTACTCCCGTGTCAATTACAGCGACGACCACATCTGGCCAATAACCGGACAAGTAGTCCCACGCCTCGGGAGCATCTATGTCAGCATCGGCCACTCCCCCCGTCTGGCCGATATTGTTTAAGCCCCATAACAATGGATAATCGGGGTCATTCGGATTTGCATCGATGTTTAAAATATAGTTGGGCTCGGCATACTCAACATCAGGGTCTTTGCGATATATTTCCAGCAACTCTTTTGTCGACATGCCCTTGGTCGATTTTAAACGGTGAATACTAACCTTCTGTATCACCTTAAGTGCCTTTGCGCCGGCCCTTGAATTTAAATTAGAAATTCTATTTTTGAGAACCCATGGCTTAAATTTTACCAGGATTTCTCCTTCGGCATATTTTGGCATTTTTTTTGTGTGATAACTCTGCAATACGGCTGAAATGCTAGGACCGATGGGTGAAGTGTTAGAACTAACCGCTGAACTATCCGATGATGGGCTATTTGATAAACTATTATAGGCGACATTCGCTATGTTCGCGGTTAACTCGTTGCCGGTAGATTTCGAATCGACTTCAATACCTTTATTAGCATGCAAATAAGAGACGTTACGAATTAAAATATTATTTTTAGCGTTACATAATAATATTCCGACATCGGTTGAATTCCGAAAGACTATGCCCTCTATCCTAATGTAATGGGCGCCTTCTAATTTAAGGCAGTAGTCCCTTATCTGCTCTGCATCTACGATTACCTCGCCGCACGCACGAAAAGTTATATGTTTATCCGGCGTTCCCGATATCTTCATGTCAACGGCTTCCTTATATATGCCCGATTGAATTTCGACTATATCACCGGGGGCTACCGTATTCGTTGCCCTCTGGATAGTCCGCCATGCGGTGGCCAATGTTAATCCATCATTAGCATCGTCTCCGTTAGGGCTGACATAAAAAATGTCGGCAGATGCCGTTGAGCAAATGCCGACTATTATTAAAACTATAATGGCTATTGTGGTTCTCAATTTTTTAGACTTTTCGAATAAATTCTGCTATTTTTTCTTCGATAAATACCAAGGCCGAACAATCCTGCGGAAAGAAGCAATAAGCTGGCGGGTTCTGGAACGACAGTTACATCTGTTCCTGTTGTGCCGGTTAAGATATTCTGACCATCGGCATTAAGAACATAGGTATCTGGATAACCGCCTGTTCCTTGTCCATAAAAAGCGAGGCTTGTACTTCCAAGGTTACCTTCGGCTAGAAAAGTAATAGTAGCAAAAGTTCCCGTTGGATAGATATTGGTCAAATCGTAGAAACTGCGTCTTGCATCCCATCTAATTTCACCATCTACGCTCGCATCGTTAGCGTTGGGGAAAAGACCCGGGTCACCGGGCAAATCAAAAGGATTATGATATGGACCGTCCAGGAGATTGACGCCCGTTGTTATCCAGTTGCCGGCATCGGTATCTAATACGGTTAATAGGTCCTTATTATACTTTATCCAAATACCGATAGCTACTAGCCCTTCAGAGGATGGATTGTTGAGTGCTACATCTATCGTAAATTGTTCGCCAGGGCTTACGGTATAACTGCTGGGAATTAAGGAAATGGTGGACGCCTCTGTATGAGCTGTAACAAAAGAGAGCAGTCCGAGGATAATTACTAACCTTAATGTAATTCTTATCATCTTATTCATTTTATAAGTCACGGTCATTCGCTTTCGGCCAAATGGATTCGATACGTTTTGAAGAAAGTTTACATTATGAATTAACAATTGTCAAGAATAATTTCTTGCTTTTTTTCTGGAAAATTTATAGGTAGGGGGGCAAGAGTATAAAAATTTCGCGGATGAAACGTTCGCTCCTTTCAATAGCTGCCTTTGTATCATCGTTGACTACCGTCGTGGAAACCCTGATTAACGTACCTCTACTCTTTCTATATCTTATCTCATCCAGTACAAAATAGACCTGTTGCTTATAATAATTATCCGTCATTTTGTCGCCAGCGGTAAACCAATAGAGGACGAGTTGTTTACGTTTCCCCATTTGAAAAAGTAGCTTATTTACATTAAGCGACTCCCCCTCATTCAGTCTGACGGCGACCCTTCCTTTATCCAAAAGCTCTACGTTTCCGCCGCCTAAATAACAATACTCCGGCGGATGAAAGCTCTGCCTGTTCTGCTCACCGTAGACAATAGCAAGCCAGACCTTGTCATTCTGCGGATCGACATACTCTCTTAACAAAACTTTATCGGTGCCCAATATCTTATAAACCTGCTCATCCATCGGCAGAGCCTTACCTTTCCATAGACCGACTACCATTGGAAAATCCAATAACTTACTTTCGGGTATTGGCGCCTTTTTCAAATTGGTTACAAATAAAACGCCGCAGGCGGTCAACCCTAATAAAATTAAAGCGACTACGAAATTGGTTTTTCTCTCTCCCATGAAAGGATCCTCACAGCTATTACCAAGCCCAAAAATGCGAATCCGAATAATAAGATTCCTGAGAAATCATGAAACCAGCCGGTAGCAACTTCAGACCCGTATATGAAGGCAACGATCAGAAGCAGCACGATTCTCATTATATTAGCAACTAAAGCCAAGGGTATCGAAACCAAAAATAAGACAAACTTTCTAATCGAAGATATCTTCGCCAAATATGCAAACAGCGCCCCTAATGCGGTAAGCGAAATTAACGACCTCAAACCGCTACAGGGGTCGCCAACTGTCATAAATGTGTTTGGAAGGTAGACGATACTGCCTGCCCTTACTGACGGTATGCCAATCAATTTAATGAGCGATGTGGCTACTTGCGCGGCAAAGAGCTTCATCTTAAAACTTATATGAATTATAAAAACCTGTGGGAGGGGAATCATAAAGACGAGGAAGCAAATCGCAAATGCCGCCTTGCGAGTGACCTCTTTGCCATACATATAAAGCGAAAGTCCAAAAAGGACGACTATCAAAGTAAAACCGGAAATAAAATTTATATTCCACCTGTAAGCAATAAGATGCATCAGCAGGGCGGGAATCAATAGGAATAGCCCTGAATTTAATGGCGCGATTTTACAGGCCTTTAGTTCCTTTCTTTTATTCCAAATCAAAAATAAAAAGACCAAAGGGACTAAAAAACCATGCGAATAATAAGTATCGGCCTCTAAAAATCTTACCTTCATCCATACAGCAGTCGGCCAATAAGCCAAAAGTAAAAGAAAAGTTACTAATATAAGTTTTATCCTCTCCGTGAAATTCATCTTATTTGGATTTGTTTATTAACTCGATTTGTTTCTCGGCAGGTTTGACCAAGAAATTTTTAGGATATTTATCTATCAATGTACGATAATAGCGGAGCGCCTTCTGAGGCTCATTCAATCTATCCTGATATATAATGCCTATAGAAAATAGTGACTTCGGCGCCAAGAGCGTATCTGGATAATCGCGGACTAAACTGTCAAGATAATCTACGGCTTCGTTCCATTTTTCTTGGTTGATATAACAGGTAAGAGCGAAATCTTCAGCTATTACGGCGATGAATGTATTAGGATATTCTTTTATGACTTTTTGATATTTCTCGAGAGCTGTCGCGTATGCAGCCTCTGTTTCCTCAACTTGTCCTTTACTTCTATAATGTTGGGCTATATAAAGTGGCGCTTGAAAGGCGCTATACGCATTTGGATAATCATTCGTAAGTTTATCGAATATCTCTAGTGCTTTCTCCCAATTGTCTTGCTTCTCGTAGATTATCCCTATCGCGAATAAAGCGGTGGCACAAATATCAGCACTTGTCGGATACTCATTTAAGATGGTCTCAAACTCGGCTCTCGCCTGAGGAAGATTATTTTGGATCGCGTAAAGTTGACCTATGTAAAATTGAGCTTTTGGGCTATTTGGCCATAGGGGATAGCGAATTGTTATTTCACGAAACGCCGCTATAACTTCCTGATAATCCTGAGGTGTTGCGTTTTCAAGATTTTGCATTAAGCGATTAAACTTCTTCGCGGCATGCCAATACCGTTTCTCAGCAGAATAGGTACCTGTATCGCAGCCGGTCATAAAGAAAACGATGGCAACAAAAAGAGAAACATATATATAATTCGTTAATCTCTGAATCCTCAAGGCCTCGGCTCTTTCTCCGTCTCTTTCGTAAGGACAAATAGATTTGCGGTTGTCAAAAATACTAAAGAGTCGGTTATGAATGTCACGGCTACTCCAACCGCTAATATAACCAGCGCTATCTCAGGTAAAGTCAAGTTCATCAATCGAACGGTGTTTTGGTTTAGCATCATAACTACAAAATCCAAAATTCTCGGGACGACGATTAAAGTAAACGTCGTTAAAAATACGCCCCTAGAAATGCCGAATGATCTTTTAATAGCGCTGAAAAAATTCCTTCGCTCAATTATGATAGCGGGATACGCGTAAATAAAAAGCGCTTCGATTAAGAAGATTAAAACTATACCACCATAAAAAAATATCTGAAGCAAAATCTTAAAGAGCGTCGTTGGCGGTAAAAATTTGAATATTAAAAAACGGGGGCCCCTCAAGATTATTAGCGACGTAATAAATGTGATTAACCAGATTCCTGCCAAAGTCATATATCGCCGAAGGGACCTATTTAAATTGCCAAATATCTTTATTTTCTCGCCTTCGGTATGCGCCTGATAAACCATCCCCATCGCCACACCGTACATCACAACTCCGAGCGTCATTGTTACCAAAACCTGAGCGTAGTAAAAAAGTTGTGGTAACAATATGAAATTAGAAGGGTAATGCAGAAAACGAGCGCCAAAAAAAGCTCTGATTGGAGGTGCAAAGATGATCGACAGAGGAAATCGCGGAAAATAGAATAAAGCGGTAAGGGCTACTCCCTCAAAGAGTGCGGTTATAAAAAAGGGAAGGAGCAAGCGGGGATGTTTTGCCAATATTTTAAAGGTCACAGACCAAATTGATTTGCTTAAACTGAAACTGCCCTTGATCCCCACTTATTTTTCCTTAAAAGAACGTCTTCTTAAATCAGCGCGATTCGAATTCCTTCTTTATAACTGCTATACTTCTCTTAATATCTTGTTCTCTTTTTTCGCCTTCGACAAAAGATATGCCAACCTGGTATCTATTTATATTTTGACTTTCAGGGGGTCTTACCCAACTTACTTTTGCTAAAGTACTTACCGGTTCGAGATCGCCGCCTGGGTGCAAATGTAAGACAATGTGCAT
>Ga0209636_10008096_pt1 | contig 10703 bp, 6 predicted proteins | sample DeeMarSWOR152_54_FD_187464 | JGI IMG/M metagenome (GOLD analysis project Ga0209636, IMG submission 187464) | Marine sediment microbial communities from White Oak River estuary, North Carolina - WOR-1-52-54 (SPAdes) (version 2) | ecosystem: Environmental > Aquatic > Marine > Intertidal zone >... | reverse complement strand
TCACCATTATTAGATAAAGTTGATATACGTGCCTATTGCCAAGATAATCAGAGTTCTGGTGGGTCAAGTACAACTTCAGGAATTTATCGGCTGGAATGGCTTGTACGGAATATTAGTACCGGAGAGTCCTTTGGTCCATTTCAGACAACTATATTCCCTCAAGTTCAGCCTCCTAATAACGGGAACCCAGTTTTGCTCGTTTATGATCGACATCATTATAGAACAGCGAGTCCTTTTTACTACTGGGTGACGAATCCAATCATCGCCAATCAGGTTGAAGACCATTACTGGAACACAAAACAGAAGATTGGTGCACCTGATTCAGTCGATGCGGAAAGTCTGGAAGTAGCTAAGTTCAAAGATGGTACTTATTGGGTAAAGGTGATTGCTTATGATATCAGGGAAAATGCCGATTCTGAATCGGTTTATGTCCAAGTTGCTAACTTCAGACCTACGGTTGAGGAGACTGACCCTGAGGATGGGGAGACCGATGTGTCTATACATCACCCAATCTGCGTAAGATTTAGCGAAGCAATGGATCAAACAGTCGCTTTATGGTTAGCGATATCTATTTCACCAGGAGTATCGGGCGATTGGCAATGGCTTAGTGATACCACGATTGAATTTACACCTGACCCTGCTCTTAATAAAAATACTACCTATAATGTTTCATTAAACCCACCGTTAAGAGATTTACAAGGTCAGGCATTGATTCCGTATGATTTTTCCTTTACTACTGAAGACTCGGATGGATTTGAATTTTATCCTACAAAACCAGATTGGGAAGGATACATACCTTGGTGGGATGTGAGTGTTGATTGGTTTTATTATCAATTTTATTCGCAGACATTTTGGGATCTTATGTTTCCTTTTTACGGATCTTATTATAATATGATATATTTTAATCGACGAGGCAGTATCTGGTTTGACACAAATCGTGATTGGGTTCACTTTGATTTACCTACGGCTGGGGCGGTTCGGGTGTACCAGTGATGGCGGTTTATAATGATTCATTGAGGCATTTATGGGGATACTATAGCCGGGGTCAATCACGTGAATTATATAATCCTAACCGTGAGGTTGTGATACTCATAGATGCAAATGATGGTCATTTCAAAGAGACTTCATGGACCGAAGAACCTGTCGAATATCTTCCGATATCGAGAGAACACGCACAGCAAATTGCCTTCGAAGTCGCTGAAGAACTGGGCATTGAAGTAGAAGATATAAATGAGCTACACCCCGAATTAATTCATAGAAAATCAACACCCTATTATCCAGAATGGCGGGTAATAATTGAAGAATATGCAATCTACATTAGTCAGGATGGATCTGTGTCAATAGAGGAGTCTGGAGAAGATGGTAAAGGAACAGGTGGTGTAATGTCAGAAGGCGAAGACCCCTCTTTTGTTTATTCGCTCAATGCTGCTGCACCAAGTCCCTTCGTCAAAACAACAACCATTTCCTACTCTATTGCAAGACCGGATGAAGTTTCTCTTAATATCTATGACATAAATGGTAGACTTATCAAGACTCTTGTGGATGATAAAAATGATGCAGGTATTTACAGTGTGAAATGGAATGGATGTGATAATAACAACCGAAAAGTTGCGACGGGAGTCTATTTCACAAGATTGAAATCTGGTAATTTCACAGTGGTCAAGAAGGTTATACTGGTGAAATAAATCACAGATAGAGAAAAATAGCACGATATCAGGTTATCAGTGTACCAGGATATCAGGAGAACAGGTAATCAGGACGTCAGGGGATCAGGAATAGAGGAGCATAAACGCTCCGAAATAGCGGTTATTTTGTATATCACCCCTTGACAAATCACGATTTTTCAATATAATATAGTGAAACGAATGGTGCAAACAAAACAGTTGTGCAGGTAGTTACATAAAAAAACAGTGAACAGGGCAACATTCGCTCTTTTTTTTTGTGAAAGGAGGTGCACTTATATGACGAGAGTTACTGTTTACGATGGCGAATCATTTGAAAATGCGATGCGGCGCTTTCGTAAATCGGTAGAACGTGCCGGTATTTTGAGAGATGTGAAGAAGCACGAAGTATATGAAAAACCGAGTGAAAAAAGGAAAAGACGTATGATAGCGGCACGTAAGAAAGAACTGAAGCGTCAAAGGGAGGCTCTATAGTAAGAACCCACGCTGAAGGAGTTTTAGAACTACCAAAAGTACTCGACATCCTCGCTCAATTCTGCCAGACTGAACCTGCTAAACAGCGGGCCAGGAATATTGTGCCTTTCGATACCCAAGAAGCAATAGAGGCTGAGTTACAGCGAGTCGATGGGATAAGGAAATGTGGTAAAAACGCTCAATTTTTTGAACCTTTTGAACCAGGGTATTTACGACGTGAAGTGATGGTTGTTCCCTATTTATCGATAGAAACTACCATTTTATTAAAGCAATTTTTAATATCAACAAAGCACTTAAAGGAATTGTTCAAGAAAACTGCTATTAATCATTTTTTTGCAGATCTTCATGCCTATGCTGAGCTTGTGAAGGAAATCGACACCATTATTGATGAGGATAATCAGATAAAAGATACTGCCTCAACTACATTATGCAAGATTAGGAGACAGAAAAAGGCTATCCATAAGAAGATTAAGCAGATGCTCACTACATTGCTGAAGAAACGACCGAGTATTTTTACGAGTTCTATTGTTGTTGAACGGAACAATCGGTATGTTTTATCAATTAAGAGCAATTTTAAGACTGAAATAGCAGGAATTATCCACTCATATTCAAATTCTGGAGAGACTGTGTTCATTGAACCTATTGAAATTACGAGCGATTCTGCCCGATTATTAGAACTTAATAATCAGGAGAATAAAGAAATAGAGAATATCCTGAGTAAGCTGACAACGTCTATTCGCATCAGAATAGAGGATATTGAGCATGACATCGATGCTGTTATTACCCTCGATGTTTTATTTGCAAAGGTGCAGTATGCAAATGATATTAGTGCGACAAAGCCTATTTTTGGTAGTAGATTCACTATAATTAATAGCTACCACCCCATTCTCACGGACATCATGGAATATGTTGTACCGCTCAATTTGCACTTAAACTCGAATAAAAGGATTCTACTCATTTCAGGACCGAATGCAGGAGGAAAGACAGTGGTTTTAAAGACGATTGGTTTGATGGTGCTCATGGCAAAGTGTGGGATGTTCATTCCTGCTGACGAAGGAAGCTCCCTGCCTTTTTTTGATGAGGTATATGCTGATATCGGAGATGAACAGAGTATTGAGTCGCACTTGTCAACCTTTGCTGCCCATCTCAAACAGATAAAGACTGCACTATCTGGAAAATCGAATTCACTCGTGCTCTTGGATGAATTGATGAGTCAAACATCTGTGGAAGAAGGGTCAGCATTAGCTGCGGCAATCATGGAAGAATTCAGTCGGAGGAAAACCACTGTTATGGCAACGACACATAATGAAAACTTGAAAATTTTTGTTGGTAAACGAGATGATATGATCAATGCTGGTATGGAGTTTACTGATCGGCCAACATACCGTCTCATTGTTGGAATTCCCCAGGCGAGCAACGCCATCAAACTCGCACAGCAGTTCGGCATTAATGGAGGCATTATTGAATTTGCGTACGAGTACCTGGATAAAGAGAAGATGTCCTTACATGAAGTATTTGAAGATTTGTCGAGAGAATTGAAGGCAGTGCAGGATGAAAGGCAGAAGCTGTCTCAGCTCATTAACGACTATGAGTCGAGGATCAAAGATTTTAGTATATTCAAGAAAAGAGAACTCAATCAGCTCAAATCAAAATATAAGGATGAACTCATTTATGCCAAACGGACAATTGAACATTTGATAAAGACGCTCAAAAAAGAGGGACCGAGCCAGGATCTTGTTCATAAGACACGCCATTTTTTTAAAGAAAAAATGGATATCGAAGAACCACATCAGCCTTATTATCCTCAGATTGGCGAAATTGTGAGATTACGAGACTTGAAACGAAACGGCCAAGTAATTGCAGAACACCAGGGAAAATTCAAAGTAAGTCTTGCTAATATGTATTTTTGGGTTGATCCAAAAGATATTGAGTCAGTAGCAGAAGGCTAATTCAGTAATGATTGAACGAGAGAAAATCGAAGAGATAAAGAGGCAAACCGATATTGTGTCACTGATTTCAGAGTATGTACCTCTCAAGAAAGTAGGCAAAAATTATCGTGCGCTGTGTCCCTTTCATTCAGAAAAATTCCCCTCGTTTTATGTTAATCCCGAGAAGGGAATATATTACTGTTTTGGATGTAAAAAGGGTGGGAATGCCATAAATTTCCTCATGGAGTATGAAAAGATGGATTTCCCCGATGCAGTGAGGAAACTCGCAAAAAACTTGGGTATTGAGATTGACACAACAAAGGGTCTCAAATACAAAGAATTGTATGAGGTGAATGAATTCGCTTGTCAGTTTTACTCGTTATGTTTAAGCAAGGATATTGGTAGACGGGGACAAAACTATCTTACGAGTCGTGAGATTATTCTTAACAAACTAAAAGATTTCAGACTAGGATATGCACCAGCGTCAGGTGGGTTAGTGACCTTTATGAGACAGAAGGGTGTGTCTATTGAAAGACTGAATCGAGCAGGTCTCATTTCTATGAATCACGAAATATTTCGGGACAGATTGGTATTTCCCATATTCAATCTTTCAGGTAGAATTATCGGTTTTGGAGGCCGTGGTATTGACGATTACATGCAGCCAAAGTATCTCAATTCTCCTGAAACACCCATTTTTAAAAAGGGTTCAGCGCTCTATGGCCTGTACCAGACAAAAGAATCGATGAGAACAAAAAACAAGGCGCTCCTCGTCGAAGGTTATTTTGATCTCCTGAGCCTCTACCAGAAAGGTTTTACGAATATTTGTGCGCCGTTAGGCACTTCACTCACTGAACAGCAGGCGATCTTAATTTCTCGTTATACAAAACGGGTGAATATTTTGTTCGATGGAGATATGTCTGGCATAAAGGCGGCCCTTCGGGCGATTGGTCTTTTCATCAATGCACAGGTTGATGTCTATGTCTCTTCCTTGCCAGAAGAATTGGACCCTGACACGTTCATCCATCAAGTAGGTGTTGATGAATTGAACAAGGTGATCGAATCCGCCCCTGATTTTTTCCATTTTTACAAGGACGCGGTTAAGGTTGATACTGTTGAACAAGAGGTAGCTCTTATAAAAGATTTAATACAGATCATCAGTAATATTCAGGATCCAATCAGGTTCGATCGCTATCTTAAACATATCTCGCACGTCTTTGGGATAAATGAAGATACCATAAAGAGGGAAATGGAAGGCAAAAAACCTTTGCGAGAGCAAAAACCCATACGTAAGCTTAAAGTCACGCAAGAAGAGCGATTAATGGCGATGATTTTAAACGCAAAGGATCATTTTCCATTAGCGAAGGAAATCTTATCACCTGACGATTTCAATCAGGAAGATATAAAACGTTTGTACAAGACAAAACTGAAGAATGAGTGTTTTGATATTGATGATTTGTCGACTGCTGCGGATGAATCACTGAGAGAAAAAATGTATTCAATAATAATGAAGGAAGAGCCGGTCTCTAAAGAGGCATTTTTAGATGCACTCTTTCGGTATAAGAGTACTATCGAGGAACGAAGAATTCTTGCCAAGATAGGTCAGCTTAGTAAAAATGGAGATGTCAAAAGCATGGGAGAATATCGAAAAAAGCTGGATATTCTGAAGGAACAGCTTGCCCTAAAGCGAAAAATGTTGAACATCACTATTAACGAGGAAGCTGTACGCAGTAATGAAGAGTAAACTTATTTATATTTGTTTTGTCCAAAAGGGGTAGGTGTACTTAACAAGGAGTGTTAGAAGTGAAATATACACAAAAAATACTTGCTAAGGCTAAAGAGCAGGGTCGTATTTCCCTTAACGAAATAAATAAATTAATACCAGATAATGCAACACCTGAAGAAATAGATGATATCTTGCATACACTCTCACGATACGGCATTAGTATCGTGAGTGATGGAGAGCAGGTTCCTGAACGCAAACGTACAAAGACAACATTGCGACCAGAGGAGCCTATAAGAGCGTATTTTAAGGAACTGGCGAAATACGATCTTTTAACAAAAGAAGAAGAATATGAATTGGCAGTGAAAATTGACACTGGTTATCGAATGATTGCTCGTCAATTCTTACATTATCCGTGTGCAATCAACAAATTAATTGATGTTTGTAAACAGGTGGAATTTTGCCACCGGAGCCTCGATCAGATATCACGCGTTGAGATTGAAGCAATGGTTGATAAACGTGCATTTTGGGCAGAACGTCAGCGTTTCATCCGTCGCGTTAAATCGATTCAGAAAGATTACACGTCTCTTATCCAGTTTTACAAGAAATATCGAAAAGATAAATCAAAAACGGTTGAGTGGCGTATATTTGAGAAGGAAGAGAGAATCTTGAGAAAGTTATCAATCCTATCACTACAACATGGTGTGGTTAACACAGCGATTCATACATTTAAAGAAAAGATTACACGACTCGGGAAGGTTAAGAAAACACTGCCACGATTGAGAAACCAGAAAGAGATAAATACATATACGCGAGAGAAAAGAACTTTAACAAACGAACTCGGAGGTAATCATGGTCACGTAGAAGAAACAATACAGATTGTTACTGCCTGGGAGAATTTGATCAATCGTGCTCGGCAGCGGATGATTGAGGGTAATATGCGGTTGGTCATATCGATTGCCAAGAAATATGTAAACCGAGGTCTCGAATTTGCTGACTTGGTTGGTGAGGGCAATAATGGTCTTATTAAAGCAGTAGAGAAATTTGATTACAGAAAAGGCTACAAATTTTCCACCTATGCGACCTGGTGGATTCGGCAGGCAATTACTAGGGCAATCGGAGACCAGGCGAGGACCGTACGTGTACCTGCTCACATCCTTGACACAATGAATAAAGTTGCGCGTGCTCAGCGTGACATGATTCAAGATTTAGGCCGAGAACCTACAGTTGAAGAGGTTGCCAACCGTCTTGATATTCCTATGGATAAGGTACGAATGGCGCACAACATCGCATTAATACCTATCTCATTAGACAAGCCAATTGATGACGAAGAATCAAGTTTTGTGGGTGATTTTATTAGTGATCCGATGGCAGATTCTCCGTCACGTAGGGCAGCCATTTCGATATTGAAAGACCGTTTCACCGATATATTAAAGGATTTACCGAAGAGAGAGGAGAAGATTATCCGTCTACGTTTTGGACTTAATGATGGTATGCCGAAAACTCTGGAAGAGGTGGGTAGAATGTTTAACATTACGAGAGAGAGGGTCAGACAGATAGAATCTAAGGCGCTCAAGAAACTCCGCCATCCGACACGATTGCGTAAGTTACAGATGTACAAAGATTTGATCGATTAATGCACGACTCATGTAGTTGTAGTCTACGTGCCCTTATATATGCAGGTTTTTTGAAAACTATTCATACGAATTTACTTGACATTTTATTTTATTTGCATATACTAGTGACATGAAAAAATCGAGAAGTGTACTAAAAAATATCAGAAAATCAGCGCTCAGGCGCGTTGTCAACGTTTCTAGAAAAAAGAAATTAAAGGCAGCAATTAAGAAGATTAAGAAAATGACAGTAAAGAGTGAGGCTTTAAAGGCGTATCCTGAAGTGCAGTCAATAATTGATAAGTCAATTCAGGATGGTATCATTAAAGAGCGTACTGCCGCGCGCTATAAATCCCACCTTTTGCAATATATTCAAGGTCTCAAGTAACTGACTCATTTGTATAGAACGATAAGAAGAATATAGTATAACCATATTTATTTTGTCAAAACTACATTACCTAAATTGCTGCCGAGGTGCGCACAACAGCAGTTTTTTCTCTTCACAAAGTAGGTTTTTTACTCTCATTACTATCCTCTGGGATATATTGACAAACAAAGGAGCCCACCTATAATAGTAAGAGGAAGAGGTTGATTCTCTAAATGAGGAAGAGTTGATTATGTTTATACCCATGAATAAATACGGAATATTATTTGAAAAATGTTGTATGTTATAGTAGGAAGGAGGAATCATGAATAAGATTTTTTTAATTACCCTTGTCATAGCAACATGTAGTCTTGTTTTTGGGTTTAGTCTATTCGGAAAGAGTCATCAACTCGAACTTACCATTCCGATTGAAGGTATGAAAGGAAGGTTTGGCAGATGCCAAATTGATGTGCTCGATCTTGATGATACTGTTATCGGTAGTGCATATCGTTACGCATACGTTACTAAAGATTATTATTCGTTGAAGATGAAGGTGAAGATAAAACAAGAGGTCGATGATTATGATTTATTACGGGTAAAGGTAAGCTTCAAAAAACAAGAGCATATATACTCCCTGTACCAATTGCAGGATCGAATGATTGTAAAGATTCTCGGACAGGATGAATTTATTAAAGGTACACCGATCAATTACCGTGTTATTGTTCAAAATCAACGGACGAATGAACCAATGCACAATGTTCAGGTTACGATCACACTCAAAACAGATGATAAACAATCCGTTGTTTTTACAGGATCAACCGATAGATCAGGTACCTGTAATACAGATTTTATCGTACCGGATGACATTGATAGGGCAGATCTCCATTTTGAGATTCTCTCTGATATTGGTAGAGATACCTATGATGCGAGCATAAAATTATTGAGTGGTAATCTTACCTACCTCGTTACTGATAAACCAATCTATCAGCCCGGGCAGACAATTCATATCCGTACCCTTACACTACGCAAACCTGATCTCGTCAGTGTCTCAGGAAAAGCATTGACGTTTGAGGTAGAGGACAGTAAGGGAAATAAGGTGTTCAAGAAAGTAATGAAAGCAGACGATTTTGGTACTGGCTATACGCAATTTATCCTCGCTGATGAAGTCAATTTTGGCAACTATACGATTCGGGCAATACTTGATGGAGAAAAGGTTGAAAAAACGGTAAAGGTTGAAAAGTATGTACTTCCAAAGTTTAACATTGTTCTTAAAACAGATAGAGAATTCTATATGCCTGGTGATAAGGTGGAAGGTGATATTGATGTGCAGTATTTCTTCGGAAAACCGGTTGCAGCAGGCAGGGTAACAATTACGACATATCGATATGATATTGGTTTTCAGAAAGAGGCGGTGATAGAGGGAAAAACTGACATGAATGGTAATTACCACTTTACCTACAGACTGCCGGGGTACTTTGTTGGTGAACCGCTAGAAAAAGGCGATGCTTTTATCCAGTTCGATATCGAGGTCATTGATAAAGCAAACCACAGCCAAAAGGTTTCATTGAAAAAGAAAATTGTACAGGACGTACTCAGTATTTCGATTGTTCCTGAGGGTGGTATATTAAAAGCAGATCTGGAGAATCGAATTTTTGTGCTCGTTAATTATCCAGACGGCACACCATGTGTCGCCAGTGTGGAGATGCACGTTAATAACAAAAAGATGACGAGCACAACTGATGGTTACGGTATAGCCGAATTTTTATATACACCTCAGGATACACGGACAGAAATAATTGTAAAGGCACAAGATGATAGAGGAGAAACTGCCCAGATGAAAAAGGAATTTTCTCTCGACACTGACCGCGACCAGATCATTATGAGAATGACTCGTGGAATATTTAAGGTTGGTGAATCAGTTGATATGCAATTCTTAACCACAAAGAAAACCGGCAGGGTATACCTCGATGTTATTAAAGATAATCAGACTGTCTTAACGAAATCAGTCGCTATCTCTCACGGTCTTGGGAGATACACTCTGAATTTTACTCCTGATATTGCCGGATCTATGTGGCTCCATGCCTACATTGTGACACCAGGAGGCGATATTATCAGGGATACGCGGTTCTGCTATGTCCATGCGGCAAATGATTTGTTAATAGATGTAAAACCAGATCAGGAAGAATATCTGCCAGGGCAAGATGGTAGAGTCCTCTTCACGGTAAAGGATCAGAATGGTAGACCAAAAGTCGCAGCGCTCTGTATTGCAGTTGTTGATGAGGCAGTTTTTGCTGTTTCTGAGTTACAACCCGGTTTAGAAAAGGTTTATTTTACCCTTGAAAAAGAAATCTTACAGCCACGTTACGAAATTCATGGTTTTGAACCAGAACACATTGTGAGGAAGCAGGGTATTGAACCGCGCGCTGAGAATGTTATGTTTTCAACGCTGACCCCAAAAGAACCATTCCCTGTGCACTATACAACACCGCTCGATGTCAATGCGAATATCATAAGGGCATTTTATCAGCGGTTAGTACAGACAAGAGATACCATCTATGTTGCAATTAATAAGTATTATGCAGAACACAAGAAGTATCCGAAGAGCACAGATGGTATCGAAGTCCTCATAGATGAGGGTTTCTTACACGAGAGTGATGTAGTTGACCCGTGGGCACGAAAATATCGTATTACTCCTGGTGGTGAGTACTTATCGTGGTTTAATATTGTGAGTGCTGGCCCGGATGGTGTCTTTAATAATGAAGATGATATCAATGAATGGGGTTGGGGCTGGGATGAGGAAGGTGTATTCTTCCAGGCACAGGCAGATATGATGTTACCCAGGGCTGCAGCTGGTGCTTCTGTTGTTGGTGGCGAGCTTCGGATGAAGAGTATGGCATCAAGAGAAGAGGTGAAAAAAGATGG
>Ga0209636_10008095_pt1 | contig 10704 bp, 18 predicted proteins | sample DeeMarSWOR152_54_FD_187464 | JGI IMG/M metagenome (GOLD analysis project Ga0209636, IMG submission 187464) | Marine sediment microbial communities from White Oak River estuary, North Carolina - WOR-1-52-54 (SPAdes) (version 2) | ecosystem: Environmental > Aquatic > Marine > Intertidal zone >... | reverse complement strand
TGTCCCACTCGTATTGCCCACAGTTCCAACCATGTCCGCCAATGCCGCTAAAGCTCCCACGAATGCACCGCTGATGATAGTTACCACTGGTATGTACCGCTCCAAGACCTTTTTCAAAACTCTTGGGTCGCGCCTGAACCCAGGTATCTGCATCCCGCTGTCCTGAATCTGCTTAGCCACAGCTTCCGGACCCATGTTCGTTGTTTCGATCCAGAACTTGGCAAATATAATGGAGCCTATCACCATCACCGAGAAGTAGATTATGGTGTGTGCTGCAACTTGCCAGTACTCGTGGCCCCGCATATAGGCACCATACCTGTCGGGATTCATCAAGGGCAAAAACCACTCTCCGAGACCATTCACTCTGGACACGTAGTACGCCCCTCCCATGGTGGGCTGTGTGGGATTGGCAGTATCTGTAAAGCCCCCTATCCACCACTGACGGCCTATCAATGGAATTTTGCTGGCTGTAGGATGGGACCAAAGTAGAAGAGAGAACATATTAACGTTCGCCAGAACAGCGGCCATTAAAATCACTGGGATGTTGGAAGCATAGATCAGACGAATTGGATACCTCCCCCTAGCTCCTCTGACCCTTCCGTGAGCCAAAGGAAGTTCAACTCTAGTTGACTCTGCATAAGCTACAACCAAAAATATGGCTATAGTTCCCACTAGTGCGATAACAGGATTGGGCGGGCCTAGTAATATGGTTTCGAACCTGCCCTGGCTAAGCTGCGCCAAATTTGAGTTTGTGAGCAAATAAAACGTCTTTGGGATTGCTCCGCTTGGGGCGTCGCCTGCACCGGAAATATTATACCTCATTGAGCTTTGTGTTGGAATCCAACTCACGGTTCCTGTGAATATTGCCTGAGATACACCTGCTGCAATGAAAAGGGAGATTCCGCTTCCTATTCCCCACTTTGATACAACCTCATCCATGAAGAACACGAGATAGCTTCCTATAAACAATTGGAACACGATTATCAGCTTGGACAATAAATCTCCATAGCCTCCCGAAATCTCGTTCAACTTACCCACGAAACCGCTGTCTGGTGTGAGGTAACCATAAACCTGGGGCACCGCTTCCACGACTATCATGATTATTACTAGTAACTTCTGGGTTCCCTGATATATTGTCTTATCCTCTGGTTTGGTCAAATCCAATTTTATGATCTTCGCTCCAGTGAACAGCTGCATTATGATGGATCCTGTGACTATGGGCCCAATACCAAGATGCATAAGAGAGCCAGAAGCTCCTGCCATTATTGCGCGGTACTCCGAGAACAGATCCAAGGTGCTCTCCCTATCGATACCGTAAATGAATACATTTGTCATGATAAAGTAGACTATCAGAACAAGCAAAGTCCACAGCATTTTCGTGCGGAAATTCACATGCCCTTCGGGTTTCTTTACGGCGGGCAACCTGTCTGTCACAGGTTTTAGGCCGAGTAATTTGCTGCCCTCGCCAGTAAAAGAAAGCATAAGATACAATAAACCGAAAAGAGGCCCGGTAACAGCTGCGGTTATGAAAATTATAACAGGATCAAAACCGGATGAGAATGCATAGAAAACCAATATAATTACCCAGAAGATGATAACTGGTAAAGCGACCGCCTTATTTCTTGGTTCTTCCGCCATTATCACTCAGCCTCTGCCGTGGTCTCCTTCTTAACATCATTTTCTGATAGAAATATCTTTCCGCCTGATTCTTCAACTTTGAGTTTTGCCTTTTCAGTGGCAAAATTCACCTTTATGTGCAATGGTTTACTCAATTTTCCTGCACCCAGCAGTTTATCTATTTTAGCTAAATTCAAATCAACCTCAGTGGTTTTACCCACTTTCTTGGCGTAACCTTTTTTATAAAAAGTCTCAAGGCGTTCCTCGAGCTGACCCACGTTTATGGTTATTATTTTGCTCTCAGAAAAACGCCTTGGTCTTTTGAATCCGTACCTTCCGAAGTGTTTGGGGTCGTACTTGATCACCGTCATATATTTGTGCTTGTGAAGACCTGCATTACCTCTTCCACCGCGCTTGCCTGCACCTCTTCCGGCCTTCTTTCCTCTGCCGTGGGTTCTGCTTCCCCGATGTTTTTCTGTTCTGCCCATGTCAACACCTCTTAGATCATCCTCTCGATCAGATCGTTTATGTCCTTACCACGGTATCCCAAAGCTCCGCCTACTTTGTAGCTTCTTTTAACTCCCTCATAACCCTTTTTCGGAGGATGAAGCCTAACAACGGGCTTTATTTCCTTTAGATCCTGGAACCTTGTCTCGCCGCTAGCCACAGCCTTAGCAAAGGACATCAGGGATTTGTACTCAGTGTTTGCCTTGATATATCTGTCAGAGATTTTTTTATCCCCGATTAATCTTCCTCTGTGAATTATCATCTTGGCTAAAGTCTCAGGGGCAATCTCCCCCCAAGTTACATAGTCCTTCACCTTCTGAAGCATCCCAGAATAACTATCGGTCTCTGGCAATAAAACACAGTGATTGACCCTGTTTAACCTGAGCATCATCAAGGTATCCTTGATATCGGTTCTGACATTCACTGTTCCTCTGATTCGGATGACGGCATAGGTCATTTCTCTTCCTCCTCTTGTGGTTGTTCTTCTTCAGTTTCTTCACTTTCCTCTTCCTCTTTTTTTTCTGAACCCTTTTTTTCTTCATCCTTTTTGGGGATTTCTTTTTCAACTTTCTTTTCTTCTGGTTTCATTTCCTCTTCGGTTTTACTCTCTTCCCTTGAAGGAAGTGTTCCTGGGATAGCACCAGATAAAATTCGCATTTTCATTTCCTGGCCACGTATCACACGCATCTCTGCTGTTTTTTTCAATGCCTCAAAGGCAGCTTGTGCATAATTTGCCGTGGTCTTTGTGTGCCCCTTTGTAAAGGCCCATGCATCCTTTATTCCAGCCAGTTTCAGAACAGGCTTGGCCACGTCACCCACAGCTAGAGCAATACCCCTTGGAGCAGGTTTAAATGTTACTCGAACCGAGCCTTCTTTTCCGGTAACTTCAAATGGCAGTGAGTGAGGTGCTCCGCATCCGCATTCCCACGAACCGCACCCCCTTCTCACCTCGATGATATTCAATTTTGCATTATCAATTGCCTTTCTAATTGTGGGCCCAACTTCCTTTCCCTTTGCCTTGCCAAGACCCACATAGCCGTTTGAATTTCCAACAACCGTGGTAATCGCGAATCTAACTCTTCTTCCAGAGTCCGTCATTCTCTGGACCATATTTACATCTAAAACCTCGTCTTCTAAATCGGGCAATAAAATATCAACAATCTCAGGCTCTCTTAGAGGAAGGCGAGTTCTAAGCGCCTCTGCCATGGTCTTGATCTCCCCTTTCTCCACCATTTTTCCCAATCTGGTCTTTGGTACCCAATACATTATTTCGCCCCCTCAATACTGGCCTTCACAGAATCAAACTGATTTTTTAACTCCTCCTTTATATGCCCTCCTTTTATTCTTTCGTCAGAGGGTATTATTTCATCATCATGTGGTATTTCTATTCCAGAATCCAGTAAACCCTTTAATGTGGCAAAGACCTTGGCACCCTTTGTGGGGGTGTGAAGACCGATATCTAAAACCGCTTTCTCAATCCCAGCACTTTTGGCTCTCTTACCCGCCAGATAACCAGTAAGATACGCGGCAGGTGTGTTGGAACATGAGCCTTTCCATCCTAATTTTTCAAGTTCTAAGCCTTCTGCTTGCGCTATAATTTTATCACCTTTGGAATCGAACTCTACAAGTTGAACTCTTAGGTTTCGCAAGGAACTTCTCACCACCGCCCGGTGTGTCCTTGATTTTAGAAGTTTTACTCTCTTTCGGTAATCTGTTTTTCCTTCCCGCCTTCTTCTTCTTGCAACCCGATATCTTGGACCATGTGCCATTTTATATCACCTATTTCTTCTTAAGAAGACCCTCACTTTTCAAATGGGCATCCAGCCTGGCCTTGCTCTTGAACATTCCGCCTTTGGCTCTTTTATAGAGCTTCCTGTACGTCGAGGTGTCGATTTTCCCCTGCCGCTTGTACTCAATTAACTGCGCCCGTATCGGGCGTATTGTGTTTATCCAGGCATCTTTTTTGGGTGTTCTTGCCTTCTTTGCCCCTTTTCTACTTCCGTGTCCTCTTCTTTTGCCTTTTTTCTTCTGGTCCTTAAGGTATCTTGTTCTACCTCTGGACACGCCTTTTTTTTGTCTAGCTTTGATTGCCTTTGAATCGATCAATCGCCTAACGTCATTTCTTGTAATGGCCTCTGAGACATCCTCCATCCGGGTTGGGTCTATCCATATCCTGTTTTCGCCACATCCGAGTATCTCCGCAGCCAGTCTTCTCTGATTCTTCAAGTCCATGCTATCATCTCCTTGGGTTCAGGATTCTAATGCCCTTTTCTTCAGCTTTTTCTTCTATCTCGATTCTTTTTCTTGTTCCTACACTGTGGCCAACCCTGGCTGCTTGATTTTTTGGATCTATTTTTTCCAGGTCTTTTGCATTGTAAACCATCACTTCCTTAAAGCCTGAAGGGTGCAGACTTCTTGCTCCCTTTGGAGAGCCGTAGCCTATGGAGACAACATTTTGTCTGTAACCCAAGTGTTTTCGCATCTTGGAGTGCTGGCCCCTTGGTTTTCTCCAGGCGGTACCAAGCCTCTTGTATCTGAACCATTCCTGGCGTCTGAAATAGGGAGTCTTTTTCTTTATATCCCTTCGAATTTTTAGTTCGTGCTTCAACTTTACGCTTAGTTCTGGCTTGATTTTAACCTTGTATCCCTCTTCCTCCTCAATTATCTCGATTTCCTCTTCTTTCTCAGCTTCTTCCTCCTCCTCTTTTTCCTCCTCTTCGGCCTCCTCTTCTTCTTCTTTTTCGTCTTTAATTTTTTTCTTCTCGATTTCTTCTTTTGCCTCTTTTTTCTCCTTTTTCTCGGGTTCGTCGGCCTTCATTGGCTTTTTCTCGGCCTTTGACTCTTCCTTTTTAGCTACCTCTTTTTTCTTCTTTAACTTCTTCTTAGGCTTTGGTTGCGTCTTTACTTCTTTTTTTTCGGTATCCTCAACCTTCTCTTTTTTTTCTGTTGCTGGGTCTTTTGAGGGGGTGTCCTTTTTCTCTTCTGTTTCTTTTTTCTTCTCATCCTCTGCCATATCTACTCACCACCCTCCTCTATAACATTCTTATCAACCACGTATATTCCATCCTGAAATACCCTGGGATCGTAGTTGCGGATCTTCGTGGCAAGTTCAATATTCGCACAAGACTGGCTCACATCCTCGAGGTTGTTGCCTGTCAATATGATTGTATCTCCTTTTATTTCCACCTTGGTTTCGCCTATAATCTTGGCCTTTCTGGGGTAAGACTCTCCGAGAAAGTTTTCTATTGCGAATTCATCACCTTTTAATATCGTCTTAACAGGAAAATGGGAGTAAACTACCTTCATGGTGTACATGAACCCTTTTGTAACCCCTACGATCATGTTGTTAATGTGCGCTTCCCAGGTTCCAGCTAAAGCACCTTCCTTTTTCTTGGGCATCAGGCTTTCGATAATTATCCTGTCTTTTTTAATTTGAATGGAGATTCTGGGATGGGAGAACTCTCTTGTCAATGTGCCTTTCGGACCTTCAACGGTGATCGTATTTCCCTTCATTTTCACCTTGACATCAGGGGGTATTATCAAGGTTCTTGTTACTTTTGGTGCAACTGGCATTTTCTTATCCTCCATTTAGTACACATAAGCCAACAGTTTTCCTCCGACTCCCAATTTTTTTGCATCATCATGTGAAACCACGCCTTTTGTGGTCGTGAGAATAAGTACGCCAAAATCCTGGGCAGGGAGGTACCTTGCCTCAAATTTTCCAACATCCCTCATTTTTACTGCATATCTCGGTTTTATCACACCACAGTTGTTGATGTTGCCATTTAATTCTACCCTGAACATCCCTGCTTTGCCATCTTCAATATACTCAAACTGTTTGATGTAATTGTTATCCTGCATAACCTTCAGAATTCTACCGATCAACTTCGAAGACGGTTTAAGAAAGCACACACTTTTTCCGACCATCTCCGCGTTCTTTATGTTGGCCATTGCATCATTTAATGGATCATGCTGCAAATCTATCACCTCATGAATACCTTTTAAATCCGAGCTCAGGTGCCATCTCTCTGAAGCACTGCCTGCATAAATGCATGCCGTAACGTCTTATTATGCCCCTTTTCCTTCCGCATCGCTTGCAGCCTTTCTTCCTTCCAAAGTTCTTTTTTGGCTTCATTAGCCCACTACCTCCACATTCAGTTTTGACTTAACAAATTTTTTTGCTTCATTCGGAGTTATCCTGTGATTTTTTGGGATTTTACCTCTGGCGTGCTTTCTGTTTTTTACCCTAAATCCCTTCCTTGCCAATGTCACCGAAATATCCATTCCAAATATCCCAATGTCAGGATCATATTTCATGTCCTTAAAATCTGTATAATCCGCAATTCCAAAAGAGAAATTACCCTCGGAGTCAAAGGAGTAATCTGCAATCTTATTTTCTTTTATCCAAAAAGCCTCTTTTAAGAAATTGAGCATCTCCTCGCCCCTGAGGGTGATCTTGCATCCTATGGGCATACCCTTTCGAATACCCAAATCCTTGTTTGTTGTTTTGGCCAGGGTCCGAATAGGCTTGTGTTTTGTAAGAAGCTCAAGAACCTTCTCTGCTTTAATAAGCTTCTCTCCTGCCTCACCTACTCCTATGTTGATTATGACTTTTTCGATTTGTATATCCTGCATCTGGTTCAACTCATTTTCCCTCCTTTTCGCTCAGACCCAAAATAAAACTGATCATACGATGCTCACCTCAGGAATTGTGATTTCAGGTGATTTTTTACCCACAACAAACACATGATCTTTTATCGTAGAAAATCCCTCTTTGAACTTCACGATGTTGGGTTTTGGGCTTCTGACAACACTGTAGTTTTCAATGGTTCCAATCTGTCCGGAATGCTTGCCACCGATTATCATGGCCATATTCCCTTTCTCAAGAGCATAATAATCGAGAATTTTCTGGGATGGGAGCTCTATTTTTAGTACATCACCGGTTTTGTACTTTCCCTTCTCCACCAAAACATTTCTACCGTCATGAAGATTGAGCTGAGTCTTTGCCCCCTTTATAACGGTGATGTTTTCGATTCTGACAAGCTTCCACTGTGCCCTATCCTTTGTAATCTTTATGGGCCTGATTTTTCCTCTCACATCCAAAAGAGCTCTGAAGTCCTCTTTGGCCTTAGGAATGGTAATTACGTCCATGAAGCCCACGGGCATCTTGTAATTTGTGATAATTCTTCCGTCGACCAGTATATTTCTGTCGCCGATAATCCTTTTGCCTTCCCTTGCTGTATCGCAGTATTCAAGCATATCTCGAATCATTATGAGAAGAGGAACACTTCTTTTGACAGGATGTGGTCCTGGTGATTGTTTTGTTGCCCAGATGTGTTTCTTTTTGGGTATGGACCAAACCTTCGGCGATGCCAGTCTTTTCATATGTTTGCTCATTCTAAATCACTCCCTTGCCATCTCCTCGAACTTACTCTTTCTTATAGGATCCGAGAGGTCGAGTTTGGTAATAATAACGTTAGAAGGATGGATTTTTGCAGCTATTTGAGTGCCATCGGCCTTTGAAATGTTTGCACCATCCACTGTGATTCTCATGCTCCTCGTATCAATAGATTCGACTTTCCCGACATGCCCGGCAAAGGATCCGCGAACTATTTTAACGGTATCTCCTTTCCTAACCATAGCTGAACGGGGATAGTAACGCTTTGCATCCTCAAGGTATTTCGCTGATAGATGTGATGCGATCATCTTCCTTCTTCTGTGAAGTGGAGCGTTGTGCACACTTTTTCTTTGTATCCTAGGTTTTTTTGATTTTGTCATATATATCACCTGCTTCACATCATACTATCATGGATGCAATTGCTGCTATTCTCGGCCATCTCTCAGCAGCTTCTCTTGCCACTGGGCCCTTGATATCAGAGCCCTTCGTCTCCCCAGTGGGGGTTGTGATAACCACCGCATTGTCCTCGAACTCCACCATCACGCCATTGGCCCTTCTAAAAGGTCTTCTCTGTCTCACTATTACGGCATTAAGAAGTTGTTTTCTCATCTCTGGGGTGCCTTTCTTCACAGATACAACCACAAGGTCTCCTATTCCTGCTACAGGTAATCTCCTGTGCACACCGTGATACTTCATCACAGAAACGATCTCTACGATCTTCGCACCAGTATTATCTACGCATTTTATTTTTGCGCCAACGGGTAACCCTCTCATCTGTTTCCCAGGCAAGCCTTTCATTTCTCTATCCCCAGCTTTATTTGGTTTTCTGTTCAATCACCACAAAAGTTTTTGTCTTGCTCAAAGGTCTACATTCCATAATTTTAACTGTGGCCCCGACCTTTGCATTGATGCACGGTGGATTATGTGCTTGGTATTTCCCTGAGCGCCATTCATACCGCTCATATTTAGGAATATATCTCTTATATTTCTTTTTAACAACAACTGTTTTTTGCATTCTATCTGATACAACAACACCCTCTATAATCTGTCCCCTAACAGGTAATGTTCCATGGAAGGGGCAATTTTTGTCATTGCATTTTTCTTTTGGAGGAATAACGTCAACACCGATGTCAATTTTCTTTGTTTCCATTTTTCTTTCTCTGTCCACCTTTTTGGGTGGTCCTAACCTCTTGACCTTTCTAAGCGGCCTTTTCTTTTTCTCTTTTTCCTCGGGCATTTAGGTCACCGCCTTCGATTTTGCTTTCTTTATCCTGTCTTCCGGTCTTAATCTCAGCGCTGATAAATCCAAATTGACATCATGATCTTCTATTTTCAGAGTCAATACTGTACCATCTTTTTGAAGAGTTTTTTCTTTTCCAGATACTTTTATTTTGATCGTATTTTTTGTTTCGTCCACGATTTTACCTTTCAATCCAATGCATCCTGGATCTTTTGTGGCGATTATTGTGGCATTTTGTCCGATAAGCTCATGTTTATGAATGTTCTGTTTTGTAATTCTCATTTCATCTCCACCAGAAATCCCATCTCTGCCAAAACCTGTTCAACCTTCTTTTTGTGTTCTCCTTGAAGCTCGATTTTGCCTTCTTTTACTGTTCCTCCCGCGGCACATCTTGTCTTAAGCTTTCTTGCTAAATCGTCCAAATCGATATCTGCGCTGTCTATGCCTTCTATTATGGTTACGATTTTTCCATACCTTCTTTTCATGGAGTATATCTTGATCTGTTGTTGTTCTCTTGCGATTTCTTCGCACATACACAATTCCTCAGGCAATCCGCAAACTGGACATATTCCTGCCATTATTCCTCTTCCTCCTTCATTATTGTGAGCATCCTAGCAACTTGGGTTCTTAGGGCCTTTATCTTTCCGGGATTTGGGGGGGCCCCTCCCATGGCAGCAACACCCCGCTCATGCATGAGCTCGTTTCTTAGCTCCTTGAGCTTGGCCTTTCTTTCCTCCCGGCTCATTTCTCTAATCTCTTTAGTTCTTATCAGGCTCATTACTATTCACTTCCTCTTTTCAGATTCGTCTTCTTTTTTATCTTTTACCGAATTAGAATCCTCAGATTTTGCAGATGATTCCTCCCCTTTGTCTTCTTTCTCTTCCGACTCTTCCAACTCTTCCTCAGGTAATTTGTGCTTTTGCTTCTCCTTCTTCAATTTTTTCTCGAGTTTGTCGTCGATTTTTACTTCCTTTTCAGGTTTCTTTGCCTCTTTTTTAAGTATTTTTGCTTTCTCTTCAACCTCAAGGGCTTCTTTTGGTTCTTCCTCCTCTTGCGGTACTTCCACACTTTCTATCTCAATGTCATCGGGAAGTTTTGCATTGGGATTCATTATCTGAACTTTGACACCTATTATACCAAGCTTTCTCTTTGCAACGGCAAAACCTTCCTCCATCCATTGGATTGCTGGCTCGCCGCAGAACTTGATATGTCCTTCCTTGAACTTCTCGGTTCGGTGCCTTTGACCTGTGAGCTTGCCTGATATGACAACCTGGCAACCCTTTGCACCTGCGTCCATAATCCTCCTCACAGTGGAATGACCTGCTCTACGAAAATGCCAGCCCCTCTCCAATGCCGAGGCGAGCTTCTCAGCCATGATTTGGGCGTTTAAGTTGGGATTGCCCACCTCCTGAACCTCGATTTTGGGATTGTCAAAACTGAATTCCTCCTCAACAGATTTTTCCAATGATTTTATGGAACCTCCCTTTCGCCCGATGACAAGACCTGGCCTTTCAATGGTTAGTGTGACCCTTGTACCCATTGGAGTGCGCTGAATATCCAAACCACCAAATCCGGCTCTCTTTGTCTCTTCCATAAGGTATTCTTTCAGAAGGTATCTTCTGATATTCTCCATCACGAACTTACGTTCTGAGGTCATTCTTCAACCACCTCTAGTACAACCTCTATGTTCGCTGTTTCATGGTTAAATGGCGAGCTACTTCCGTGTGCTCTTGGCATGAACCCTTCCGTCTTCATGCCCTTGCTTGATGAGACATGCACGATTCTCATGTTCTCAGAGTCGAGACCTTTGTACTCTGCATTGTGCTGGGCGTGTCTGATCACGTCTAAAATTGCCTGGGCAGTTTTTTTCGGATATCTTCCTGGGCCAAACTTTTTTCCTTTTCTATGTCCTACCTCTCCCCTGTGTTTGTGGTAACTAACA
>Ga0209636_10008094_pt1 | contig 10704 bp, 15 predicted proteins | sample DeeMarSWOR152_54_FD_187464 | JGI IMG/M metagenome (GOLD analysis project Ga0209636, IMG submission 187464) | Marine sediment microbial communities from White Oak River estuary, North Carolina - WOR-1-52-54 (SPAdes) (version 2) | ecosystem: Environmental > Aquatic > Marine > Intertidal zone >... | reverse complement strand
ACCAACGAAGTGGCGTACCGGGGCCGTCCGAGCCGTTCGGAATAACCTCTGCTACATCATCCATCCCCACATAGGCGGCATCCTCGATCGTCACGTCGTTGATGATCGGTTCTCCCCGCACGACGTACGTGACCTCCTTCCCAAGTGTGGCCAGTTGTTCGGTAACGATCTTGTCAAAGACAATCTCACCTGCGTTATCCCCGAGATAGAGGACCTCGGCTACCTGCTTCAGCCGCTCCTTCAGCAAAGCGTAGTCAGCTAACCTGCACGCATCTCCTAGACTTTCCTCAATGGAGCGCTCCAGACTGAAGTTCGAATGGACCGCAAAGTCGATCACGTTGCTTGCTGCAGCGAGCTTGAGCGCAACAAGCAGCGGATCGGACGACGCGATCACATGCTCGCGAAATTGAGAACTAAGTTCAAGTGCACGATCGTTACACCGCCGCTTCACCTCCCAATACGGATCGCTTACCTCGGTAACCTCTTTAACTACCCTGTGGATCTCTCTTCCCATATCGATTGGTGTCGCATCAATCGGAAGGCCGGGGATGAGAACCGCCACTTCATCCAGCACCGCTCTTTGTTTTCGGGCATCCTCGGTACCCCATCTTGCGGCCTCAAGCGCCTGCCGCAAAAAACAAGGGATACAATCAAGATATACTTTCAAGAATCCCCCTCTTTGATATTTTGGCTCTTCGCTATTTGGTGTGGGCAGAGTGTCAAGAGATGCTCCCGCGCAAGCAAGCTTAATTAATAGTTGCCAAGTTGGATCGCGATCCTTTTCAGTTCTTAAGAAGCCAGGAGACCAAGAAAAGCTTTGGCTTCCTGCTTCCTTTTATTAGAACTGCGGTCTTGTCTCTCCTCCTTGATTCCTGGTTTCCTTATCGCAAGACTGTAGGCAAGCTCACCTTTGATTACCCACTCAAAACAGCGAGGAGCTGATATTTTTTTAACCCCGTTTGTGCGCTTTTATTCGCGCATCATCTTGGCCCCACACTGGGGACAGGCCATCTGATAGCATGGCGACCCCGCGGCGTGGGCGAGCCGCTTCCCGCAGCTGGGACAAACGCAGTAACCCGATGGGCCGCTACCGGCGCGATTTCCGCCCATCCGGCCGCGGCCTTGGCTTCCTTGGCCGCGACCCCTTCCGGTCCCTGGACCGGCTCCAGTCGGTCCTGTTCCATCTCGTCGTGGCATGGTAGCCTCCTTTCTTTTGCTATTCCTGTTTGAGTTGCCAGTAAACCTTCTTCACCGCATCCTTGAACCGTTGTGTCCCTCCAGCCTGGCTCACCGTGGCCAAAACCCGCTTCGGATCGACAACAACCGAGGCGAACAGATGTGAAACTCCGTAGCGTGCGAAGACCGGTGAGAGCGGGGTTGTCGGCCCGATCAGGGCCACTTCTCCCCTTGCTAGCTGCAACAGGTGATCGAGCGTCTTGTTGACGAGGGTCAGGGAGGTGATGAGAACGATGTCGCAGGTGGGTAGCTCCCGCTCTGCTGCCCAATCCGGGAGGACGTCAGGCGATAGGGAACGCCGCTCAAAGATGGTGAGCGACTTGGCGCGGCGGCGAAGTTCGCCAATCAATGGACCGAAGTAGCCCACCATTCCCACGGTTGCCCCATCGATTGGAAGCACGTCAAGTGGCCTGGGGCTTGGTTCCCCGTCTCGGTTTAAGACTGCATTGAGCGTCGCAATCCCCACCGAGGAGGCCACCGGATCGGAGGACTTCGCATATGCGGCGACCTCTAAGGCCGGCTTTCCGATAAGCTCGCCAGCCCCAGCCAGGAGCGTGCAACAATGCCGACTTTCTTCCACCAACGTGCCCGCAAGGCCGCACCCTTCGTCATCGAGTAAGACAGCAGTGTAGCCGAGGCCAATCCGCACATCGGCGATGACACGCTTTGAAAGCGTCGATTCTGCCTCCCCTAGAAGGTCATCGACGATCACGGAATGCCTCCGTGAAGCGGGCAAAGATCCCTTGCATCGCCGCACCTGCAGGACTGGTCTCATCTTCAACGGCGCTTCTTCCGGCGACCATCCGCTCGGTCACCTTGCGGTCGTAAGGGATTCTTCCAAGGTGCGGCAGCTCCTGCAAAGCGGCGAACGCCTCGATCTTTCTCGAAACCTCTTCACTCAAATCGGCCTTATTGATCACAAGATAAGCGGGGATGCGAAAGTGCCGGACGACCCCTAGAATGCGCTTAAGGTCGTGAAGGCCAGAGAGGCTCGACTCGGTGACCAGGATCACTGCGTCAACCCCGCTCGCCGAGGCGATCACCGGACAGCCGATCCCGGGTGCCCCATCGATGATCAAGCGTTTGGCCTTCACCTGCTTGCCCAGCTCGCCTGCCTTCTGCTTGACCAGCATGACGAGCTTCCCTGAGGTCTCCTCGCCGGGATAGAGCTCGGCGCTCGCCAGCGGGCCCAGACGCGTGCTGGCGGTGAACCAGTGGCCGGACTCCCGTGGGGAGAGGGTAATCGCATCAACCGGACAAACGTACACACACGCCCCGCAGCCCTCGCACAAGTAGAGGTCGATCGCGAGGTCTTCATCGATCGCTTGAAAGCGACAAACCTCACGGCACTTTCCGCAGGAGGTACAAGCTTCTGAGTCCTTGACCGCCTCTTTTGACCCTTCAAACTCTCCTTCATCGACAACATCGGGGGCGAGCAATAGATGCAGGTTTGCCGCATCGACGTCACAATCGACGAGGACCTTCTCCTTTGCCAGAACAGCAAATGCACCGGCAAGCGAGGTCTTCCCCGTCCCGCCTTTTCCCGATAGGAAAAGAATCCTCTTCATGGCACTGTCTCCTTCAGGTGCTCGTAGAGGGCGAGAAAGCGCTCCTTCCAAGAAGGAACCGCGTCGACGAGCGGAATTCCTGCTGCGTACAGGGAGGCGATCTCGCGGTCGAACGGGATCTTCATGAGGACTGGAATCTCCTCCTCTCGGCAATAGTGCTCGACGCGGTCATCGCCAATCCCATCGCGGTTGATGATCACCGCAATCGGAACCCGAAGTGTGCGGGCCACCCCCACCGCGGCTTTGAGGTCATGCAGGCCGAACGGCGTCGGCTCAGTGACAAGCAAAGCAAGATCGGCCCCGTGCAGCGCGGCGATCGTCGGACAGCCGGTCCCCGGCGGCGCGTCGAGGATCGCTAGACATTCAGGATCGATCTTTGTTTTCAGGACATGAATGATCGGAGTGGCCATCGCCTCTCCCACGTTCAATAGGCCATGGTGAAACGGAAATTGCCGCGCTGTGCCCGATTCAACTACCCCAAGCTCGTGGGGAACCTCGTAGATTGCCCCCGTCGGGCAGACCATTCGACACAGCCCACATCCGTGGCAAAGCTCGTTGTAGATGAGCACCTTTTTTCCGATGACGGCAATGGCATTGAATTCGCAGCTTGAAGCACAGTCCCCGCAGTGAGTGCATGAGGCTTCGTCCACGGTCGGAAGAAGCTTCTCAACCGGCGAGACTTGCTCGATGCGGGGCTTCAGGAATATGTGGGCGTTCGGTTCCTCCACGTCGCAGTCGAGGAACTGTATCGACTCTTGGTCGATAAGAGAAAGGGCGAGGTTGACGGCAACGGTTGTCTTCCCCGTCCCGCCTTTTCCGCTGGCAACGACAATGCGCATCAGTGACGATCGTGGAAGACGTGGCGTTGGCAGGCGTCCCCTTCAGAGGCCGCGGAGAGCCGACCACTCTTCCAGGATTCGATCGCCTCGCGTGCCGTTCCAGAAACGCCGGTACACACCTCGATCCCGTTTTCACTTAGGATTCCAATTGCCCGGCGGCCGAGACCGCTGCACAAAAGCACGTCGATTCCCAGACCGGCGAGGATCTGAGCAGGCAGACCGCTCCCGCCCGCGTGCTCGGAGGTGTTATCGACCACCTCGACCTCGCCGGTCTCAGCGTTATAGATCGTATAAGTCGGCACGCGTCCGAAGTGCTCGCCGACCCGATCGTCGAGCCCGCCGGGCCCCTCAGTGGGTACACAAACTCGCGTCATCGTTGTCCTCCTCCATGTCGTGTGCCTGTTGGAGCCTCGGTACGGGAAAGCCGACCAGCGCGGTAATCGTCCAAAGCCTGCTTGACCGTCCCTTTGGCGCCCACGTAGATTTCGATCCCGGCAGTGCAGAGGCCCTGATAGGCATTCGGCCCCACGTTTCCGGTGATCACCACGCGCGTGCCCTTGTTGGCGACGGTCTGAGCTGCTTGCACGCCGGCCCCGTGGGCGCCCGGCGTGTTCTCCACCGCCTCCACCTTCAGGGTCTCGGGATCTACGAATAGGAAGTAGGGCGTCCGTCCGAAGCTCGGGTTAACCGGTGACTCAAGCGTGTTCCCGCTTGCGGTGATGCAAATCGTCACGTTTTTCTCCTTTCCAGCGCGTCGATTCGCTGGGTCAGTTCTTCAAGCTGAAGCGTAAGCCCCTGGAGTTGCTCGGTCAACGTGGCCATCGCGTCCGTAGCCGGAGGCGGTGGGGTCGGCATGGGCATTCCAGCCATTCCCACGCCACCGCTCATCCCCGCGCCGCCTCCGGCTCCCATGCCTCGTCCCATTCCACGGCCCATTCCCATGCCTCGTCCCATTCCCATGCCAGCTCCGGTTCCCACGCCGCGGCCCGCGAATGCCGCTACGGTAGGACCGGAAGACGGGGTAAGCCGTCCCGCGGCGAACTCAAGCGCTTTCTCTTTCACGGGCCCTTGAGCCGGAACCGTTTGCACGCCTCCCTGGGAGAAGACGTTGGAGGCGTTCGGGCCGAACGCGCCGGCAAGGATGGCCTGCGCGCCCTTGGAGATGATAAGCTGCGCGGCCTGGATGCCGGCCCCGCCCATTGCTCCAGCGTAGGGATTCTCAACGACCTCATGGGAGAGAACCCCCCCATTTTCGACGTCAACCAGGGTGAAGGTCGGACAGCGCCCGAAGACCGGGGAAACAACATCGTCCAACCCGCCACGCGTTGTCGCTACTGCAATTTTCATGTTAAGCCTCCTAATGCCCTGCCGACAGCTCAAAAATGCTCATGTGTTGAGAAAGTGACGAGTTGTCGGCACCTTCCAAAAGGATCTACCTTATGTATCTAAGCTGAAGCTCGGTGCTGATACGGTAGCCTTCACAATACACCTTTCCTTACTTTCTTAAGCCTCTAGTTCCTTTATTCTATTTGTAATCTGTTCCAGCTGGCTTTTTATAGCTTGTGCTTGACTTTTGAGAAAATCAAGCTCTTGCGCTCCGCTCATTGGCGAAGCATACGGATTTGCTCCTGGAACATTTAGGAGTGAGCCTGGCAATGCCCCTGGAGGTACCCCTCCATAACTATATGGTGTAGCTCCCGCATAAGGCGTGCCTCCATAGGGAGAGCCATAAGGTGCTCCATACCAAGGCCGTTGACCAGCCATAGGATAAGGCATCCCCCGTCCAAAACCATACACGCTTCCTAAGCCCCACGGACTGCAAAACCCTCTTCCCCCTCCCGTCATTGGACCCATTCCACGGGGTCCTGTTCCATCAAATCTAGGCATAATACATCTCCTTTTTTGTTTCGAACACTACATACGTGACGCTTCCTGCCTGACGCGGTATCATCTTTGCCCGATCTTAAAAGTGCCCTGATCATTTAGTAGGGTGGGTATAACGGGTATCTATACGGGTACCGGGGGGGTAGACCGTAGTCCCCGCCGTAATAAGGACGCGCATAACCCATATAAGGAGAGAATCCTCTGTACCCGCCAGCCCCAGGGTACCGGTGCGGCCAACCAATGCCCCTTCTGGAGATCGGATTAGCAAAGCCAGGCACGCCAAAGCCAGCACAAAAACCCGCTCTTCTTCCTGTCATCGGCCCTAATCCCCGTGGTCCAGTTCCATCTCCAAACGGCATCTTCACTCACCTCCCGTTTTTGCCATGACTATTAACCATAGGGATATCCCATGCCATAGCCGTAGTACGGATAACTAAATCCGTATCCTCCGTACCCTCCAAAGGGATAGCCATAGGGCATACCATATCTGGACCAACCCCAAGCATAGGGATTACCCCATCCAGACCAGCCTCTCCACCAACCTCTGCCTCTACCGATGCCTCTACCAAGCCCCATCCCGTAACCCACTCCGAAGTATCCTCTACCACCGAAGCCTCCGCCGCGTCCTCTCATCGCGATCACCCTTCCTTTTCCAGCTCTTCTAGGCGTTTGGTGAGCGCCTCCATCTGTTGCTCCAACGCCTCTTTCTGGGCGTTGAGGGTTGCTAGCTCCTGCTCTTTGGACTGGGGGACCATCCCGGTCATTGGCCAGCCTCCCTGCATGCCGGCTGGAACACCGAGCCAGTTTGCGAACTGCCCCATTTGCCCGGTCTGTTGGAGGTATTGTGCTCCCGGTGGAAGCCCTCCCCATCCCGGCGAATAGCCGAAGCGCACCCAGCCGGGAAGCCCGGTCGCGTAGTACATGTTTCGATGTCCGTATCCTCCCATCGTTCTCATCTCCTTTTTCATAAAATTTCGATTGTCACCATTATAAGCATATGCACAAAAATGTCAAGACTTTACGTCACGCATGCAATCACAGGTTTTGCTGCTGCTCGTCCGCTTGACAGCGCCAGTAGAGGCTTTTATAGTAAGCTTATGCACCTTTGTGAGGAGGACGATGGGCCGCCAGAAGAAACCGCGGTACTGCCAGGAGTTTTTCGGGTTCAACCTGTTTAAACCAAGCGGGATCCCGCTTTCTCAGACCGAGATCGTCGAGGTTGCGCTCGACGAGCTGGAGGCGATGCGACTGTGCGACTTCGAGGGACACGATCAGGAGAAAGCGGCGCAGGAAATGGGTGTCTCACGGGGGACCATTCAACGGCTTCTTTACGCAGGCAGACGGAAGCTCGTTGACGCGGTGATGCACGGCAAGGCCCTCGCTGTCCAGGAATCACCGCATGTGGTTATTCGTAGACCAGGACCCAGGCGTCATGGTCCCGGTCGAGGTAGAGGCCGCGGCCATGGCCGCCTGTAGCGTCGAGGCTTGTCCCCGACGTTAGTCCTAGTCGCTTGGGGTGGAAAGCCTCTCCCATTCGGCGTAGCACTCGTCCAACACTTGGGTAAGGCGTTTTTGGTCTACCCCTAACTGAGCAATGCTTTGTCCATCGCTACGATGGCTTGCGTCAAGCAGTTCCTGCTCCACAGCCTTCAGCTTAGCTTCCAGTGTTTCGATATCCTCCTCGAGCTTTCTTAGTGCTTCCAATCGTTTCCGCTCCTGATATCGGTCGCGTTTCTTCTCCTTTGAGGAAGGTTTTTTTACTTGCTTTCGTTTCGGCTTCTGTGTGACCACCTCTGGGTCAGCGCGTCGCAGTGCGATCCGCGCCTTATATTCAGAGTAGGAGCCAAGGAACACTCGGAGTTTTCCATCCTGAATCTCCCACACCTGCGTGGCCAAGGACTCAAGCAGGGCGCGGTCGTGGGAGACCACCAGGGTCGTCCCCTCGTAGGCAAGCAGGGCTTCTTCCAGAATCTCTTGGCTCGCCAAATCAAGATGGTTTGTAGGCTCATCGAGCAGAAGGACGTTTCCCTTCATCAGGGCAAGGAGGGCCAGCGCGACGCGGCTTCGTTCTCCTCCGGAAAGGGCGCGCATCTTCTTTGTCACCTCGTCACCGGAGAAGAGGAAGCGGCCGAGCAGCCCACGGGCCTCGCTGATCGACAGGTCGCCAGTCGCAAGAATTGCATCCAGGACAGTCTCATTCCCATGAAGGCCTTCTTGTGTTTGGCTATAGAGAGCTAGCCGCACATTGTGGCCCAGGGTTATCTCCCCAGAAAGCGGCGGAATCTCGCCGGCGATCGTCCGCAATAAAGTCGTCTTGCCGCAGCCATTTTCGCCGATGATCGCCACCCGTTCGCCCCGGTAGAGCGAAAGCGTAGGACAGCAGAACAAGGGGCGATGAAACCCTATCTTTAGGCCTTCGGTCGTGAGCACCCGCTTTCCACTCGGCGTTCCGACGTCAATCTGCAACGAGATCCGCTTGGTCTCACGGGGTCGTTCGACCAGCACCTTCTCAATCCTTTCGAGCTTGTGCTGGCGATCTTTGGCCTGGCGGTGCTTCTGCCCGGCGTGGTGCCGCCGGATGAACGCCTTGTACCGCTCGATGGTAGCCTGCTGCTGTTCGTAAGCCACAAGTTGGTGGGTCCGCTTTGTTTCGCGCAACGCACGAGATTGGCTATAGCCCAGTCGATAGGTCGTGACCTCCCCAAACGCGATCTCCCAGGTCCGGTTCGCCACACGGCTAAGGAGATGCCGGTCGTGAGAGACGAGGAGCATCGCCCCGGAGAACGTCAACAGCGTCTCCTCCAGCCAGTCAAGTGCGGCAAAATCGAGGTGGTTCGTCGGTTCATCGAGAAGAAGAAGATCAGGCTCTTCGAGCAGGACACTGGCAAGGGCAGCTCGTGCCTCCTCACCCCCGGAGAGGCGACTCAGCGGTTTATCGAACTCCTCCGCGGCAAAGCCGACCCCAGTAAGAACAGTCCGAATCTTTGCGTCAATCGTGTACCCACCGCTTCGGTCGAAGGTGTGCAAGAGATCGTCGTAGCGATGAAGGGCTTCGGAATCGTTCGTCTTCGCCATCCGTGACTCCAAGCGGCGCAGCTCCTCTTCTGCTACGATCAGTTCACGAAATGGCTGCCGCATGACTGCAAAGAGCGTCCCGTCGCCCTCGAGCCGGGCAACCTGTCGCAGATACCCGATACGAAGGCCGCTGGCCCGATGGATCCTCCCGCTACTCGGTGCCTCCACGCCGGCGATGATCGAAAGAAGGGTCGATTTGCCAACCCCGTTGTCCCCGGCAAGAGCAATCCGATCTCCGCGAGTGACCTGCGCCGTGAACGGAGAAAACAAAACCTGTGTCCCGAAGGATTTCTCAACCTGCTCGATCTGGATTAACGCCATTTTCGGTTCAACATGGTACGGAATGCTTGGTGGAAGCAAAAGCCTTGTCGATCGTCCTTCCTTCAGCGGAAGATGTGTGGTAGCATAAAGCGGTGGCACCGATGAAAGAGGCAATGCTGTATGAAAAGATCGGTGGCGGTCGTATACGCTGTGCCCTCTGTGCACATCGCTGCTTGATCAAGGAAGGAGCGCGCGGGATCTGCCGCGTACGAGAAAATCGCGACGGAACTCTGTACACCCTTGTCTACGGGAAAACGATTTCGCAGAGCGTCGATCCAATCGAGAAGAAGCCACTGTTTCACTTCCTTCCTGGAACGCGCTCCTACTCAATCGCCACCGTGGGGTGCAACTTCACTTGCCTGAACTGCCAGAACCACACCATCTCCCAGTATCTGCGCAAGCAGGATGGACACATCATCGGGGAGGACGCGACACCAGGTGAGATTGTCGCTGCCGCAAAGAAAAGCGCCTGCAAGTCAATCGCCTACACCTACACCGAGCCGACGATCTTCTTCGAGTACGCGTTCGACACCGCTTGCCTGGCCCACGAAGAGGGGATACGCAACGTCTTTGTTTCCAACGGGTACATGACCCCAGAAGCAACCGAGGAAATTCTGCCCTATCTTGATGGCATCAATATCGACCTCAAAGGCATCTCCGATGATTTCTACCACGATGTAGTCGGGGGAACCCTGCGACCGGTGCTCCACTCGATCGAGCGATTCTTCCAGGCCGGCGTGTGGGTGGAGGTAACCACTCTGATCATCCCGGGAATGAATGACTCCTCGGAGGCGCTTCGCTGGACCGCCGAGGCGATCTGCGGCGTCTCGCCGACGATCCCCTGGCACATCAGCCGCTTCTATCCGGCCTATAGGCTCACCGATCGTCCGCCCACCCCTGTCGCGACCCTGCAAGAGGCCCAACGGGTTGGGTGCGAGGCCGGACTTCACTACGTGTATATGGGAAACGTGCCGGGCGAAGGAGAGGACACTTTCTGCCCCGTATGTGGAGCGCTCGTCTTGAAGCGGATCGGCTTTGCGATCAAGGAGAATCGGCTGCAGGAGGGATGCTGCCCCGCCTGTGGTACAGAGGTCGACGGGGTTTGGTTCACTTCTTAAGTGATCCTCACCTCTCGCGAGCCACCCTCAAGCAGTTTAATCCGCACCAAAATGTCGCTAATATCGAGAATTCCATCGATCCGCTCCGGCCATTCCACCACGCTGACCCCGTTCTCGGGCGGAAGAAGCCGATCGAGACCGACTTCCGCTAGCTCGGAGAGCGACTCCAGCCGGAAGGCGTCGAGGTGATGCAGGGTGAGCCGGCCGTGGTAGTCGCGAGCAAGGAGATAGCTCGGCGAGACGACGACCTCCGTAATGAGGAGTCCCTTGGCGATCCCTTTTACCAGGGTTGTCTTCCCTGTCCCGAGGGGACCGATCACCGAAACGACCATCCCGTCGGCAAGTTCAGGGGCAAGATCGATCCCGATCTCCTCCATCTCCGCCGCACTACGGGCGATGATCGTCTTGTCCATCTAGGTGCGGAGGCGAACGCCCAGGTCGGCTAGGCGTTTTACGACACGGGAGATAGTAGCGTCCACGTCCTCATCGGTCAGGGTTCGATCCGCTGCCCGTAGCGACACTTCGTAGGTGAGGCTCTTGGCCCCTGCAGTGACCTGCTCCCCCTGGTACAGATCGTAAAGGAGGACACGCTCTACCTCCTCCTCGGCGCAAATTGCCTCACGGACTCGTGCCTCGGGGAGACCGACGGGCACGAGGAGCGAA
>Ga0209636_10008092_pt1 | contig 10704 bp, 8 predicted proteins | sample DeeMarSWOR152_54_FD_187464 | JGI IMG/M metagenome (GOLD analysis project Ga0209636, IMG submission 187464) | Marine sediment microbial communities from White Oak River estuary, North Carolina - WOR-1-52-54 (SPAdes) (version 2) | ecosystem: Environmental > Aquatic > Marine > Intertidal zone >... | reverse complement strand
ATCCATATTATGAGTTATCATCACGATTGTCGTTCCATTTTCATGTAATTGTTTTAAAATCCGAATAATTAACTTTACTCCCGCTGGATCCAGGCATGCGGTTGGTTCATCAAGCACGAGCATTTCAGGTGCCATAGCTAAAACACCAGCCATTGCCACCCGTCTTTTTTCCCCCTCACTTAATTGATGAGGTGATCGAGTTTTAATTTTTTCGCCCTTCATCCCGATTATTTTTAATGCTTCATCCACCCGCATATCTATTTCACCCTTTGAGAGTTGTAACATGGTCGGACCAAAAGCAACGTCAGAATAGACCGTCTCTTCAAAGAGCTGATTTTCAGGAAATTGAAAAACCAATCCTATTCTCTTTCGAAGATCACTTAGCTGATAATCTTTGCTCCAAATATCTTTATTATCCACATATATTTTACCTGAAGTGGGACGTAATAAGCCTGTGAAATGCTGGAGTAGCGTGGTTTTACCTGAACCTGAGGGACCGATGATTCCAATAAATTCACCTTCTGAAATTTCAAGATTTATTTCTTTCAAAACCTGATTCTGTTGAGGTAATTTTGAATTATAATGGTAGCAGACGTTCTCAAATCTAATTTTCATTCAAAAATTCTCTTTTTCTAATCTTGACTTCCATTAAGATATCAACTTCCCTTCTTTTAGTATTGATTGAATCTCTTTTTTAAGTTGATGGCCAATATTTTCAGAGTACCCGATATGAGTATAGCGAATTTTTCCTGAGGGATCAACTACAATGTGAGTGGGGAATCCAATTACATTAAACAATTCCTTGACCCCGTAACCAGAATGAAGAAGGTGAAATTGAAATGGATTTTCACGGATAAACTTATTTATGGATATTGGAGCTTCCACTGAGATCGCCCAAAATACTACCTTTGGATTGTTTTTCAGTTCTTCGACAAGCACATTCAATTGAGGGATTTCCCGTTGACATGCGGTGCTCCAGCTATCCCAGAAAGTAATTACCACCACTTTTCCCTCTTGTTCTGAAAGCCTGAATAAATTTCCATCCAAGTCAGTTAATTCAAAATTCGGGGCTGGTTTGGCGGATGCCCTCAGCTCTTTCTCAATTTCTTTTTTTAAATAGGTCTCAAAGCCAACAAAAGTTTTATTATTTAGATGGTAAATAAACCTTAATTTTTGAATAGCGTCTTCCTGTGATAAATTGATGCTGATTGCTTTGACATAAGCTTGTTCTGCACTATCCAGGACTCCTAATTGAAAGTAAATGTCTCCGATTTTAATCCATTCAAAGGCAGGAAAAGGAGTACCAAACTTAATCACCTGTTTCCGATTCTGTATAGCTAAATAATAATTTTCAAGTGCAGTTTCCAATGAAGCCTGTGTGGATAATATTTGACATCGGTTTAAATTTATTTGCACCTTTCTTTGTTGTGGATCTTCCCAGGGAATTGATAGAAAGTAATTTTCGTCACTATTTTTTGCTCGCGATTGCTCAATCATTCGTTGAGCCATTTGATAATCCTGTTTTCTCAAATATAAATTTGCTAAATTTAATCTAATCGAGATATCCTCAGGGACTAATTCCACGTATTTCTGAAAATATTTGATAGATTCATCCATGTTTTGGTAATTTTGAAATGATATTCCTAATTGATAATAGGCATTCTTCAGATATGTTGGATTTTTTGCTTGCTGACTGAAATTAATTAATTCATTCACAATCGCTTCCTGATTTCCCCTATTTTTAAGAAAAATCATCGAATATTCAATATCTTCCTTTTTGGGGTGAACTTCGTATTCTGCTAAAATTGTCTCTCCATATTTTATTGCGGTTTTTTGATCATTTAACAATTTCCAAAATGTATTATATGCTAAATCCAATAGATCAGCTTTCTCTTCGGACTCCTTTAATAAGCTATCTAATTGGAACTTAACCTGATTCAATTGCTGCGTAGACCACTTCGACTTTTTGAGTCTTATACTCCAGAGATCAAACCAGACTTGATAGTTATCAGGAAAGAGTGAAAGCTCCTGGCTATATTCATATTCTGCCGCAATATAATCAGGAATAAAACCAGAGCCTTTTTCCTGACTAAAGATTATACCCAATTGATAATGGGTATTTTTTGTGATGTTACCATTATCGTCTCGTACAATTATACTCCATCCGAAACCATTATTATCTTCTACACGATCCAACTGATCTTCAAATTTCAAGCGAAGTAAATATGTACCGGATTCAGTTTTAATATTTGCCTGCCATAATTCCTTTTTAGAAACCATAGGAATTTTAAATGTCTGAATCGTTTGATCCTGTAAAAGCTGATAAATCATAAACAATTTTATATCTTGCTGTTCAGATTTTATTAAGCGGTGTGGTTTAAAAGTTATTGTTATTTTTTCGCCGGCTTTGGGCTGTTCCGGCTTCCACTGAACAACCTTGTTGATTTGCCTGGTGCAACCCGCAATAATCAGCATCCCAATTATAAACAAAAGACTCGTTCTGATCATTGATTAATTCCTCCCATAAATTTTAATCCTTTTTAGATAGGTAATGATTGTCTTTCGCGATTGGTAAAAAAATTAACGTTTATAAATCCAATTTTTTTTAACAAAGCAATTGCCTCACAAAAATAACTTCCCACATCTCGGGGGGAATGTGAATCCGAGCCAAGTGTAACCGGAATTTCCATTTCATTTGCCAGACTGAGCAGTTTTCTGCCGGGAAATGGTTCTTGGATATTTTTGGTGCGATAGCCTGAGGTATTTATCTCAAGACATATATCATTTTTCTTAATTAATTCCAACGCTCGTACAGCATAACACATACTTGTATAATCTAAATCTCCCCAAAACCTGCGGGGAAGATCGAAATGACCGATAATGTCGAACAATTCGGTATGAACAGCTTTTTCGATGGCTTCAAAGTAGTTACAGAATAATTGCGACTTTTTCTCTGAATGTAAATCGTTTAAATAGACAGTCTGATGAGATGAATCCACATTTAAGTAGTGCACACTTCCTATAACATAATCAAAATTATTTTCTGCGACAAATTTTTTAAGATAATCGACTGCGCCCTCTATATAATCGAGTTCGATACCCACTTTTATATTAACTTGTGGAAATTGCGTTTGTAAGTCTTTAATAATATGTAAATAAATTGGCATATCTTCTGGTAGCATTCGATAATAATTATTAAAATTTGCCGGTAAAGGATTATGATCGGCAAACCCCATTTCAGTTAAACCTGCTGAAACTGCATGTTTTACATACTCTTTCATCGTTCCATTGGCGTGATTGCAGAACGAGGTGTGAATGTGATAATCCGCCAATTTTTCAATCATATTTTAATCCTTCACCATTCAAAAGTTTCATTATATCGAGGTATTTCTCCATAGGAATTTTATCACAAACCGATTTCAAATTGAGCAACAATTTTCCATGAAGTTGATAAATTGACTTGTAAGCTGGAAAATGGTATGATAAGGTTTCAAGATGCTTTATTATGGTCCCGACATCTCCACGTGAGATCGGTCCTGTTAATGCCCCCTCTGTTCCACGATGTTTTAAATTTGATAACGTCGTTGATAACAAGGGATAAAGAATATTTAATGTTTCTTGTTCTGAAAAATTCATTTTTTTAAATAGATCGACTACAGGTAGCATTAACGAAACCATGTAATTCGAAGCCATCGTACAAGCAAGATGGTACATGCTCCTGGATTCTTTGGAAATAATAACCTTATATCCCTTCAAATCCTTGATGATCTGGGATGCTTTTCCAATTGCAGCCCGATCACCTTCCACACCAAAATAAATGTTTTGAAATTTTTTCCAATCATCTTCTTCCCCGGCAAAAGCTTGTAATGGATGAAAACAGGAACCAGCAATTCTATATTTTCTCAAAGGATCGAAAACGTCACTTGTCAAAACACCAGATGTATGAAATACAAATTCTGAAATTAGATTTTGCTTAAAATGCTTATTTAAATCAGCCACAACCGAAGCAATTTCATCATCTGGTACAGAAATGAAAATAATACCAGCATCTCTTAAATCAAAGACAACCTCTGAAAAAATCTCTGCCTCCACAAATTGAGCGATTTTTTCTGCACGTGTTATATTGCGATCGACTATTCCAATTATAGAATAATGATTCCTATGCAAAGCTTTAACTAATGCAGAGCCGAGTCGCCCAACACCAATAACTGCAATTTCATCTCTGGGTCTATCCATCTATTTTGAGGTTGAAGACGTTACTAAAATTTTTGAGTTCGAGTATTTTAGCTCAAACAAGAATTTACTCATTAAGGGTTGTTTTGTAATGTCATGCCAGTGAATACAGATATCTCCTAACTAACTGCAAATATAAAGATTCCTGCATCCACAGGAAAGACAGCATTTATTACATTTTAATCCTTAACAATGATTAATATCAAATGTAACAAATTTATTAATCAAATCAAAGTAAAATATCTTTCATATTTATTTTTAGGTGGGAAAATCGGAATGTTGAAAGCAGGTATATGAAGAAGATTTTGTAATTTCCTATGCAAATGTTTTGCTATTAATTTTTTCAATCCCTAAATCCAACATGGCCAAAATTTCCTCTACTGTGCTCCCGTCTTGTGGGTAACTGGCAAGTTTTATTTCCAATGGAAAAATAGTCCGAAATCGATCTAGCTTTTGTTGAATTCTTTCTGCGATTATTTTGGCAATTTTTAAATGGGTATTCGGTAGCATAATTAAAAATCTATGTTGCTCACCAATAAAGCTTAATACATCCTGAGGTCTCAAATGTTTTACAATAGTATGCAGAATTCCTTTAAATATTTTTGTAATGATTTCAGACTTTAACTTTAAAGTTAATTGATATAAATTTTCAACGCCGACAGACATCATTGTAATCTCTGTATGATCCAATTCTGCAACTCGAAGCTCTTTCAACATTCTCTCTTTAAAACTTTTTGGCAAAACATAGGGTACATTAGTTTCTTTTAGAGCAGTATAAACAAAATTATTTTTACTGTAATAAACATGAGCCATTGTCATAGTTTCTGGCTTTGATAACTTGTTTATATTCTTAGTCTTATTGGTCGTCGAAGTAATTTTCGGTTTGGCTTTTTCTTTTTTGTCTGTAAAATCTGAATTCAAAATTTGATATTTATATATTTTCTGTTTTACAACTTTATCTGGTTTGAATTTTTCATCACAATTCAGACAATGATAGCGGATTTGTGGAACCTTGATATTCATTCCACAATCGTTGCATTTAAAAGGTGTTTGCGAATTGTCTTCAGCAAGATTGTTATCAAATATATTAATTGACCCACAGATAGCACAGATGTTATTCAAAGACACGTTATAATGATAACACACCGGACAAAGTTCAATAATATCAACCAGACTTCTTTCTATTAACTTTCTCTCAGCCCATTCTTCTAACAAGTCCCGCTCTTTACCATAGATTGGAATATCAGATACCAGGCGAATATCCTGATAGACATAACCATAGAGGCTTTTTTTGTTCAATTGTGGTTCAATCCATTGTTTTTTCCTTGCCGATAATATTTCTTTTAACTGATTAAACAATAAATCTTCATTAAACGGTTGTGATTTTCCATTGGTACAATAACGAATATAATTTTTCATCTTGAGCAGTAGTTCTTCTTTACGAAAAGGCTTATAAATATAATCCAGAACACCCTCTCGAAGAAGTTGGATTTTACTGTTAAAACTCTGATGTGATGTTAAAACGACAACTGGAATGGTAGAACAATAATCATTTTTTTTCATCTGCTTGAAAATCTGAAATCCATTGTTATCTGGCATTAATAGATCTAATAAAACAATGTCAGGCCGGCATTCTTTAATTTTGTGGCAAATGTTTGAGTTATTCCGATCAGGTATAACATGATAATTTTCTTTCTCGAAGAGCACTGTTAGAAATTTCAGAAAAGTTAAATCATCGTCTATGATGTATATTTTTTTCTTGAACATACTCATTTGCCCTTATCGAATTCTTCGTCAACAATGCCGGGATATTGAGATCGAGCAATTAATACAAATATGATAACCATATTTAAAGTCCGCTATTTATATCAAAAATTTGCAACCTTTATGCCAGACAAAAAGATCAATATTAGTACTGAAATATCAATGCATTAATTTATTAAATATTATTAATTCTAAAAAATCTCATTAACTAAGTTAATTATCATATAGCCTACCGTGTTATTTATGTACTATCTTAAAACACTTTCTGGATAAATTGAGACTTTTTAAAAATAAAAAAGGAGAGAAATTATATTTCTCTCCTTTTTTAAAGTGAGTTTTTTTCTGGTTAAATTTTTTCCCTCCACTAAAAAACAGGGATCCAGATTTTTCTCGTTATTCTACTGTTGTTGTATCTGGAGCTACAGTATCAACAGGAGCCTCTTCCATTTGTTCGGCAGGCGCTTCTTCCATTTGCTCAGTTTGTGGTTCGGGTTCTGGTTCCTCTTTTTTTGCACAACCAGTCATGAACATCAGAGGAACTGATAAGCAAAGGACTAATACTAGCAACAGCATGAATCGTTTCATTCTTACTCACCTCCTTTGAATGTTTCTGAATAGCGTCCGATTATCAACAGTTAAAACAAGCACTAGTTATATATTAAAACTAAGATAGCCTATAATATAAAAAATTATTGATATTTGTCAAGAAAAAAATGATTAAATTCAAATACTTTCTTGAAAAAATATCTTTCATGCTGTATTACACACAGAAAATGTATATGACTGAAGGCTTGGCAAGGGCAAGATTTTACTTAAATTGATAACAAAATTTATTAAAAAAAATGTTGCATTTAAACTAAGGATTCATCATATTATTTCTGCAAGTAGCTGTAACTTCCCGAATGTTCTGAACATTCGGGAGGTTTTAGTTTTAACATTATCAATTTAAAAGTGGAGATAGTGATGATTCAGATCGACGGCTCGTTTGGCGAAGGCGGTGGACAGATATTACGTACATCATTAACCTTATCTTTGATAACAGGTCAACCGTTTGAAATTTTTAATATTCGGGCGAGGCGGAAAAATCCTGGCTTGATGCCACAACACTTAAAATGCGTCGAAGCAGCGATACTTATCAGCAATGCAGAGGCAAAAGGTGCTCACAAGGGATCTGCTCATCTCATTTTCAAACCTGGTCAAGTTACGCCTGGTGAATACCGAATTGATATTGGAACCGCAGGTTCTACCTCATTAGTTTTACACACAATTTATTTACCCCTCGCGTTAGCGGGTGGAGAATCTCATCTCAGTATAACAGGTGGAACACACGTTCCCTGGAGCCCTTGCTATCATTTTCTTTCGCTTCATTGGTTGTATTATGTCAACCAGATCGGATTCGACATTAAACTTAAAATAGATCGAGCCGGTTTTTATCCAAAAGGCGATGGTAAGATTCGAGTCGAAATTGCACCAGCAGATCATTTGAAACCACTTACATTACTGAATCGTGGAGAAATGGTAAAAATCTCTGGTATTTCTGCAGTTGCCAATCTGGATTATAGTATAGCTGAACGGCAACGGAATCAAAGTCTCAAAAGATTGGATCGAATGGGATATGAATCCCAAATTGCCATCGAAAGAATGCACTCTCGATATAAAAACACAATGATGTTACTTCAAGCAGAATTTGAAACCGGCAGTGGCTGTTTTACCTCACTCGGTGCTATCGGAAAACGAGCGGAAAAGGTTGCAGATGAAGCGATGAATGACCTCATTGAATATTTAAATTCCAGTGGCTGCATTGATAAATATCTTGCAGATCAATTAATTCTACCACTTTCAACTGTAAATGGCGAATCTAATTTTTCAACCTCTGAAATTACCTATCATTTTGTCACTAATGTAGAGGTGGTTAAAAAATTTTTAAATATTTCGGTTGATATTGACGGCGAAATCGGTAACGAAGGTAAAATTAAAATCGTTAGTGATTTCTCATAATAATAACTCATTGCTTCCAACTCATTATGTCAAGTAAAATTGGAAATTTTTTATTGATGTATAGCCTTTGCGAAGTTTTGGATTAATCCATCTCCTGGTTCTTTTTCCAATACATTTCCCGTCACAATAAAAGAGGCACCTGCTGCAACTTTTTGGTAAGCAATTTCTGGTGTGGTGATTCCTCCACCGACAATAACCGGCAAATTACTGGTTCGAGCAACCGCCCGAATCATTTCATCTGACACAGGATGAATCGCTCCGCTACCCGCCTCAAGATAAACCAATTTCATCCCAAGATATTCAGCCGCCAACGCATGGGCTACGGCGATATCAGGTTTATCTCGTGGGATTGGTTTGGTATTACTCATGAATTCAGCCGAGGTCATCCTGCCAGATTCGATTAGCATGTAGCCGGTAGGAATGGCCTCTAAGTTGATCATTTTGATGATTGGTGCCGCTATCACATGCTGCCCGATCAATAAATCAGCATTGCGACCACTGATGACCGACATAAATAAAATCGCATCGGCATAGCGAGAAATTTGCTGAATCCCACCTGGAAAAATAACAACAGGTATGTCTACTACACTTTTTATCTGCTTGACCAATTCATCAAAAAAAGGGATTTTTAGCAGGCTACCACCAATGAAAATACAGTCGGCGTCCTCATTTTCAGCCTGAACTGCTAATCTAATATTATCTTCTAAAGAAAGTTTATCAGGATCAATCAGAACAATATAGCCAGCACCTCGTTGCTTTCGGATTTCCAGTAACTTATTCCAGGTTTGCATCCAGCTTCCTAATTTTTAACATGGCAAAAATCCCAAATCACAAAATACATACCACAAATATACTCGTTGAGGATTATTTTTTCATGTCATGTCTGTGAATACAGCCATTTCCTAATTGTTTATTTTTAATGAGATTCCTGCATACGCAGGAATGACATCAAAAATGAAATTCTTACACTTAATGAGTATAACTCCCAAATATCAATTTCCAAAACTTCAAACATCTTCTGCTGAAACAGTGAAGTTGTGAACATTGAAAATTTGATATTATTTGTATTTTGGGATTTGTTATCTGATATTTTTTAGTGATTCAGATTTATCTTTTTTCTAACAATCTTTTCAGTTTCCGCTAACGCCAGTTCAAATTTATCCAGATCCTTGGCACCAGCTAACGCCATGTGAGGTCTTCCGCCTCCGCTTCCACCTGCAATCGCTGCAACTTCCTTGACAATTTCACCTGCTTTTAAATTCTTCTGTTTAATCAAATCATCAGTAATCACACAAAGGAAATTAATTTTGTTATCCAATATTGTGCCCAATACGCCGACTCCAGTTTTTAACTGTTCTCTCAATACATCACCGATTTGCTTAAGTTCGTCCAATGAATTCGATTTTACAGCCGTCACGACTAAATTGAAATGATCCAGTTGCTTTGCCTGCCTGATCCACTGATCGACCTCTCGATGAGACGATTGAATTCGAATTTGCTGAATTTGTTTTTCCAGAGACTTATTATGTTCAATTAAACTCTGAATTCGATTTGTTAATTCTCCAGCAGGCGAATTGAGAAAATCAACTATTGAATCAATAATTTCGCGGTACTCAATGTTACGACGATAAGCCTCTTCGCCGGTAATCGCCTCGATGCGACGGATTCCAGCCGCTACACTGGATTCTGAAACAATACGAAACATGCCCAGTTGACCGGTTGCCGAAACATGAGTTCCACCGCAGAGTTCCATACTGAAATCATCAATTTTGACTACTCGAACCTGATCACCATACTTCTCACCAAACAGGGCAATAGCTCCCATTTTTTTCGCTTCATCGAAAGCAGTATGGATGACTTGAACCGAAATATTTTCCCAGATCTTTTCGTTTACAATTTTCTCGATCTTTTTCAACTGATCAGGAGAAATGCGCTCGAAATGGGTCAGGTCAAATCTTAATCGAAATGGGGTTACCAGTGAACCCGACTGTTGCACATGTTTGCCCAGTACCTGACGCAACGAAGCCTGCAGTAGATGAGTGGCTGTATGGTTACGCGCGGTGCTCATTCTTTGATCACGCTGGACCTTGGCTTTGGCAGTAATATTTTCCAATTTATCTGGTAAATACCCTTTAGCGATATGAATAATTTTGTCTAAATATCGGATGGTATTTTCCACGGACAACAAAAAACCATTTAATTCAATCTCGCCTTGATCACCAATCTGACCACCTGCTTCGCCATAAAACGGGGTTTGATCTAAAATCAAATAAATATAATCTTCCTTACGTTTCATTAGCCTGATATTTCCTTCGGCTTCTAATGTCTGGTAACCCAAAAATTTCGAATCAGATCCACTGGAAATTTTTTCCCACTCATCAAAATCGATATCGATCTCATAATCGAATTTATCAGCAGCACGGGACCGTTCCCGTTGTTTCTCCATCTCTTGCTCAAAACTTTTCTCATCGATAGTCATATTTTTTTCTTCAGCCATTAATCGGGTAAGGTCTACTGGAAAACCAAAGGTATCATACAAACGAAAAGCTTCAGTACCAGGAATCTGGTTAATTTGTTTTGATTTTAAATCGGTCACCAATTTTTCAAAAAGATCGATCCCGCGATCCAATGTAACATTGAATCGTTCTTCCTCTGACTTAATGATTGACGAGATATATTGGTGCTTTTCTTTAATTTCGGGAAAAGCAT
>Ga0209636_10008091_pt1 | contig 10704 bp, 5 predicted proteins | sample DeeMarSWOR152_54_FD_187464 | JGI IMG/M metagenome (GOLD analysis project Ga0209636, IMG submission 187464) | Marine sediment microbial communities from White Oak River estuary, North Carolina - WOR-1-52-54 (SPAdes) (version 2) | ecosystem: Environmental > Aquatic > Marine > Intertidal zone >... | reverse complement strand
CTGATTTGTGGTGACCCCAAACTTCTTTCGGCTCCGACGAGATCCCGCCACAATCCCCGCGCTTGACACGACTTCCCAACTCTGATAAAGTCGCAGAAAAAGAGGAGGTGAAGCCATGAGACGAAAAACGCTTTTGATTACGGGTGTGATTTTGCTCGTAGTTCTATGGATGCTTCCATACATGTCGTCACCAAGTGGAGCAGTAGAGCTGAGATTCAACAGCATGTATTCCCCCAAACACTCCATTAACACGCAGGCTTTTACGCCGTGGGCAACGGAGGTGGAGAAACGGACGGAAGGGCGAGTTAAGGTAACCCTTTTCCCCTCCAATGCCCTTGCAACTGTCAAAGAAGCCTATGACTCAACGGTGAGCGGCGTTTGTGACATCGCGGTTTCCTGCCCAACCTATGCCCCGGACCGCTTTCCATTGTCCACGGCGATAAATCTGCCCATGCTTGGCCATACGAAGGCCGAGACGAATAGCCTGGCGCTGTGGGAACTCTATGAGAAGTTCCCACAAATCCAGGAGGAGTACAGCGAGGTGAAGCTGCTCTGGCTTTATGCAAACCCTTCGTTTCAACTTCACTTCACGAAAAAGGGGGCTCACAACCTTGAGGAGTTAAAAGACAGGGTTATCAGCAGCGGCAGCGCCATGGGGTTGAAGATCTTACAGAGGTTGGGAGCCCGACCGGAAAGCTTGCCGATGGTGGATGTTTATCTGGCTCTCCAGAAGGGGGTAGCGGAGGGCTGTCTGCTTCCTTATGCTCCCTTGAAGCCCCAGAAGATAGCGGAGTTGTTGCAGTACCATACCGATGCCGACCTTCTGTGTGCTAGCTTTTATGTTGTAATGAACCTTGACAAGTGGAACGGCCTCAGTCCCGGAGATCAGAAGGCAATGAGCGAGGTCATTGGCCGCTACGGGGCACAGCTGTGTGGTTCAGTCTTCGATACGTATCAGGCGCGGGATGTGAAGTGGATGGCCGATAAGGGTGACAAGTTCTATGCACTTCCTCCTGCGGAGCGTGCAAAATGGGTTAAGCGAGTCATGCCCTTGCATGATGAATGGGTAAAGAAGATGGAGGGCAGGGGATTGCCAGGGAAAGAGGTGAAGGAGGAAACGGAGCGGCTCATCGAGAAATACAAGAAATAGGAAGAATAAAGGATCAGCGATTTGCCCTGTCGAGCAGAAAAAGTCCTTCTTTTTTTACATGGAGCAGCCGAGCGAATAGCTCGGCTGCTTAATATTTTCGGCGTGGGGATGGGGCTGATAATGGTTCTCATCGTCACGGCCAATGTGGTGGGGCGCTACCTCTTTCGTCGGCCTCTCATCGGAACGGTGGAGGTCGAAGAATTCATGTTGTTGGTGCTCGTCTTCTTCGGGATAGGATATGCACAGATAAAAAAGCGCCATGTTTCGATAACCACGCTGGTCGATCGGCTGCCTCGAAAGGCTCAATTGGTCATCAATAACGTGACCTTCCTTCCGAGCCTGATCGCCTTTTCCCTGATAACGTGGCAGAGCTTGGCAATGGCGGAAACATATAGGATTAAGGGGGTATCCTCCCTCTTCCTGGAAGTTCCCCTTTGGCCGTTTTTGTGCGTTCTTGCCATTGGCACCGGGGTGCTGTGTTTGACCCTCTTGAACGATTTCATATTCTCAGCCAAGGAGGTCCTCGAAAATGGGAAATTCCTGTGGATCTGGGCCATTGCGGGGAATTTGATAATAATGGGGATCGTCTTAGTGGCATTTCACCACAAGGGATCTTGGTCAGCGGCTCCGCACGCATTGGGGATGATGATAATAGGCATGCTCATCGTGCTCTTGTTTTCCAAGACGCTTATCGGCAGCGCCTTGGCCTTGGCCGGTTTTTTCGGCATGGCGTTGTTGAGCGGTGTAAAATCGGGCCTTGGGCTCATGGGGACTGTCCCCTATTCCACTGCGGCTAACTATTCCATGTGTGTCATACCCTTCTTCCTGCTCATGGGAGAGCTCGCGTACCATGCAGGGGTGAGCCGAAGCCTCTATCAGGCAGCTTACAAGTGGCTTGGACACATGAGGGGCGGATTAGCAATGGCCACGGTGACTGCGTGTGGGGGATTCGCTGCTGTCAGCGGGTCCAGCTTAGCTACAGCCGCTACAATGGGAACCGTTGCATTGCCTGAGATGAAGAGATACAACTATGCGCCTACCCTGGCCGTTGGTTGTGTTGCCGCAGGGGGGACTATTGGCATTCTGATTCCGCCGAGCACGATGCTCATCATTTATGGGATACTGACCGAACAATCCATCAGCAAGCTCTTCTTTGCCGGCTTCTTACCGGGCGTGCTTTCGGTCATTTACTACGTGGTGGTGATTTACATCGTCACCCTTATAAATCCCAACCTTGGTCCCCCGGGCTCCAGAGCCAGTTTTAAGGAGAAATGGGCTTCCATAAAGAATACTTGGTTGGTACTAGCCTTGTTCATGCTGATTATGGGTGGGCTTTACCGAGGCATTTTCACGCCCACCGAAGCTGGCGCTATAGGCGCATCTGCTGTTTTGGGCATTAGCCTGTTGAATATGAGGGTAACGTGGCGAAATATCATTTCGTCCCTTCTCGGGACTGGTGAAACCACAGCCATGGTCTTCGCCATCCTTATCGGCACCACAATCTTCGGACGGTTCCTCGCGGCCACGAAGCTGCCGATGGAGCTTGCCTCCTTTGTTATCGGGCTCCAGGTACCTCCTTGGGTTGTTCTTGGGATTATCATCGTTTTCTATTTCTTTTTCGGCTGCATTATGGGCACGCTACCGATGATTGTCCTAACGGTGCCGATCTTTTTCCCCGTGATTCAGGCATTGGGCTACGACCCGATTTGGTTCGGCATCGTGATTGTTATGGTCTCCGAAATAGGCCTTATTACGCCGCCGGTGGGCATGAACGTGTTCATCATTAAGGGGGTGGCCAAGGACGTCCCGCTCTCCACGATATTCAGGGGAATATTCCCCTTTCTCGGAGCGGACATCGCTCGATTGGCCACAATAGTCATTTTCCCCCAGATCGCGCTGTTTCTTCCCAACCTTCTGAAGTAATGGGCTTTCTGACGACAACTAACAATGGCAAAGGGAGGATTTGCAAATGGTTGACGAGAAGAGGAAAGCCGTTCTGGCCAAGAAGATAGGCGTTTCGAAGAAAGTTGTTCATGAGGCGTTTGATAAGTTCGCCACGGGAGAGCTCGCCGTTGCATGGACCGGAGGGAAGGATAGCACCCTCACCTTGTGGATCATCCGCCAGGTATGCCAGGAGTGCGGCCTTAAAACACCCAAATGCCTCGTGATTGATGAGGGGGATACGTTTGGGGAAATCGAGGATTTCGTGGAACGGGTGGGAAAAGAGTGGGATTTGGATGTGGAGGTTAGCACGAACGAGGATGTCCTCAAAGCGGCTGGGTATCGACTAGGCGCACTTGTGAAGGTGTCGGATTTAAACGACCGGAATAGAACTGAAATCGAGCGAATTGGTTATGAGGATGACGAGTTTCCCTTTGAGGCGGAATCCTTCGTTGGAAACCATTTGATGAAGACGGTTGTTTTCAATCAGTTCATCGAGCGCAATAGTATTAGGGGCATTTTCCAGGGGCTTCGATGGGATGAGCAGGCAGCGAGGCGCAATGACCAGTACTTTAATGACCGGGAGGGAGCTTACCTGAGCCCGCCCCACGCCCGTATCTGTCCCATCCTCCATTTCACCGAGAGGGATATTTGGGATACCACCTTAGCCTTTGGCATTCCGTTTTGTGAGCTTTACAAACACGGGTATCGATCCCTCGGGGCAAAGACAACCAGTCGAAAGTCCAGCGATGTTCCCGCGTGGGAGCAGGATCTGGAGCACACGGGTGAGCGGGATGGGAGACGGCAGGACAAGGAAAAGGCTATGGAGAGAATGCGAAAGCTGGGATACATGTAGCCATCGGTGCAAGGTCGTGAAAAACGAGCTCTGAGCGCGAATTACTATTTTTTCGCTAGCCAATCTTGGGAAAATCGAAAGGGCCGCAAAATCGAGGGAGTGGGCCCGAAGGGTGAGTTTTGAGTTCGTAGTGAAGCGAACTTCAGAATGAGCGAAAAAATATGCTTGAGCGGCGAGGAGCGAGTTTGTTACAAAGGTTGAGATCCCCTTGCCTTCTCAGGAGATATCTACAAAGGAGCATGAGCCATGGGAGAGATTGTCAGCCCTGGATGCAAGAGGGGGATTCCGGGCAATGTGGAGATGCCGCTTGCGGTGGACCGTTTGCCCAACGGCAACACCCTCATTGCGGACGCCGGAGACGAGGCGGGATTGGGAAGTGAGATCGTGGAGGTGGATCCCGTAGGGAGCATTGTCTGGAATTATAACGAGGGGCTCCGGTTTGCTCACAGCGGTCGCCGGATGAGAAATGGAAATATCCTGATCACCGACACTACCAACGACCGATTGCTTGAGGTCACGCGTGATAAGAAAATCGTCATGAACTCCGATGATTGGGGAGGGGGAACGGGAAGGCTCTCGGACGGATCACACCTCCACTATCCCAACGAGGCCTTTGAATTAAAAGATGGGATATTTCTTGTGACGGATCGAAACAATGACCGGTGTATTCAGATAGATCGCGGCGGACGCGTGATATGGTCCTTTGACCAAGAGCTCCACCACCCCCATAACGCTAATCCGTTGCCCAATGGAAACATCCTCGTATCTGATTCAGATGGCAACCGGGTTCTCGAGATTACGCGGAAAAAGGAGATCATATGGTCCTACGGGGATGGATCTACTGAAACCCTGTGGTGGCCCAGGAGCGCGATTCGACTGGAGAACGGGAATACGGTGGTCACCGATAGCAAGAACCATCGGATTTTGGAAGTTTCGCCGGAAGGCAAGGTCGTCTGGACGTTCCAAACCGAGCATGTGGACAAATTCTACATTACCCACGCCACCAGGGAGGGGACCTTTTTAATTGCATGTACGGACGGCCATCACCAGGTGATTGAGGTGGATCGGGCCGGACACATCGTGTGGCTCTTTCGGAACTATCGTCGACCTGTTTCTCTCTACGCACGGCTGATGAATGGCTTTTTCAAGGAGGTTGGTGCCGACGGAATACCTGACCATTGGGTTTTGGCCACTCGGCTCTCGGAAGGCGGTGGGAAGGTGATTTGGGATAAGAACAACAAGCCGCGTCCCTGCCCTGGTCTGGAATTCGATCGGCCTGGTGCCCTCTTCTTGCAACAGGGCATTGCGGTCGAACCGGGGGCAATATATCGGATAGGAGCCGAGATCAAAGCGGTGGATGTTAAGGATACTGCATGCCTCCACATGGATTTCTTCGACGCCTATGGGGGCAGCCTCTATCACGTAATCACCGAGATGCCATCAGGAACCCTCTTTACCGGAACCACCGATTGGACCCACGACATGTTCGAGGTGGAGGCCCCTTCCCGCGCCACGTTCGTTGAGGTGAGGCTGTACATTAATGGCAGCGGCAAAGTCTTCGTGAAAAACCTCATGCTTCACAAGGCATAGAAGGATAGGCCTTATGATCGCATCTCCCTCGCGGCCTTCTCGGTCGGGCGGATGATTTTCTCGATATCCTCTTCCGAATGCTAACGAATTCTGCGACAAAATCCAAGGGAAAATAAGCATTTTCCCCTGGCGGCAGGATGTGGGGCGGGCTTTCAGGGAAGGTAGCTTCTCGGATGCTCCCTGGCGTCTCAATAAGAAATAACTCACCCACAAATCAATACTTTTACGCTTGTCCTCCCAAGCTAGGTTTCATCTTGAAACCTACATCACCAACTCATTTGAAAATCATCGCTTAAAAGGAGCCCTTACGAATCAAGCCAGTATGTCATCCCCATGGAACGGTACATCTCGAGCGCCATTTTGGTTTCTGATCGCGATTCCTTTTCGTCCCCGATGCGGAGACAAACGTTGCCTAGCCCCTTATGGCAATGTGCAATCAGGGGGCGCATCGTAAGATCGGAGGCTTGTTGCAGTCCACGTCGATACCACTGCACTGCTTCCTCGAGCCGTCCCGCGTCAGCATGGATCCCAGCCATAACTAGGATGGCCCAACCCTCGAATCCTCGCTCTTCCCGTTCATCCGCAAGTTTTAAAGCGCGCGACACAGTCTCAGTTGCCAATGCAATTTCTCCTGTAGCGCGATAGGCATCTGCCAGAACAGTGAGTGCATGGACGGGCCAAAAGCTGGCTTGCAGATTTTCGGCATTTGCACCTTCTTCCAAAACAGTCAATGCACGCTCCGGTTCATTGGCAAGCAGGTAGGCATAGCCGAGACTTCCCGCAGTGTACGAGTACAGACTCTGCACCTCGGAAAAACGACACAGCTCGTGGCCCTTCTCTAAAAGCGGCAGGGCAGGTTCCACCTTCCCAAGTCGTAAATAGGCCATAGCAAGGAAATCGCAGACAACGACCAGAGTGAGAGCGTTTTCAACCTGCTCGGCAATTTCCCGCGCCTCATGGCCAATCTCCTCAATTTTATCGAAGTTCCCGAGCTCGGCCATGCCAAGCACAAGATTACTGCGTGACCAAGCACCCGGAAGACTGGCCAAACCATGCTGCTGAAACGCAGCCTCTCCAGTCAGCCGTTTTCGAACCTCTTGGTGGATTTCTATTTGTTTGGGGTAATCGCCAATGCAGAAGAAATAGATTCCCAAGTGCAACATGGTTGCGATTTGGTAGGAGAAATGCCCAGCCCTCTCGGCAAGGGTCAGGGCTTTCTCCCCCAGTTCGATCGCTTTTCGAAGCTGGCCATTGATCCAGTGCAAACTCGAAAGATAGTTTAAGACATTGGAAAGGCGGACATCATCATCGATTTCTCGGGCCAACGGTTCGGCGCCACGTACCCACTCCCCCCATTCTTCATGTCGTCCCAGTGCCACAAGGGGGGACCGCATGTTGAAGCGCAGGTCTATTTCCTGCTCAACCCGGGCCCTTTCGCGGGGTAGCTTTTTGAGCGCGTCCAGCGCATCTTCAAAATACCTTTGGGCTTGTTCATAAGCAGAATGGGAATAAGCCTTCAGCCCCGCCTCTCGGCTGTATCTGTATGCAGGTTCCCAATCTTCTCCTTGCAGAGAATGGTAGGCCAGCATCTCGCACACTTCTTCCAATCTATCAGCATAAACCTGTTCTAGGGCCTTTCCTATCTTCTCGTGAAGTTCCCTTCTCCTCTTGCGAAGCAGGCTATTGTAGGCCACCTCTTGGGTGAGCGCGTGCTTGAAGACATAGGCCGATTGGGGATAGATCCCCCTCTCATAGAGAAGCTCCGAGTCCCGCAAGACCGATAGATGGGACAGCAATTCCTCTTCCAAGAGCTCCGTCACCCTCTTGAGTAAATCATGGCTGAATTCCCTCCCCGCTACTGAACCCGTCTGAAGCAAGCCCTTCGCTCCCTCAGGCAGGGAATCCACCCTGGCCATGATCACATCCTGGATCGTGGAGGGAACAGTCACGTCCTTGATATCTTTTGCCAGATGATATCTGTTGTTCTTTTTCTCGATGATCCTTTGATCCTTCAATGAGCTTATGAGTTCCTCAATGAAAAAGGGGACCCCTTCCGTCTTCTCCAGGATCAACCGCTCAAGGTCCTTATCGAGCTCCACCGTGCCTAACAGATGGGATACCATGGTGACGCTCTCCCGGTTGGAAAGTCGGCTCAAGTTCACCTGGTTGTGATACGATCTCCCGCCCCAGGTGTGCACAAATTCAGGCCGGTAGGTAAATATTAAAAAGACCCGTGCACCCGAAATGGAATCCAGTAAATCCTTCAAGGACTCCTCGGAGCTCTTATCAATCCAATGAAGGTCCTCATAGGCCATAATCAGGGGCCGGATCTCCGACCCTTTTAGCACAATGCGCTTCAATGCTTCGAGTATGCGACTCTTCCTTGCCTCAGGGCTCAATGGGATCCTATCGATTCCGCTATCCTTGACCGATAAGAGCTCCAGAAGATACGGAAGGGTTGAGCCTTCGTCGGTTCCCAAAGCTTTCAGGCCCCCTGTAACCTTCTCCGTGACCTCGAAATCCCCATCCCCCTCCTCAATATCGAAGTTCGACTTCAGGATATCTATGACCGGATGATAGGACACACCTCGGCTGTAGGAGAGGCACCTGCCCTCCAAAAAGGTCGCATCTTCATTGGCCACTGCTTTTCTGAATTCATATAGGAGTCTCGATTTTCCGACCCCCGCCTCAGCTATGATGGAAAAGGCCTGACCCCTTCCCCCCTTGGACCTCTCGAAACCATCAAGCAAAAGCTCCAATTCCCTTTCCCTTCCGACAAAAGGGGTTAAGCCTCGCTCTGCACTGACATCAAACCGTGTCCTCCTCGTGCTGGGAGCGATGGCGCAGTAGACATTGACCGGCTCTTTCCTGCCCTTAACCTCCTTTTGCCCCAGGGCCTCAAACCGAAACAGTCCCTCTGCCAGCCTGTAAGTGTTTTCGCTCACATAGGTTGTCCCCGGCTCTGCCAGGTCTTGCATCCGTGAAGCCAGGTTCACCGTGTCCCCCACCGCCTTGAACTCGACCCGAAGGTCATTTCCAAGGGTGCCAACGACCACAGGGCCGGTGTGAATCCCAATCCGCATCTTGAGTGGCGGTATGCCTTTTCCTTCCTGCTTTATTCTGTCGCTAAATTTCGCCATTTCACGGTGAATAGCCAAGGCTGAACGGATCGCCCGCTGAGGGGCGTCCTCCAATGCAATAGGGGCTCCGAAAAGGGCTATAATCCCATCGCCAGTCATCTCGTTGACCGTGCCCTCAAAGTCGTGGACTTTGTGGATCAAGATCTCGTAGACCTGGTCCATGACCGAGTATGCTTCCTCAGGGCCGAGCCTCTCCGAGAGTGGGGTAAATCCCTCCATGTCACAGAACATCACCGTGACCTGCTTACGCTCGCCCTCGATTCTATCCCTTTGGGCCAGGATTTTCTCAGTCAGGCCCTTGGGAAGGTACCGTTGAATCTTTGCGAGTTTATCGTCTATGCAAAGGTCTCTGGAGGATGGCTCTGAGGGAAGGCTCAAGTTATGCCCGCATTCACCACAAAAGCTAAATTCAGACGGGTTTGGGGAATTGCATTTTGGGCAAATCCTTTCTAGCCTAGTTCCACATCCACCACAGAACTTTATGCCCTCAGGGTTTCCAAAGTTACACCTTGGGCATTTCATTCCTGACAGCCCCCAGGATTAAGTGTACAGAAACCGCTACCTTCCATTCCTAGAAAACGAGCTCCACTCCCGCTCAGCTCTCGCACTATCCAATTTCTACCAACTTCGGGCCAGCAGAAGGTTTAAAGCCATATTAACAGATCCATTGGCCAAGTCAATCCTCGTGTTCTTTCCTCTCAGAGATAGTGCTGGAGCATTTAATAATTCTATGGGATCGTTCCTTCCAAAACTATTTGTTCGATTTTACATGTCGATTACTCCTTTTATCGTCAATCGAGCTAGGGGCTTCCTGAGACGTGAGGCTGTTATTTGCCTCGAACGAACTTCTATCTGTGCTTGACCAAAGTCGATTGGGGAAGAGCTGGAGAGCTTCCGAGGGGGAAACAATCCTAACTGAACTATAGATTTTCCGCCGGTCCTGGTCTGGTCAATGTTTCTACCGCTATTCGATAGAATCGGGCAGAAGGGTAGGGTTTCGAGTCCATCTTGTATTCTTCACCTTTGTTAGACAAAAGAGGCAGGCCACCATCAGACCATCCAGAAGGATGTTTCCGAGTATAAATTAGGATTTGACTCTAACTACCGTTGTGATATAAAGGAGGAAAGACTACTACCGTATTTATCACAACCACTTGGTACAGTCTATAACCTTAGCCTTCTGGAGGAAGTTATGAGACGAGATTTCCAGAAGGTATTGGAAATAAAGCCTCCGAGGGATTTTTTTACCTCCTTGGGGGCTTTTGTATTTGGGGGGTGATCCCATGACCGAACGAGAGGTCAAACGTAAGCTCACCGCTATTCTTAGCGCGGATGTCGAAGGTTACAGCCGCCTCATGAGCCAAGATGAGGTGGGTACCATCCGTACCTTAACCGCTTACCGTAAGGCGATGACCACTATCATCCAGCAGTACCGGGGCCGAGTGGTGGATGCCCCCGGAGACAATCTGCTGGCTGAGTTTTCGAGCGTGGTGGAGGCCGTGAACTGCGCCGTAGAGATTCAGCGGGAGCTTGGGGAAAGGAATGCCGAGTTACCCGCCGATCGCAGAATGCTGTTTCGTATTGGCGTCAACCTTGGGGATGTCGTCGAGGAGGGAGAGCGGATTTACGGAGATGGCGTAAATATAGCAGCCCGGATAGAGGGTTTGGCTGAAGGGGGAAGGATCTGCATATCTGGGACCGTCTATGACGCCGTTGAGAATAAGCTTGGGTTAGAATACGAGTATCTGGGCGAGCAAGAGGTTAAGAATATTGCCAAGCCGGTGCGGGTATATGGAGTTCTATCTTTCCCAGGCGCTGCTGCCTATAAAGTTGTCAAAGCGAAAAAGGCCGTAAGGAGAACATGGCGTAATGTGTTTCTGGCCATAACGGCTGTGCTGGTATTGGGTCTGGGGACTGTAGCGATCTGGTATTTTTACCCGCGTCCCTCTCCTCCCCCGACGGAGGTTGCCTCTGTGGAGAAGATGGCGTTTTCGCTACCAGATAAGCCCTCCATTGCCGTGCTGCCT
>Ga0209636_10008087_pt1 | contig 10706 bp, 9 predicted proteins | sample DeeMarSWOR152_54_FD_187464 | JGI IMG/M metagenome (GOLD analysis project Ga0209636, IMG submission 187464) | Marine sediment microbial communities from White Oak River estuary, North Carolina - WOR-1-52-54 (SPAdes) (version 2) | ecosystem: Environmental > Aquatic > Marine > Intertidal zone >... | reverse complement strand
CCCGATCGGGCGAAAGGAATGCTAGCTCGGCGTATTTGGCTTGCCCCTGGTGAACTTTTAGATCACAGGCATTTGGTGTCATGGGTCCGTATGATCCTGCGGTCGCTTCCGCCGTCTGTTCTTCTTGATCCTGCTGGCGGCCGAGTCCCTACGAAGATCTCTTGCTCCACCTTGACATCAAGATGATTTTGAGAATAATAGAAGACGATGGACAGTAGAACCAATCTTGGAAAAACTCCACATCGACGTGTCCCAGCCGTTGCCTCGGTCTGTCTTCTTCTCGGTCTCCTGATGCTTCTGGGCGGACTAAGTTCGGCCTCTGGGGCCGAAAACAAACATTTTCTGGGTTTTGAACAGGAGAAGGATTCAGATTCCATTCCCACGGGATGGGAGGTTGTCCCCTACTTTCGAACGCCAGAGAATGAAATGTCCCTCAGTAAGGAGGGCGACATAACGATCCTCAACGTAAAGAGCCTGGGGAGCGCATCAGCCCTGTTGAAGAGGGTCGATGTGGATATTAGAGAGTTTCCCGTTCTTGTGTGGCGCTGGAAGATCAATCGGGTCGTTGGAATGGCTATTGAGAGCCAGAAGGATCGGAACGACAGCGCTGCACGGATTCGGGTCATTTTTGGAGAAAGAGGGGGAAAACCCCGACCCCTCCCACCCCAGCTGGAGGAACTCTTCAAATCCCTCGGCATAAAGTCAACCACCAAGGAGCCACCAGGATTCAAGATAGACTATATCTGGGGAAACCGCCTCCCACGCGGGGAGGTCTTCGACCATCCCGGTGCCCGGAATCACAAGATAGTGGTGGTCGAGAGTGGGAAGGCCAGGGTGAATCAGTGGATCTGGGAGAAGCGAAATCTCGTTGAAGACTACGAACTGCTGTTTGAGGCCGCACCTTCGGGTCTCTCGGGGATCGTTATCCTCACAGATACCGACCAGACCAATGAAGGGGTCGAGGCCTGGTACAGCAGTATCGTCTTGATGGGTGAGTGAGCCCCCCCATTTCTTCTCGGACGGAACAACGGTCGCAGGATGCTTTACGGAGACAGGGCAGGTCTGAGTCCATTCATTTTTCCACCGGACTTTGCTTCGCCTTACCACCCTGTTGGTAGAGGATGACCGAACGGGAACGTGAAGCGATTCTCTCGGTCAGTCCTTTCACGTCGCTTGCCGGTGCCGCCTCGATCCAGTGACGGGACAGTCGGAAAAGCCCAGAGGTTAGCCTTCCGATGGCCGTAACGGTGGGGCCATCCAGTTTGTCGCTGAGGAAGACTCTCAAAGGGGCGTTCGAGAAAGTCTCAAGCAAGATGACCGAAACCACAACGAGTCCCTTGGCTCCGGGAGCGCATTCGGTTTCAAGAGCGGCGATCTGAAGGATCCAGTTCGGATTCAGTTCAGTTACCGCCATGTCACCCTGGGCTTCCAATTCCCTGACGACATTGACACGGATCGATGCACCCAAGGCGTCTGGAGCACTCACAGATAGACGGACCTTGATTGGGTGAGGAGATGCGGACGATTGCCCACAAAGAACCTGAGGGGAAAGGAACATCCCTAGCACCACGACGGTCAGTACACGAAGCATTGCGGCCTCCTTCATATGCTATACAGTAGAGGTTTCTTGCGCGAGCGGTTTCTGCCAAGCCTGCTTCAGGGTCCTGATCCGGGTCCGAATGATCGTCTCTCCTCCAAGGCCAATGACTTCAAATCGATCATCCCCACATACGGTACCCACCTGTCTGCAATCCTGGCCTGACAGGAGCCGTTCAAAGGCCCCCCTATTCTGGGGGTGGACGGTCACGACAAAGCGACTCTGCGATTCAGAAAAGAGGAGAAGGTCGCTTCGATCCACGCCTTCGGTGGGGATCTTTCTCAGGTCCACCGTCATGCCGAGGCCACCAGAAAAGGCCTTCTCTGCGAACGCCACGCCGAGCCCCCCATCGGAGCAGTCATGACAGGAAGCCACCAGCCTCTCTTCCATGGCCCTATGGATCGCTTTGTAGAGAGAAACGGCCTTCCTGGGATCAACTTTAGGAACCGAGTTCCCCAGGAACCCTCTACAGGCAAAATACTCAGATCCCCCCAACTCGTTGCGGGTCATCCCCAACACATAGACCAGATCATTTGGCCTCTTGCAATCGGCGGTAACAGCCTTTCGGACATCGTCAATCTTCCCGATGATGGAGAAGAGGACCGTAGGCGGGATGGATATCTTGGTGTCACCCAGCAGTGTGTCATTCTTCATGCTGTCTTTTCCGGATACGAGGGGGATGCCGTATGCTTTTGCATGCTCGTACAGGGCTTGGTTTGCCCGAACCAGCTGGGCCAGTTTGTAATGACCATCAGGGGTCTTTTCCGATTGAACCGGATCACACCAGCAGAAATTGTCCAGACCCGCCATCCGATCAGGCCGTCCTCCCACACAAATGGCGTTTCGGACCGCCTCGTCAATCGCACATGCTGTCATCCAGTATGTATCGATATCGCTGTATCTGGGACAAATGCCATGGGAGACGACCACACCCTCCATCGATTCCAGAACTGGGCGGAGGATGGCGGCATCATTGGGTCCATCGTTCTCGACACCTCCAAGGGGCTTGACGACACTGCCACCCTGGACCTCATGATCGTACTGCCGGATGACATTCTCCTTGCTGCAGATGTTCCACCGGGCGAGGATCTCGAGAAGGGATTCTGTCAGGTCGTCGGGCGCCGGGAAAGAGGGTTCCGAGTGGATCGGTGGGTTCCATCGGGCCTCCAGGTGCATTCTCGGCAGACCTCCATGGAGAAACTCCATAGTGAGGTAAGCCACCGTCCGGTCCTTGTAAAGGATGTGAAACCGACCGGTATCAACAAAGGTGCCGAGAACCGTGGATTCCACGTCCATCATGCGAGAAAGCTCCAGGAACTCGTCGATCTTTTCAGGTGAAACACCCACGGTCATTCGTTCCTGTGCCTCTGAAAGCAGTATTTCCCAGGGGTCCAACCCCGTGTATTTGAGTGGGGCCCTATCCAGATGGAGTTCACACCCGACAGGCCGGGCTGTTTCTCCCACAGAGCTCGAGAGCCCGCCAGCTCCGTTATCGGTGATGGCTTTGTAGAGGCCTCGATCCCTCGCGATGAGGAGAAAGTCCGTCATCTTCTTCTGGGTGATGGGATCTCCGATCTGGACGGCAGCCGTTGGAGATTGCTCATGGAGTTCTTCTGAGGAAAACGTGGCTCCGTGGATACCGTCTTTCCCGATTCGCCCCCCCACCATGACGATCAAATCTCCTGGATCGACCCGCTTGACATGGCTCTCCTCTCCCAAGATCTCTCGAGGCATGATTCCTCCCGTGCCACAGAAGACGAGGGGTTTGCCTGCAAATCGGTCATCAAAGACGATGCTGCCGTTGACGGTTGGAATCCCGCTCTTATTGCCTCCATGCTCAACCCCCTCCCGGACTCCCTCAAAAACCCTGCGTGGGTGAAAGAGTCTGGGAGGAAGGGGTCCTCCATACGTGGGAGATGCGAAGCAGAACACATCGGTGTTAAAGATGAGCCTGGCCCCTTTGCCTGTCCCAAAGGGATCTCGATTGACTCCAACGATCCCGGTGAGGGCACCGCCGTAGGGGTCCAAGGCCGAGGGGGTGTTGTGGGTCTCCACTTTGAAGACCAGGCTGTAATCCTCGTTGAATTTCACCACACCTGCATTGTCGTGAAAAACCGAAAGACACCAGTCCTTTTCTCCGAGGTTCCTCCTGACCTGTTCTGTGGCCCTCGTGACAAAGGTATTGAACAGGCTGTCGATGACGGTCTTCTCACGGTTTTGGTCCGAGTAATCGATCACCGCGTTGAATATCTTGTGTTTACAGTGTTCAGACCATGTCTGGGCTATTGCCTCGAGTTCCACATCGGTGATCCGGGCATCCAGCCCACGGGCCTCGCGCTCCTCTCTCACCCGTGGGTCTCTCAAATAGGCCTGAGCGGCCTTCAACTCCTTGAGATCAAGGGCAAGAAGCCTTCGGTCGCTTATTTCCATGAGGGTTGTATCATCAACTTCGAGACTGATTTTCTCTACCCTAGACCGGTTGGTTCCCTCGACCCGGGGAACCACGGGATAGAGGCGCCGTCCCCCTTCCCACGTCTTCCGGTCCAGAATCTCAAAACGTTGAATGAGACCGTTTCCGAGAAGTCCGGTGGCAATGGTGTCCACCTGGTCCTCTGAGAGCGTGCCTGAGATGGCATACTGGACAGAGGTGTAAACCCTCTCCCCATCCCGGAGCGACCTTCCGAGGGCGAACTCTGCGGCCTCGGTGGCCGTCTTCCCAACGTTGTCGGTCACTCCAGGCTTGAATCCTACCTCCACAAGCCAGTCAAAGTCCAAAGCCAAGGGCGTATCGATTGCATACTCCTGACTGATCGGATCAAGATATGAACCAGAGGCAATGGCCTCCAGCTCCTCCCGAGATAGCTCGGCGTCTATAGTATAAACATCGATCGTCCTGACCCGATTGACGGAGAAGTCCAGATCACTCTTGATCCTCCGTCTGATTCTTTCACCGCGGGCATCCACAAGATGGGCCTTCAGCGCGATTTCAATCCGATGAGCCATAGACGTCTCCGTTTCCGGGAGGCACTATATAGTGCCGGCCAGGTTCTTAGAGTTCCTATGATAAATGAAAAAGGGATAATGATCAATGAACTTCACGGAGCTATTGAGGCAGGATCTTACCCGGGTTCAATATGCCATTAGGGTCCAGAAGGTTCTTGATTCTTCTCATCACCTCCACCCCCTCGCCATGTTCCTGAACCATGAACTTCTTCTTCCCGATTCCAACGCCGTGTTCTCCGGTGGCAGTTCCCCCTACAGAGATTGCATGGGAGACAATCTGTTCATTGGCCCGATTCATCCGCTCGACAAATTCCTCGTCCTCTGTGTTACCGACGATGTTCATGTGAAGGTTTCCGTCTCCAGCGTGACCAAACCGGTAGGCTTTCAGATGATTGGCGGCCACGATCTTGCCTGCGTATTCCACCATGCCCGAGTACTTCGACAGGGGTACTGCCGTATCCGTAATCAAAACGTCGAGACCTGGATTACATCGCTTTATCGAATCGGCAGCCTCGTGCCTCGCCTCCCAAAGCCGATTCCGCTCCTCTCGACCGACCCCCGATTCAAAGCCCACGCACTCATGGTCGTGACATATCTCCTTTGCCACCCTAAGGTCTTCCTCCAGACCGACGTCACTGGATCCTGTAAATTCAATAAAAAGAGTCGGTCTTTCTGCCAGGCTCACCTTACCGTCTCTGTTGATGGCCCCAATGGTCTCGGCGTCAAGGAGTTCCAGAGCAGCAGGAACGAGTCCCGATCCCATGATCTCATAGACCGCGTCCGTGGCGTTCTCGACCGACTCGAAAGTCACCACGGCGGCACTGAATTTTTCGGGGATGCCGACCAGCCTGAGCGTGATTTCAGTGATGATACCGAGGGTTCCTTCAGATCCGACCAGCAGTCGAACCAGGTCGTAGCCTGACGAGTTCTTGTTGGAGAAGGAACCGGCATGGATGACTTCACCCGTGGGGAGAACCACTGTCAGCTTCAGGACGTTGTCTCTTGTTGCCCCATACTTGACCGTTCTCACGCCGCTAGAATTGTTGGCCACCATCCCCCCAATGGTGGCGTTTGCCCCAGGATCCGGCGCAAAAAACAGACCCTGCCGGGCAAGGATTCGATTCATGTCCTTATATTTTACTCCCGCCCGGACATCGACCTGAAAGTCCTCGGCCCGTATCGACAGGATCTGGTCCATCTGTTCAAAATCAACAACGATGCCTCTTTCCAGAGGGAGGGGATTTCCCTCAAGACTCGTCCCGGCTCCCCACGGCGTCACCGGAATCATCCGGTCGTTTGCCAATTTCATGATGGTCGCTACTTCTTCGGTAGACTTTGGCCATATCACCACGTCGGGCGGATTCACCTTGTGATACGACTCATCTCGGGAATGGAGATCGAGGACCGACTGACCTGTTGACACTCGATCCACTCCCAGGAGAGATTTCAGAAACTCCAAATCCTCGGCTGCGACGCGATTGAAACCCATGATTCCTCTTATCTGGCGACTTGTTGCCTCCACAGTTCGAAGGCTCTGAGGATCCGTTGATGGTCGTTCTGAAGACGCGCTGCTTGGTTAAAAGCCGTCCCCCTTAGGGGCCTACTCAGGCTATGGCCGTGCAACTATTGGAAAACGGGCAACATTTCGTGATGCAAATATATCAGCAATCAAAAGCCAGCGTCAACACTTCACGATTGCAGAGTAACAGAAGGCTCAGCTATGATTGCGGATCGGACCTGCCGAGAGGCCCCGTCTCATCGCTTTCAACGAGGCAGAATCGACTCACAAGCTCATTTCACAATCATGGATTCACATAGAGAATCGTAATCCCCCTTTGCAAAATCTTTCGAAATGCGGAATATTTAATTGAGTACTAGCATCAACAGATCTCCCGGAAGGAGGAATCCGAAATGAAAATCAAGGACGTTATGACCGAAAACCCCATTACCGTGGATGTGAATACCCTGGTCATCGATGCGCAGAACATCATGAAAGAAGAGAAGATTCGACGACTCTGTGTGACCGAAAAGGGGAAACTAATCGGCATTGTGACCCACCATGATCTGCTTAAAGCCTCGCCCTCACCGGCGACCAGCCTCAGCGTGTGGGAAATAAACTATCTATGGGGCAAGATGAAGGTGAGGGATGTCATGACGAAGAATCCGGTTACAGTCTCCCCGGGAACGACTTTCGAGGAAGCCATTCTGCTTGGACAACAGAAGAGAATCGGATCATTTCCCGTCCTGGATAACGGGAAACTGGTCGGAATCACCACAGAGTCTGACATTGTCAGACTTATGAGTAGAGTTCTTGGCTTAAGGGAGGAAGGATCAAGAATCACGATTGAGGGGCTGGAAATGAAACTCGGCAGCCTCTCAAAGATCATCTCCGTGGTAGACCGACATCAGGTCCCTATCCTCAGCATGATGTCGTTGCAGAGACCGGAAAAACGGGACTTAATGATGGTCATGAGACTCAAAACAAAAAACCCGGATAACATCGTGGCAGAGTTGACACAGATGGGCCTGTCGGTCAGCTAATCCTCCCGGTAGGCTCGCCAACCAGGGGGCATAGCGGTAGCACTCATACTTCCAAGGAGTAGATTGATGACTCACAGCTGTTTCTGATCAGCAAAGCTATAATAGCCGGTGTCTCCAATGATGATGTGATCGACGACCCTTATATTCACAAGTTCGCAGGCCCGGACCAGATGATCCGTCATCTTGCGGTCCTCAGGGCTAGGAGACGGGTCTCCGCTGGGGTGGTTGTGGACGAAGATCACCCCCGCCGCAGACTCGGCCAGGGCCCGTTTGATTATCTCTCTTGGGTTTACATGACTCTCGGCGAGACTTCCCTCGAAAAGCGTCTCCTGTCCGATAATGGCATTTCGCCGAGTCAGGAAAATGACCTTGAAAACCTCCCGTTTTCGGTGGCAGAGGTGAGGCGAGAGAATTTGATAAACATCCTGGCTGGATGCGATTCTCCTCCCCTTTCGCCCTCGACTGGATAGAAGACGCTTGCCCGCCTCAAAGGCTGCCTTCAGCTGCGTAGCCTTGGCTGGTCCGACTCCCTTGATATGACACAGTTCCGAAATCGCTCTTCCGTCGATTCCGGCCAGCCCCCCCGCCTCGCGGATCAGACGACGGCCGAGGTCAATGGCCGACTCCTCCCTGCTTCCGATGCGAAGCAGGATGCCCAGAAGCTCCGCATCGGAGAGGTTCTCTGGGCCAAATCGAATCAACTTCTCCCGAGGCCTCTCACCCTCCGGCCATTCGGGAATCGTCTTGCCGTATTTAGCCATCACCATCTTGACAGTTCACGGGGGTCAGGTATCGGCAGTCAGCCATTCTTTTCCACGGCGCTTTTTAGACCCCTAAGCATCCCCCGACTTCTGCTGTCTGATCCAATACCTGCCTATGTTTACTTGCCCATGTTGATTCGCATTCATATGGTTCAACCTGAAAGTCAATTGTTTGCCGCCAGACCTTCCGACCTTACAACTTCTGAAACTCATTAATTCCCGCTGCTCCCGGATCCCTGCAAACCGTCATCTTCTTCTGTCTTCTTTCCAAAGACCTTGGCCACAATGATACTGATGCCATAAAGACACAAAAGCGGGCCGGCCATCATCATTTGGGTTGCCACGTCCGGCGGGGTCAGGATGGCCGAGATTGAAAAAATAAGGAGGAGGGCATACTTGAACTGTCTGATCAAGAGCCTAGAATTCACCAGGCCCATCTTGGTCAAAAAAAACACAAAAAGAGGCAGTTCAAAAACCACACCAAAGGCCAGAAGCATCTTTGAAGCGAGAGAAAAGTACTCCTTGATACTGGGGAACGGCCGGATATGCTCGGAGGCAAAGCCTAGGAGGAACTTAAACCCATAAGGGAAAACGATAAAGTAACCAAAAAGGGCTCCTCCCATGAAGAATATGGTTGAAAATATGACAAATGGAATCACGTATCTCTTTTCACGGGTATAGAGCCCCGGAGATACAAACGCCCAGATTTCATAGAGAATCAGGGGCGAAGAGATGAATACTCCGGTGAGAATTGCCACTTTCAGGAAGGTGAAAAAGGCCTCGGTGACTCCGGTAAAGATCAGCGTGCCATTAGGGGGAAGAGCCTCCAGCAGAGGGGCCATGAGAACTGCAAAAATCTTTGGGGCAAAGTAGTATGACCCTCCAAATCCAATCCCCACGGCCACGGCACAAGTGATCAGACGGCGCCGTAGTTCCTCCAGATGGGCCGTGATGGGCATTTTCTGGTCATCCGGGGGCGAGTTTTTCTGCCCCTTGGGTCGACTCTTTTCCGCTGTCTGCATCGCTCACGTCGCCCGTTTTTCCCGCATCTTCCGGAGTCTTCCCGGCCCCGGCATCTTCCACGGTTGCCTCTGCATCCTCTTCAGACTCTGTGAGTTCCTCCACTACCTCACCCAAATCTGCCGCCCGGTCGATCTCTCCCACGATCGTATCTTTGATCTCTTCCAGGTCCCCGGTCTCCTCCTGAAAACTCTCCTTCACTTCGTCGGTTGCCTTCTTAAACTCTCTCATGGCCCTTCCGAGTCCCCGTGCCAGATCCGGCAACTTCTTAGGTCCCAGGATAATCAGAGCAAGCCCGAGAATGACCAGCAATTCCGGCATTCCAATTCCAAACATGTAGCTCCCCTCAAAAATTCCTCGAATATATAACACAAGGTTCTGACTAATGCAATAAGAGGCCCGTGCCAGAAGGGCTAGATCAGTTTCCGGTTGAATTTTCAGATGCCGGATGGTATAACCCGGCACAAACAACCATCCTCGATCTCCTCTATCCCATGGACGTTATCAGGCAACTCAAGTTCGGCTTTTCCTTTCTCATCATGGTTCTTGTCGGTGGTACCCTGGGGTATTCCCTGATAGAGGGGTGGAGGTTTCTTGATGCCCTCTACATGACCGTGATCACGATCACAACGGTCGGTTATGGTGAAGTTGCGCCTCTCTCTCCAGGGGGAATCACCTTCACGATGATCCTGATTCTTACCAGTGTGGGCATGGTCGCCTTCGTTGTGGCCGGCTTGGCCAGGATCATGGTTGAGGGGGAGGTCAGACGAATCCTTGGGAGGAGAAAATTGGAAAAGAAGATTGGTAGCCTCAAAGACCATGTTATCATCTGCGGCTACGGCCGAATCGGAAGCTATATCTGCAGGGAGTTGGCAGCAAAGCCCCTCCCCTTTGTGGTTGTGGAACAAAGTCCTGAGATCACGCAGCGACTCGAAGAGAACAACTATTACTATGTCAATGGAGACGCAAGGGATGATGATACGTTGAGAAGAGCGGGTATCGCGTCTGCCAAATGCCTTGTCGCTGCGGTGGCGAGCGACGCGGATAATCTCTACATAACCTTGACGGCAAGAGACCTCAACCCAAATCTAGATATTCTCAGTCGCGCAACGGACGAACAGGCCCAAAAAAAACTTCTCACCGCAGGGGCCAACAGGGTGGTTTCGCCCTATCTGATCGGAGCCCATCGGATGGCCATGGCCCTCCTTCGGCCGACAGTGGTCGACTTTATGGAAATTGCCATGCATAGGGGGAGTATCGAACTTCAACTGGAGGAGATTAAAGTCCACCACGTGGGCCGGCTTTCCTCAACCACACTGCGTGAATCGGGAATTCGGAGTGACCTTGATCTCATTGTCGTGGCCATCAAAAAAGAATCCGGAAAAATGATCTACAACCCCTCATCGGAAACCCAGATAGAACCAGGCGACACTCTCATCATCATGGGAGAAAGAAAGAACCTGGACCAGTTGGAAAAACTGGTTGCAATTTGAACGGAGACCGGAAGGCCTGAAAGAGACAAGCGATGGAAAGATTCTTTGTCAACATTCCCTATCCGATGCTTTCAGCCCGTGTGAAGGATGCGGTCGCAAGAAGGCTCTTTCCCGAGATCGTCCTAGACGCCTCCACGCTGGACAGGCTCGATAGAAAAGCGGCTTTACGATTGGCCAAACGCCTTCGAGAGAAAGGAATAGAGAATACCATTCACGGACCGTTCAGAGATCTAAGCCCCGGTGGAGCAGACCCCAAGATCCGGGCCGTAACCAAAGAAAGGCTCTATCAGA
>Ga0209636_10008086_pt1 | contig 10707 bp, 10 predicted proteins | sample DeeMarSWOR152_54_FD_187464 | JGI IMG/M metagenome (GOLD analysis project Ga0209636, IMG submission 187464) | Marine sediment microbial communities from White Oak River estuary, North Carolina - WOR-1-52-54 (SPAdes) (version 2) | ecosystem: Environmental > Aquatic > Marine > Intertidal zone >... | reverse complement strand
CTCCTTCAAGGGTCTTTTTGAGGATCTCTAGGAGGGAGTCAATCACCTGGGCGGAGCGATCATTGGTGAAGCCGCAATGGTTATGGATGGTTTTAGCGATGTGGGCCTTGGTTAGGGTCACGGGTTGGGCCTCCTTCCTGTCAACGAACCTATCTTTAGGTCTTTGTTTTGTCAAGTGGTTACGGAAGCTACAGGGAATTTGGGAGGGCAGAGAATACCTGACACCTATCGATCATATATCTCAGGCCGGGAAGTATAAACTTGTACCGGGAGTGGAAACTTCAGTACTATTTTAGAACCTGTCTGCCAAAATAAAGGCCTCTATAGAAGTGTTATATGATCGAATTCCAAACATCACGATTGCAGATTACAAGATGCAATAGCGCGTTGGAAAGCAATGATTGATATCCAATATTTGTACCGCAATTAAATGAATCAGCCCCACCGAGAATTTTTACAAAATCGCGATAAGTGTGCAGTCTGATAGGTTTCTATTTTGAGGTTGTGATCTCTTGCCATCATTGCAGGCAATTAAGATTTCTTCCTTATTTCATGTATCATCCGGATAGCTCATGAATTCAGCGTGATAAATTCCTGCCTAAAATAGCAGGTAACTTCAAATGAGACACTGCCAGGGTGGAAGGTGATAAATGATTAGTTCTTCCGCAAATCGATAAATTCAGCTAGTTGGAAGGATACTATATTGCAGTTAGAACCTTCGTTATTGGATTCAGAGCTCTGATTCGTGAAGATGGACCCCTTTTACAGTCGGTACTTCTTCCTTACCAGCCGGAGTATCGGGACATCGAATTCTTCAGGGTATTCCGGTTTGGCATTGATGAGGGAGATCATTTGATTGACCATCTCGATCGCCATGTTTGTGGCCTGAGCATCCTCCTTGATTTCCCCCTTAGCCGAGGCATAGCCCCATGCGAACTCCGGGAAAAACATGTGGTTGTAGGTGAAGTACTGGTGGAAGACGTTGGCCGTATTCATACAGCCTCGGCTGCCTGCCACCAGAATCAATCCCCCTACTTTATTCGCTAATTGGAGCTTGGGAAATGTCAGTGCATAGGTTCTATCCATCAGCGTCTTTGTTTGGCTGGTCATGGACCAAAAATAGATAGGTGTTGCCCAAACGATCCCGTCTGATTCCACCATTGCGTGATAAATCTCCTGCGCATCGTCCTCGATCACACAGGTGCCAGTCTCGATGCACCCCTGACAGCCATCACAAGGCGCAATCGACTTATCCCTGAGCGCGATCTTTTCAGTACGAACCCCTTTCTCGTGAGCCTGCCCCAGGGCGAGATCCAACAACGTCTCAGTGTTGCCCCCTTTTCTCGGAGACCCTAAGATCCCCACAATCTTCATCGTTCACCTCCCTGATATTAGTGTGCTCCTACCCTGCCGAACAACCAATCTCGAAAGATTTTTCCCGAGTTAGGTTATTGCTCTATCCTCTCTATTTTGAAGATGACGGGCCTCAGCCCATCAGTGCAGCACGTAATCGCTACTCCCTTCTCCTTCATCCAGGGATAGTAGCCTCCATAGAGGACATGAACGAGGTCTCTCTGGATGTCAGCAAAGGCCCAATTGCAGAACTCAGGGGGGCAATTATGAGTGTCAACCACGAATTCCTGCCCCACGCTGAACCGCTCACACTCCGGGGTAATCCTGCCCTCATCGAAAGGGGCTGGTGGGTTCTCCCCGTACAGGTCCTTATTGTTTACCTTCTTTATCACCGTGATTTTCGCTCTCGGCATTTCGCCCTCCTTTCCTTAATCTATGAGTTATTTTTAAGGTAGTTTGAATGACGCCAGCCACTAGGTGAGCAAGTGCGTGCTCTCCAGCAAGATCGTTGCTTAGCTAGAACGTCTCTATTTCCTCTACAGCTACCTTCACCACATGCTTTACCTCCATGTTCCTCCCAGCGAACTCCTTGGCGATTGTCTCAAAGAGCTCGCCTGAGGTGAGGATCTCGGCCTGTCCCCATATGCGGCAGCCCTTGCGTGCCGAAGCATCGAGACAGATAATCGCCACCTGAGGATTCTCCTTGATGTTGGCGATCGTGCGGGGAGAGGCAATAGCTTCAGCAGCAAACTAAGGCGAGAGAAAAAGGGAAATCGATGAAGGTACCAAATAAACATCAATCGAATTGAGATTGGGTCGTTCATAAAAATATACATTTCAATCTCTCCAAGGAGATATTTCGATGTTTTTCAGTCCCAACTCAACTGATGTTCAGTCTGAAGCAGTTTGCCAATAATAAAAATCAAGAGTTAGCAACCGGAGCTTGGTGTGATATGGCTGTTTGTCCACAAACGTGAAAGCATATTAAAATGCTGCCCTTAAGGCCTGATTCTTGGATAATGACACACGCACTCACATGTTGGATTCAGCCCCGGAATTTGAGGATGTGATTGTGTTCATTGTAGAATTGTTGTCTAATTTGTGCTAGGGACACTGACAAATTCTCGTATGCGGGTATAGGTCACAAGCTGATCCAGCGTAGCCATAGTAAATACTTTGCCATTTAGTCGCAGCAGCATCTGGCGCATGTCTTCACGCCTCTCCCTAAAGCCGCGCCCATCGATACAAGCAACAACCTAATAGGGAGGTCGCCCTTCTGCGACATGCTGGTTGCGCTGGGTTTCCAACTCCTTGATCCGTGCCACCTTATCTCGAGCAGTGCCATCGTCACTTGTTATTTTTGCTTCAATGACTATGGCAGGATTAATCTCATCGGGAATGCAAAAATCTGGTGCCTGTCCAAATCCTGGTATTCGTTCGGCACGTTGCGTTTTTCTGTACGTTATTCCATTTTTCCTCAGGCGATCCTCAATTGCGTTTTCAATCACCTCACCGACCAGTTCTGAGACCGCATCACGATGAGCTGCAAAAGGACGACCCAAGTAACGCTCATAGAGCAAGACCGCATATGGGACATTTTCTCGTGCAGCATATTGAACGGATTCAATCCCATCGGACGTATCAAATTTCGTCATGCGGTGAATAACGCCCTCCACTTCCCTTGGGGCGCCTTTGCTAATACAGTGGATCGCCGCTTTTATCAATGCATCAATGCGCTCCAAACTTACTGAACGGTCAGGAGGAGGACCTCCGTATTTGTTATGCTTTGCCAACTGAGCCTTGTAGCGCTCATCTAAGCGTCTAATATAGCCTGGGTCCTCCCGGCATTTGCGATCCAGGGTACGGGCCGCGTTCTGTGGAATGTCATCGAGATATTCGGATCGGACAAGTTGTGCCCACTCGGGTGGCGTCACGCCCAGCATGGCCCGAAGCACACAGAAGGTCCGGCTATTTTCGAGCAGTGCGCTAAAGATCCGATCTGCTGTGAAATTTTCGAACAATCGGGTGTGCCTCTTCAATATCTCATAGGCTGTACCAAAGTCCTCGTACTTAATGAATCCTGGCCCCGCTGGCATAAGGAGAAATTCCGAACCCAAGTCAGAGATAGTCGCATCAACCATCTCCTCCAGGTTTTTTTCGAGTTCTTGAGGAGTCAATTCAAATGGCCTTCTCATGCCTTCTCTTTAGTGAGGCTGCCTCTTTTAAAAGGGAATCTGGGTTTCGGCTCTTCTATAGACAGGTTTTGGTTCACGGACCATCATACTGCGGGAGCGGGAGACATATCGGGAGCCAAGCTTGAGGTGCTTTTCTACTGCGGGTAGAACTCCGAAATCATCGATCCATTGAGCAACCTTCCCTAGTTTTTCTTCAGTGGACATGCCCTTTCCCCACTGCTTCCGAAGAGCCCAAATCGCCAAACGGGTCAGGTGGCCATAAACGATACAGCGAATATCCCCGTATGCTATCTTGACATTTCCTTGTCGCAGTTTATCTAGATCTTCTTCAACAACCAAGGCCAAGCCCTGAGCGTTTTCCGGAAGCCATCGACGGGGCATCCTCCCTGTGCTGCGGCACACAAAAATTGTATCGACGATGGATGAACCCGTTTCCTTGATATGGATAGAAGCACCCATTTCTGCAGGGCAAGGAAGGGATGCTGAGCAGGTTAGCCCGGAGTCAAGTATTGCGACAGCAACGGGATAGTAAGCGCTTAACTCATTGTGGTGATAAGTGAAAACAAGAGGGGCACCAGGCTTCAAGGCCTTCGCCATCTTGCTGAAGACTGCTGAGAGGCCTTCCGTGAAGTTCTTAGGACCTCTCTGCATGTTTTCGTTTGCCGTTAGCTCATTTATATGCCGGGTGGAGGCCGCTTCAAGGGCGGCATCGCTTTTGCTCGCCAGTTTGCGCAGCCAGGCATAACAAAAATCCATGAGCTCAGCATACTGGACATTTCCAAAATAAGGCGGGTCCGTAAACACGCCATCCAAACTGACTGGCTCCAGTTCTTTCATTATCGCATCTGAACAAGAGAGATCGATACTTCGTTGAGTATTTCTGTATGCGCTTCCGTTCGTATCTCCGATCCACTCACCATTGATGGAAATGATGCGCTTCCCCTTCCCTTGGTGAAGCACCTCGAATGGTCTATCACAGTAATCCTTCGCCTTGGTAAACTTGCCTATGATATTCAACCACCCTCCGCTGCCGATGATTATCCCTTGCTGCCCCCCACTTATTCCTAGAAGGTTCGATTCACATTCAATAAGGCCGACCGGGAATCCGTGAACGGAGAAGATGTCCAGGGACTTTAAGGCCATCTTGTCGTAGCGGCATAGCATATTCTGGTATCTAAGGAGATCAGATAGATTCGTGGCAAGGGCGTCTCTAATTTGTCTATCAGGAACCTTGTCGATGATTCTGCAGCTAAGCTCCAGCCCCAATAGTTGTCGGCTATTAAACATCTCCTTGTAGCGCTTGTAGCCCCATCGATGCAGCCTGCTCGATTCATCACCTGGAGGAATAGTGTCATCTGGGACGAATCTGGATTTTGTTTTACGCAAACGAGTATCAGCTTCTTGAAATAGTGAAAGATCATGCGCATCAGGCTTTTTGAAGAAGCGGCCCTGATGGCGGGATCTGCAAGCGGGGCAGTGATATTCAATAGCAAACATGCGGTGTGGAGGCGGGCCAGAATCCGGGGCAGGATAGGAATTCATATGACCGCATCGAGGACAGGAACACCGATTTCGCTTCGCCGGCCCGGAAAGTGATAACGGTTTTCCACATGTTGAACATTCTCCTGGATGTTCGCGATCATCTGTTTCCGTGAGGTTACCACATTCCAGGCACACAAAGACATTCTTGGGATGCCTGGTGTTCTGCGCAACAAGGGCTCCAGGAAAAAGGGCTATTTCTTCACCACAACTACTACATGTCTTTGTCTTGACCCAGAGGAAATACTTAACACGAGCCTCCGGGCTGCCGCATTCAAGGCATCTGGTTCGATAGAGATGTCCAATCTCCTTCTCAAGGGCGTCTCTCAGGTGCTCGGCAGCTTTCCGGTAAGAGTCGAGATCAATGTGTTCAATCTCCCTCTTGACAATCCAGTACGCCATCGGGTTGATATCATAGCCTATGATGTCGCAGCCAACCCTGTTGGCTTCGATCAGAGGTATTCCCCCGCCCATAAATGGATCAGCAATCCGGATCCCATGGAAGTTATTTGGCTGATAATAGGCCTCACGCAAAGGACGAGATTCAAACTCTGAAAGCAAAAGACCGCGAAAAAGGGTGCCAGGTCGCCGTGCGAACCACTTATGCACAGCTATAATCGGCCGATAGTTTTGTTGTATTTGTTTCTCTCTGAGTGCCAGATCGGCAATAAAGGATATATCAAAATCTCGCTCTATCATATCCCGAAGGTCTTCCTGCTTTAGTAAGGAAAGTATAAAATTGAACACTTTGTGTGTCAAGAAATAAAAGGGTACAACATATTGAATTATTTCTGATTAGATATAGAAAAGTATTGTGTGTGAAAAGGTCGCCCATCCGGCTCTTAGTGAAAGTGCATATTCGGGTCTTGCCGGGTTGCTGCCCAAATCAATATATGACTAAAATCTTTGTAGATAGAGGCGCACATGGTATATGGCGAGTTGGTTCTAAAACGATTTAAGTTTATTTTTTAAAAGAGAAAGACGACCATCGGCAAATCAGTAACTAGATATTTATAGTTTTTCGATTACACCGTATTGCAGATAACTTGCCATCACCCGAAATTACTTACCAGCTGGAATTTTACACATATCTGGTATATACTCAGCTCATATTTTTTCAAGAAATCGTCAATTGGATCATCCAGGGGGGTTTTGTCTTCTCCTTATACCTGTTGCATCGAAAGGCGCGGCACTTCATTGAGGACAAGGACCTGGGCGATTATTTCATCAAGGCCTTTCCCACGACCCTCCCCGAGGCCGAAGGAATCAGGATTTTTAATCCGGGCGATACCGTGAAAGACTGCTTTTCGCTCCGCTTCCTGGAGCATTTTTGCGAGTATTTCGGTTTTGTGGATACCCGGAGGGAGAAAAAGACGCCTTACGGGTTTCACCTTTTTATCAAAAAGAGCGCCTTGTATGATCAATACATCAACTGGTCCAATTTCACCTGATGGTCAGAGGCCGAATTTCTTTTTTTATTCCCATAGGTGAAATCGTATGAGCGTGCACTTTGGTGTCTGCAAAATCCCATTTCGAGGCAGGGCTCTGATAGTATATCTGGGTGTGGTGTGATTGCATCGTATTGGCTGGGTGGGTTTCAGTTGAGGCCCATAGTAAAAGGCATAAGGCTCAAGGCAAAACCAATGACTTCTACCTTATGACCTTCGCATTAAGCATTGAGCCCTAAGGCATGAATCATATCAACAGATACTTCTTGCGTACCTCCTCATTCTCTTTTAGTTCCTCAACGCTTCCCTGGTACCTGATCTTACCGTCATCGATGATATAGCCATGGTCGCTTAACTTTAAGGTGGTCTTCACGTTCTGCTCTGCCAAGAGCACCGTTAATCCCGCTTCCTTCAACCCGCCCACCTGTTCCTCTATCGTCCTCACCATCAGGGGTGCAAGTCCTTCGAAGGGCTCATCCAGGAGCAGGAGCTCAGGGTTGCACATCAGGGCCCTGGCTATGGCGAGCATCTTCTGCTCACCTCCGCTCAGGCAGCCGCCATTTCGCGATGCGATGTTCTTCAGCACCGGAAAAAGCTCATAAACCCTGTCCTTATCCCAACCCTGAGTGCCCCTTACCTTCCTCTCGGCGATCTCCAGGTTGTCCTCAACCGTGAGGTCGGCGAAGATTCTTCTCTCATCAGGTGCATAGCCAATCCCCATTCGAACGAGCATGAAGGGCTGCTTCCCGGTGATCTCCTCGCCCTTGAATCTGATTGACCCCTTCTTCGGCGGCGTAATCCCTATGATGCTCTTCAAGGTCGTGCTCTTTCCGGCACCATTTCTGCCCAGCATGCACACTACCTTTCCGGACTCTATGGAAAGGGAAACCCCGAACAATATATGGCTCAGTCCGTAGAAGGTGTGGATTTCCTCCACTTCAAGCATTATTCTTCTCCCAGGTAGGCCCTCATGACCTCCTCGTTCTCTCTCACCTGCTGCGGCTTCCCCTGAATCAGGGTACGTCCCTGATGCATAACCATGATACTCCGGGCGATGCTAAACACCACATCCATGTCGTGCTCACAGAATAGGATGGTCAATCCCCGTTCCTCAGCCAGCCCCTTGATGAGCCCCATGGTAGCACTGGTCTCCTCGGGGGACATGCCCGCGGTGGGTTCATCCAGCACAAGCAGCTTTGGGTCATTGCCCAAGGCAATCGCGATCTCCAGTATCCTCTGGTCGCCGTGGGAGAGGGATCCAGCCGTGTTCCAGGCCTTATCTATGAGGCCCAAGCTCTCCAGAATGCGGTTTGTTTCCTCAACCGCCATGCCCTGAGCAGGATGGAAAAGGGTGTTGCTCTTTCTCTGCTGAGAAATCACGGCGACCTGGACGTTCCCAAAGACAGTAAGCCTGGGAAATATATTCACAATCTGAAATGACCTCGCGATTCCCCTCTTGCAGATCTCATACGGTGGTATACTGGCGATCTCTTCACCCCTAAATGCGATCCTCCCTCTGTCCGGCTTGAGCTGACCGGTGATGAGGTTAAACAGAGTGGTCTTTCCCGCCCCATTAGGACCAATCACCGCTACGAGTTCTCCCTTGCCAACAGTAAGGTGAGCCCCGTTGACCGCCATAAACTCCCCAAAGGATTTTTCCACACCCTCTACCTTGAGCATCTACTCTATGCCCCTTTCTCCTGGCTTTAAAACCTGAGAGCCGAATTTCTCCAGCAAAAACCCCATCACTCCCTCCGGGAGGAAGAAGATGAGCAGGATAAGGATAATCCCTAAGATCAAAGTCCAGTACTCCGTATAGACGCCCACAAAGGTCCTCAGCGACACGATGATTGCCGCCCCCAGGAAGGGCCCCAGAAAGGTGAACCATCCCCCGAGAAGACACATGATGAAGATCTCAAGGGAGAGAACCCAGAACAGGAGATCAGGGAACACAGATCTCTCCAGCACCACAAAGAGAACCCCTGCCATTCCGGCAAAAAAGGTAGCAATCACGATAGCGGCGAGCTGGTGTCGCCTCACGTTAATCCCGACTGCCTCACACCTCTGGGGATTGTCCCTTATGGCCAGGAGCGTGGTGCCGAAGGGGGATTTGAAGATAAGATAGATCACCGCCAAACAGATCGCCATGACGATGAAGATAAAGTAGTAAGAACTTGTCAGGGAGGAAAGAAAAGGGGGCATTGGAATACCGTGTATGCCATCATCTCCCCCGGTAAAATCATACCAGCGGAACACGATCACCCAAATCAGCGAACCTAAAGAAATCTGAAGCATGCCAAAATACAACCTCGTGAGCCTCACGCAGAACAACCCGATCACCAGACCTATGACTGCAGCCACTATAGGAGCCGCGATAAACCCAATCCACAGAGGCAGCGAGGTTTTGGTTAAAATCAGGGCAAAGGTGTAGGCGCTCGCTCCATAGAACGCGGCATGGTGAAATTGAAACAGACCGCCATGGCCTACTACTATATTAAGGCTCATTGCCAACAGGCCCGTCACGAACATCAGGGCAATGATATAGGTATAAAATCGAGGAATGATCGGGGGCAGGATAAGCAATACGATAAATATCGCCATAAGGGGCCAATGGGATCTCCAATTCATCATGCGCATGAGCAATGCCAGTTCCTTCCACTTGAGGCCATAGCCTCGGAGAAACCACCTCCAGATTATCCTTCGACTATAAGCTTACAGCTATAAGCTATCGGCTCTCTTTACCAGACCGACTTCAACATACCCGTAGGTCGCAAAATCAAGATGATCACCACCGCCAGATAGGGAAACACGATCGCAAACTGGGGCCAAAACAGCACGCCAAAGGCCTGGGTGATCCCAAAGATAAGAGAGCCAACCAATGCCCCCCACATGTTGCCCAATCCTCCGATAGTCACAATGAGGAAGGCCTCGATGATAATGTCGTGATCCATCCCCAGGGTAATACTCACCATGGGGGCCACCAGAGCCCCCCCAAGCCCGGCCAGGTAGCAGCCGATCACGAACGCAGCTGCGAACACCCAGCTCACGTTTATGCCCACTGCGCCAACCATCTCCCTGTCCACGGCAGCCGCCCTGGCGATCTTCCCTATCTTGGTCTTATTGGTGAAAAGGTACAGGCTGATTGCCACCACAGGGCCAATGATAAGGAGAAATAGGTTGTAGCGCGGGAAGGACGACCCAAATACCGGTATTGATCCCCTGAGGAAAGGGGGCGCCATGATTGACCTATAGTCGGCGCCCCATGTCAGCTTTACCAAATCCCCGAGGATAAGCATCAGGGCAAAGGTGAATAGCAGGAGCATCAAGTGCTCCCTCTCGTAGAGATGGCAAAAGAGCGCCCTTTCCGCGATCAAGCTTACCAGGGCCACCACCAACGGCGAGATGATCAAGGCCAACCAAAAACCGGTGGAGCTGCCGCCAAATAGAGTGGAGATGCTAAATGCCGAGAATGCCCCCATCATATAGAGGGAGCCGTGTGCAACATTCGGAACCCTGAGGACTCCCAGTACAAAGCTCATCCCGGAACACACGATAAACAGGATCATTGCCCTGCTCAGCCCGACCAGGAATTGAGAACTCAATGCAGCAAAGGTGAGTATGTACCCGCTATCCATTGTACCCGCTATCCCTTACAAAAAAAGGGGCCATTATGCTGGCCCCTTTAATCCCAACGAATTACTTTCCCCGTGCCTTCATGATCTCTTCACACGTGGGCAATACATCGTTGCCGGATAACGTCTCGATACCGGTAGAGATGATAAAATCGTATTTAGGAAGCTTCTTTGTTACGCCCAGATACATGGGGAGCACAGCCTGATGATCACAGGCCCTCATCTCTATCCTGCCGCCAGGGCTCTCGATAGTTAATCCTTCCATGGCATCAATGAATCGCTCAATATTTCTTGAACCCGCTTTCTTAAATGCCCTGGCTATGAAATGGGCGGTGATATACCCGTGAAAGGCCGGAAACCCAGGCGGGCTCCCGTAGGCAGCTTCAAATGCCTGTACAAATGATCTGTTGGCCTGAGTATCGGGGTAGTAGAAGTGGTAGTCCATGGTGCCCATTACGCCCTCAGGCGCCCCTGGCCCCAGTGGTTTAAGGACTGCATGATCTGTGGCGGTGTGAACCCAGATGGGAACCTTCTCGGCCA
>Ga0209636_10008085_pt1 | contig 10707 bp, 10 predicted proteins | sample DeeMarSWOR152_54_FD_187464 | JGI IMG/M metagenome (GOLD analysis project Ga0209636, IMG submission 187464) | Marine sediment microbial communities from White Oak River estuary, North Carolina - WOR-1-52-54 (SPAdes) (version 2) | ecosystem: Environmental > Aquatic > Marine > Intertidal zone >... | reverse complement strand
CGGGACACAGCTGCTACCCCAAGATCTCGCAGTCCTCAACGCCGAATTCGAAAACGTGAGAGCAGTAAAGGAGGCAACCGGCAGCCTCGACAACATGAGGCTTACGAGACGCCTCTGCGGAGAAGACTTCGACATCCTCTCAGGAGACGACGACATAACCTACACTATGATGAAAGACCCGGAGGTAGCTGCGACCGGCGTAGTCTCAGTAGCCTCAAACGTTGCGCCAGGAGCTGTTCAGCAACTCGTCCAAGCAATCCTGGAAGGGAAATCCGACGAGTCAGAGAGGCTACACGCGGCTCTCAAGCCCTTATTCTCCATGGTCACAGTAAAGACCCAGGAAGAGACACCTTTCGGACCCGCACTCTGCAAGGCGAGAAACCCCTTGCCGTATAAGACTCTTATGAATGTCCTCGGCATGCCTTCAGGTCCCTGCAGACGCCCACTAGGAAAGATGACAAAGAAGGGTCTGGAAACTGTCCTCAAGGTGGCCCGAACCGTCTACGAGGAGACGCCGGAGATACTCAAGCCAATAGAAGGATTCTTCGACGTCGACCTAGGCGAAAGGCTCTACAATGAGGCCAGCTGGCGAGGACTGACATATGCTTAAGATATGCGTAGCTGGCGCGGCCGGAAGAATGGGGAGAACCCTGATCGAAGAGGCGGTGGTCCGGGGCTTCACGATAGTTGGAGCCGTGGAGGCGCAAGGAAACCCGCACGTGGGGAAAAATCTGAGGGAAGCTGGAATCTGTGACTCCGAAGTCAAGATAGCCGATCCTTCCCGTCTTAGTGAAGCCGTCGAAGGTGCCGACGTCTATATGACGTTTACGACGCCTGAGGCTGAAGTCTCGAACCTGCCAGTCGTTGCAAGGCAGGGTAAACGAATTGTCATGGGCACAACCGGTCACTCGGAAGAGCAGATGCGGAGGATCCGCGAAGCTGTCGCCAAAAATGTGCCGGCAGTCTTCTCGCCGAACTACGCAATGGGGGTCAATGTAATGTTCAAACTGACGAAGACACTTGCGCTCCTCCCATCTGACTACGACTTCAGCATAACCGAGGTTCACCACACGGGGAAGAAAGACGCCCCAAGTGGTACAGCCAAGAAGCTCGGCGGGCTCGTGTCCGAAGCCAGAGGATACTCCAAAGTAGTGCACGGCAGAGAAGGCCTGAGCGCAAGAAGACCTGACGAGCTGGAGGTCCTCTCAATCAGAGCGGGAGGAGTCTCGGGGGTCCACGACTTGATAATCGCTGGGCCGCATGAGATGATCCGCGTTGAACATACAGCCTTCTCACGGAGGGTCTTCGCGCAGGGAGCCCTATACGCGGCGGAGTGGATCTGCAAACAGACGAAGCCCGGGATCTACAGCATGGACGACGTGTTGAGCTAGGTCTAGAGAGCTTTCAGGATTGGAAGGCAGTCGAGAACAATGGGTAACAGAGTCGTCATCAAGTTCGGCGGCGCCGATCTAGCCTCGGGCAAGAAGATCAGAGAAGCAGCCCGCATGGTTCTGGAGTCCGGATACAAGGAGGTCGTAGTAGTCGTCTCAGCCATGGCAGGGGCCACAGACAGCCTTATCGACGCCATGTCCAAGATAGGCAACATTACAGACAGAGACTACGCAGAAATCGTCTCCATGGGCGAAAGGACCAGCGCCCGCATCTTCTGTTCAGCACTGAGGTCCCTCGGCGCAGACGCAATGTACCTGGAGCCAAGCGACGAACACTGGCCGATCATAACAGACTCAGACTTCAGAGACGCCGAAGTTGACATTGAGGAGACCTGCAGGCGGGCCAGACTCCATGTGGAACCTCTCCTACGCGGGAAGATGGTGGTCGTCTGTGGATTCCTCGGTCGTGATCGGGACGGAAACGTGACCACACTGGGGAGGGGAGGAAGCGACACAAGCGCCATGGTTCTGGCAAATTGTCTGGGAGCCGAAGAGACAATCCTCGTGAAGGAGACGGAAGGCGTCATGTCGGCTGACCCCAAGATGGCTCCTGAAGCAAGACCGCTTGAGAGGCTGGATATTCACGAGATGTTCGCTTTGGCCTACGGCGGCGCGAAGATCGTCAAAGCCGAGGCTCTAAAGTACAAGCTCCCCAACCAGAAGTTGAGAGTCGTCAGCTTCTCGAACGGCATCACATCCGGCGGAACCGAGGTCACCGGGGTCTTCAACACCAAATCATGCGAAGCCGCCGGAAGGACAGAAATCCTGGCAGTCAGCTTAGTCTGCGAGATCAGCCCCAAGAATGTCAGTACGCTCATCGGTTCATTCGGCAGCAGACCCATCTACGGAATCAGCACCGGCAAAGCATCACTCACGGTGTTCACGTCCTCAGAAGAACCAAACAAGCTCATAAGCGACTTGCATAGCCTCAACATATGCAAAGCATTGAGCTGCAGAAGCAACGTCGGGCTGATAGAGTTGAACAATCCCGTCTTCGTAGACTCACCGGGCTGGGTTGCCAGGATCTCAGAGGCTCTAGCCTCCCAAAGCATAAACATAATCGAGATTACGACTAGTAAGTCCACGATAAACATTTTTGTGGATGAATCGAGAATCGAAGGCGCAATACAAGTTGTGAGGAATACCCTTGAGACGTAAAGTCGCAATACTAGGCGCAACTGGAGCCGTAGGACAAAGGTTCATCCAGCTACTAGAGGGGCACCCATGGTTCGAGACGGCGGTACTCGCGGCCTCAGAACGGTCAGCAGGCAAGGAGTACCGAGACGCTTGCAGGTGGCGGCTAGAGACCGATATGCCCTCTGATGTCAGAGATTTGACCGTCGTGAACACGGACCTGAAGTCAGTAAATGACGCTGGCACGGTAGACTTCGTCTTCTCAGCCCTCCCGGGAAGCATAGCCGGACCCGTCGAGGAGGAGTTCGCCGCTGAGTACCCGGTCATAAGCAAAGCAAGCGCGCATAGGATGGATTCTGATGTCCCGCTCATGATTCCCGAGGCAAACCCCCAACACTTGGAAATCATCCCACTCCAAAGAAAGAACCGAGGATGGAAAGGCTTCATCTCAACCGATCCTAACTGCAGCACGATTCAGTTAGCCATGACTCTAAAGCCGCTAATGGAATTCGGCCTGAAGAGAGTACTGGTCTCGACAATGCAGGCTTTGAGCGGAGCCGGATACCCGGGTGTCCCTTCGCTGGACATCATCGACAACGTAGTCCCCTACATCCCGGGCGAAGAGGAAAAGATGGAGAGCGAAACAAGGAAAATCTTAGGAATATTTTCCGGCGCAACGGTCCAACCTGCAGACATCGCCATAAGTGCGAGCTGTAACCGCGTCAACGTTAAGGACGGACACCTCGAAGCTGTCTTCGCAGATCTAGAGTCAAGACCGAGCGTCGAAGAGATCACAGAAGCCTTCAGAAGCTTTGTCGGCGAACCCCAAAGGCTCAAGTTGCCATTGGCGCCGGAGAAGCCCATAATTGTCAGGGAGGAGATTGACCGGCCGCAGCCAAGGTTCGATCGAGACACGGGGAACGGGATGAGTGTCGTCGTTGGACGAATAAGGGAAGACCCTATCGTGACCGTCAAGTACCTCTGCCTCGGCCACAACACGATCAGAGGAGCAGCCGGAGCAGGAATTCTAAGCGCCGAACTGATGACTGCAAAGAGGATTCTGTGATTTGAGGAGGCAGGGATGGCGAAAACCATGAGTTCAATCCTGTCTGGGATATTGGAGAACAGAGACGGCGTGCTCTTCATAGATGGAGTCTCATCGCTTAGGTTGGCAGAAGAGTTCGATACACCTCTCTATGTTATGAGCGAAACGCGAATCAGAGGCAACTTCCGCCGCGTTCATACAGTCCTATCCGAGAACTACAGCAAAGTCAGGGTCTACTACTCCGCAAAGGCGAATACCAGCCTCGCGGTCTTGAAGATTCTGGAGACGGAGGGGGCATATCTCGACGCTATCAGTCCCGGAGAAGTCTACCTAGCCCTTAAAGCCGGCTTCCCACCCGAGAGAATACTGTTCACCGGAACAAGCGTCAGAACGGATGAACTGAGGTTTCTTGTAGAGTCAGGAGTGACAATCAATATCGACTCGCTTTCCCAGCTTAACAGGCTGCTCAGATTCCACGTACCAGAGCTCATCTCTGTGAGGGTGAACCCCGAAGTCGGAGCTGGACACCATGAGCATGTGATTACGGCCGGAAAGAGATCGAAGTTCGGGATCTGGGAAGATGATGTGGTCAAGGCCTACTCAGCTGCAAGAAAAGCCGGCGTTGAGAAATTCGGAATCCAGATGCACATAGGCTCAGGCATACTCACCGTTGAACCGTTTCTTCTCGCCGGTGACAAACTGCTAGAGATAGCGGGTCGGGTCCGCGAAGAAGTGGACTTGGAGTTCGAGTTCATCGATTTCGGAGGCGGACTCGGAGTACCTTACAGGCCAGAAGAGAAGCCTCTGGACCTGAGCTTGTATGCGGAGCGGGTCTTGGGACTCTTCAAGAAAAGAATAGTGGAGTACGATCTTGGGGAGCCGTTCTTCTGCGCTGAGCCGGGCCGTTTCACCGTCTGCGACGCGGGGATTCTACTCACAACTGTCAACACGGTGAAGGTTACGCCGTTCAGGAAGTTCGTCGGCGTCGACGCTGGCTTCAACACATTGATACGGCCAGCCATGTACGACGCTTACCACCCAATGGTCGTTGCGAACAGGCTTGACGAGCCTGATGGGGAAACATACGCTATTGCTGGACCAGTATGCGAGACAGGTGACCTTCTAGCCAGAGAACGACGGCTGCCGAGAACCCAAGAGGGCGACTTGCTGGCCATCTTGAACGCTGGGGCCTACGGATTTTCGATGAGTTCCCAATACAATTCAAGGCCGAGATGCACTGAGATCCTTGTCAGAGATGGGGAATTCGCCGTAGTCAGGGAAAGAGAGACCTTCGAAAAGCTTCTAGACGGACAGAAATATCCGCCATGGCTAGACTGAGCAAGGCATCCTGACGCTTAACTCGGAGATCCCCAGTAACCTTAAGACTGGTCAGAGACTGTCTGTACATAGAGTGGTCAAGAGGTGGAAAGGGTTTGAAGTCTGCGACCGAATATCTGTGGTTCAATACGAGGACCCGCAGAGATTATATCAACATCACTCGGGAAGTTGAGAGGATTGTCGGCCAAAGCGGCATCAAGGAGGGTCTGTGCTTAGTCAACGCGATGCACATAACAGCCAGCGTCTACATCAACGACGCCGAATCAGGGCTCATAAGAGACTATGACGATTGGCTTGAGGGATTGGCGCCGCACGAGCCTATATCCAAATATCGGCACAACCGGACTGGAGAAGACAACGCGGACGCTCATTTGAAGAGGCAGGTTATGGGCAGAGAGGTTGTCGTAGCCGTGACAAATGGACGGCTTGACCTTGGACCTTGGGAGCAGATATACTATGGAGAGTTCGACGGGCAAAGAAGAAAACGGGTCCTAGTGAAAGTCATAGGCGAATAGGCTGTCAAGCAATTCCTGTGATCCCCTGGGAGGGTATATATGGAGCAAGGGGAGATGGAAAAGGGGGAAAATGAAACCGCGCTTTGGCCGCCTTTTTGAAGCCCTATTCGCTACGATTCTCTTTCTATACCAGCGCATACCGTTCAGCGGCGGGGTCTTCACTATGCTGCTGCCACTTGCAGCGCTGATACTACGTCTTCCCACCTATATTCCCGCTCTGATAGCAGACCTTGGAATTGTAGAGCATGAGGTCTTCTACTGGCGCCTATCTACGATGGACGGCATGTTGGGGCTGCTAACTGCGGTTGTCGGGTCTGCAATCTTCGTTACGGCGGGCATCTGTTTTCTGAGGAGCCATGGAAAGCTCATTACAGCGGGCCTCTATTCTGTCGTGAGACATCCTCAATACCTTGGGATAATGCTTACCGTCTTGGGAACTTCGGTATTGTGCATGGGGTCGGCGGCTGACCTACTGGTCGCACTCGTCGGGTATGCTCTGCTTGCAGGCTTCGAGGAGAGGAACCTTCTGAAGGAGTACGGAAGAGAGTACCTAGATTACAAGAAGAGAACATCTTTCATCTTTCCCGTACTATGCCCACCAGGAATCAATGAATATCTTTACACAATGATTCTAGTCATGCTCATAATAGTTGTTGCTCTTCTCTCCGGGTCGCTCACGACTGATAGGACAGAATGGTATCCCAAGTGACCAATCCGTCAGTGGACAAGTGACCAGCGATCTGGCTACTTCTTCCCATAATTTTGAACTCTAGTGACCACGCTAATGGTAGCGAGGTGAAACGTGTTGAAAAACGACGCAGCAGTTAAGAACTCTGGAAAGAACAGGTCAGATCCTCATGAACAAGATAAATACTGGACAGAGAAGGAAACACTGTTTCTGAAAAGCAACAGCCTACGCTTCAAGCTTCTCTAAGCAGACCCGACGAGAAGCCAAGCGAGCCCCTTTTTCCCGTAACGATCTTGCCTTTCTCAGCTCTCCATAGCTCTCCGCAGCTCATCGCATCTAGAACTGACAGCTTCACATAACCTGTCTCTGAGAGATTCTCCAGACGTACCCGTCTCACTGAGAACCTTTAGCCTGTCAGCCAGTTCATCATCTCCCAGATGACGAATCCACGTCTCGAAGTCTCCTCGGCCAAAATGATACTCTATTGACCTCAGATCAACGGATGCCATCTTCCTCGAGAAGTCGATCAGGCTATTCGATGAAATCCACAATGGCCGACCTTCACCAGCGTAGAAGTGAAAAGCGTTCTCCACTGATGTCCTACCAAGGACCTTCTCTGCCAGTTCCCTGCCAACTGTCTTACAAGTCTTCTCATCCTCTGCAACTACTTGTTTCTCGGCTGGCCTTACCGAGCTCCCGAGGAGCCTTTGTGCAGTGCAAATAAGCTCGTCGACCGAAGACAACCATATCACTCTCCTTCACTTAGGGGATTGAGGATAAAAGCCTAGCTGAACTCAGCTACTAGGGTTTTCCCCGCTCTAGACAGGAACCATGTCCGGCTGTTGATTCCGGAAAGCTGTGAGCATCCTTTCTTTGGAAGTAATCCTTCGAGACAAAGACAAAGGGCCTCCAACACCATGCACATGGTCAGGCATTGAGCCTTTGCGAATGCCAACAGGCTACGGGCTTAGATGTAGTGGAGGCCTTGTTCTTTAGCGGTCTTTTCCAGATATCTTGTTGTCAGTCGGGCAATTACGCCTAGAGATACTAGCAGAGCGAATAGAGAGATCCATTCATATTCGACAGCCATTATAGGCGTTATTCCCATCGTGTAGTGTCGAAGCAGATCCATGCCGAACGTCGGAGGCAAAGCATAGCCTACAAGTTGCAGAGGGAGGGGGAGGAGCTGGAATGGAACAAACATGCCGGTCAGCATCTGGAAGCCGAAATTGAAGAAGCTGAAGATCGCCGTGACCTGCCTAAACCGCAACACCAAAGCAGCGAAAATCGTCCCCAACTGAGCCAAGGCAACCACTGTGAGGAGCGTCGCTGTCAAGCCGAGAAGGAGGCCGGCGGCAGTCAACGTTTCTTGGGTGAACCATAAGCCAACACACAACATTGGCGTGAAGAATATCGTTGAGAGAATCGCGGATGCACCGATATTGGTCACTATGTACCAGTAGCGGGAAAAGGGACAGCTAAAGGTGTAATCGATCTGGCCCGTACTTAGTTCGCCTTGGAACATCCCTGCAGCTCTCCACAGAGCAATGCTCTGCCAACTCTGAAAACTGATACCTAGAGTGATGAAGGCCACATAATTTGTGGAGCCGACTGTATTCCCAAGAAGGGAAGCGTCGAAAGCAACCGCTAGCACGAGCATGCCGAATCCGAAGAGCGCGCTCGTCAATATCTCAAACACGAAGTTCGCCTTGTAACGAGTCAAAGTGTGGAGTTCACGCCATACAGCCATATAGAATAGCTTCAGAGGGCTGACCATTCCTATCTCGCCTCCCCATTCCTGACGAAAAACGCAAATGCGTCCTCAAGTGAAGGCTCAACCATCCTTACAGGGGCTTTTATGCGCTCGCCTTTCAGCACAGCCAGTATCTGGTCGAGAATGTTGAACGCGTCGTCACAGTAGAGCGTAGTTGTACCATTGTAGGTTATGTTGCTGACGCCGGGTATCTCAAGAAGCTTCGATTCCACAGCTTTCTCCAGCCTTGGAAGACCGACTTCTATAACCTCTTTAAGTGTGACTCTCCTCCTGAACTGAGACGGTGTTCCTATGAACTGAAGCCTACCGTGATTGATGAACGCAATCCTGTCGCAAAATTCCTCTGCTTCCTTCATGTTGTGCGTTGTCAGACACATAGTCATCCCATGTTCGTCAGCGTACGATCTAAGAAAGTTCCTCACATTCCGTGCGGTGACCGGATCGAGGCTTTTCGAAGGTTCATCCAGAAAACAGATCTCTGGAGCATGCACGATAGCCCTCATCACAATGACTAGCTGCTTCTCCCCGCCCGACAAAGTGATGAACTGTTTGTCCAACCTGTCGCTGAAGCCGATCGACGTTGCCATATGATCCATTCTTTCCCTGACTGTCTGTGCAGGTACATCTCTCAAGGCGTGAGCGAAGTACAGAAGATTCTCTCTAACCGTGAGCCTGAAATAAGCCGACCTTTCGGAGTCTTGACCCGCGTAACCAATGATCTGGCGAACCTTGTCTTCTTCCCTGTCGACGTCGTATCCGCCGACTTCTGCGCTTCCTGAGGTTGCCTTGAGAAGGGTCGTCAGAATCTTCACTAGCGTAGTCTTCCCTGCACCGTTTGGCCCTAGAAGACCGAAGACCTCTCCTTTAGGGACAGAGAAACTCAAATCGTTAAGAGCCCTTACTGTCTTGTGGCCCTTGTAGTCTTTCACCAAGTTGTGGCAGGCTATCGCGTTGTCAAGACTCATTTCTGTCACTGATAGACTATATGACTGAACACTTAAGTTTAGGATTCTGGGAAAAAGTGACCATTCTATTGGTCACCAGCGACATCGCCACACACTGCAACCACAATTTGTGACTATGACGGGCAACAATAGCCGGACTTCTTCTTTACGATGACTGATCTCCCGCGGCTGCTGCAGACCACTTTGCCGAGCATTCTCAGGACAACGTTGTCTCCGCCGCTTGACACAGACACTGCGTCCCTCGCCTTGCACACCAGATCGATCGATCTACCATGAGGTCTCTGACGGCCTTAGAGCGATTCGTGTAGGCTCTCTCTTCTAGGGCTTCGTCAAACCGTTTGAGGGGATCCGGGCTGGTTGAGATGCTGAACCTTGCTGTTTTCCCCACTCCAGACCACTGAGCGTAATATCCTGTTTTGAGCATATGACGCTCTTGCCTTTGGGTTGTGTCCGCTTGGGCATGAGTCGCCCCGCCTAATCGCCTAAAACATGAAATTGCTCGGAGCAAACCACAAATACTGCGACCTTCAGACTCTTTGCTGGACCCTATTGTTTGGGGGATGGTTGAATGATGCAAGGCCACATTGGTCTCGTTGAGCCAAGCGCAAAGCCGCCTCTTGATGAAGGATTTCAGCCAGCTGTGCTTTGCAGCCACGCCTTTCTTGATGCTGTCCGCAGGTCTGGAAAGGAAGAGCCCTTGGGGATTGCCATTGAGCGCAACGACGGGTTGACTTCGGTCTTCAGGACGATCGTGTTCGCTCAAGAGTGTGGAATGGCAGAAGCCAATCTGCCCTATGTTGAGCGGCTTGTCAAGACTCTTCTCTGGGTATGGGGCGGATGGAAAGTCACAATCGGCGGCGCCAGAAGCGTCGGCAGGCACATAGAGAAGGAGTATTCGCAAGAAGGAAAGCGAGCTTTTGACGCTGAGTTCTTGGGAGGCGTGTACGAGAAGCCATTCACAGTTGAAGCCATCGATTTTGGCCGCCTGCCAGAACCCAAGGAGGGCAAGGTACTCTTAGGGAGGCACCTCGACGGATGCCGCATCGGTTTTGACGCAGGTGCAAGCGACAGAAAAGTCGCCGCCGTCATAGAAGGAGAAGCAGTCTTCAGCGAGGAAGTGGTATGGAACCCCAAAAGCCAGGGCGACCCGAAGTACCACTTCGGCGAGATCTCCAGTGCTTTGCGTTCAGCGGCCTCGCATATGCCACGGGTCGACGCTATCGGGGTCAGCGCTGCAGGAATCTACATTAACAACCGCGTTCGGGTTGCATCGCTCTTCAGAGGAGTCTCGAAGGAGTTGTTCGAAAAGAAGGTGATAGGCTTGTTCCTGGAGATAAAGAGTGAATGGGGCGACATTCCGCTGGAGGTTGCGAATGATGGTGATGTAACCGCGCTTGCTGGCGCAATGTCACTGAATGATACAAACGTGCTAGGCATTGCACTAGGGTCCAGCGAGGCTGGCGGATACATAGATGGACAAGGCAATATCACAGGATGGCTCAACGAGCTTGCATTCGTACCGGTCGACCTGAACCCGAAGGCCCCTGTTGACGAGTGGTCAGGCGACCGCGGATGCGGCTCCCAATACTTTTCTCAGGAGGCAGTAGTCCGACTCGCAAGCGTCGCAGGGATCGATCTGGACGAGAGGCAGACCTCTGCAGAGAAGCTGAAGTATGTTCAGGGACTAGTTGCAAGAGGGGATGAGAGGGCGAGGAAGGTTTTCGAGACAATCGGGTGCTACATGGGATACGGGATCGCCTATTACGCTGACTTCTACGATATTAGGCATGTCCTCAT
>Ga0209636_10008083_pt1 | contig 10708 bp, 8 predicted proteins | sample DeeMarSWOR152_54_FD_187464 | JGI IMG/M metagenome (GOLD analysis project Ga0209636, IMG submission 187464) | Marine sediment microbial communities from White Oak River estuary, North Carolina - WOR-1-52-54 (SPAdes) (version 2) | ecosystem: Environmental > Aquatic > Marine > Intertidal zone >... | reverse complement strand
GTATCAAGGTAACGTATCGGGAGTCTTCGCTCTCCCGAAATGACCTCCATTTAACCAGCTCAAGGCTCTCAAAGATCTTGGCCAGATCCCTTGGATTTCCAATCTCCGTAAAAAAACCCATATCAAACAGTCTCGGGCTCGCAGCGGAGATAAAGGGTGCGTGTGCCGCAGCAGCGACATTGGAGACTTTGTCAATCAAGGCCATGTCCTGGGGGTGGCGTCCAAATTCAAAATCCCCGACCAGCAGGCCATAGGGGTGTCCGCCAAAAGTCCCATATTCCTCTTCGTAAACCTTCTTAAAGAGCTGGCTTTGATCAAATTCAGCCGCCTTTTCCAGGTCACTGAGCAGCTCCTTTTTGGTGATATTCAGAAGACGAAGCTTCAGCATGGTACCAGTTTCGGTGTTCATGACCAGGTAATTCAGGCCCCTCCAGGAGGCCTCAAGCTTCTGAAATTCATCGACATGCATGATTTCATTGAGCTGATTGGTCAACAGCTCGTCGATCCGTGCAATACGATCTTCAATCATGGCCACCGTATCCGCACTGACCGCCATGCCCTCATCCAGGATCTGGGTTACGAACTCACCGATGAGGTCTTTGGCATAGGGAAGCTGAGTCTCATCGCGAGCCATCTTTCCCTCCTGGATGATTCTATCCAGGAGACCCAATTCTTCTCCCTCGGCTGCACCTGTTGCAGCCTGTTCCTCTTTTTTTTCTTCCTCAGCCATTTTATTTCCTCCTATTTACTCTTTTTAACTTAGTGAATATTCCGATTAAGATTTTCGCCGTTATCCGGTTTCGTGAGTCTCTTCAGGTTATTCCTCTTCTTTCTTGGCTTTTGCCTTACTCTTTGTTTCTTCTTTGGATTCCTCTCCTCCTTCTGCCGCGGTCTGGGCCTTGATCTCCTGCATACCTTCGGTGTTGGCAACGATGTCCTGGAGGAGTTTATCCAGATCGTCGTTTCCATCAAGCTTTCCTATGAGATCAGACAGACGTTGTCGTGCATCGAAGAGCTTCCGAAGAGGTTCCACCTGCTTCAGGATATTTACCGGATTGAAGTCGTCCATGTGGCTGAACTTCAATTCCACATTGAACTTGGTGCCGTCATTGACCAGTTTGTTGTCCACCTGGAAGGTCAGGCGCGGCCCTGCGGCAGCCAAAACGTCATTGAAGTTATCCCGATCGATCTCTACAAACTTGCGTACTTTGAGTTTTGGGAGCGGTTTTTCCGGATTCCCAGATAGATCACTCATGATGCCAACGACGAAGGGAAGTTCCTTCATCTGAATGGCGCCCCCGATCTCCACATCATACGTTATTTGAACCCTGGGAGGTCGGACACGATCCAGTTTGTGTTGTGTACTTTCTGCCATGATTTCCTCCTTGTCTCTAATTTAGGTTAAACTCTACCGGGCTGACGTGCCCAGTTTCTGTTGTGTACTTCCTGCTATATTCACCTCCTTTCTCTGGCTAAAGTGCTAATTTTCACTCTACCTAGCTTATATGCGCTCAGCTATTCAGGCTTTTATTCTCCTGATAACGTATCTACTGACTCTCTGGTGGCCCCTTCATGCCAAGTAGTTTGTAAATCTGTTGAAGATCATGATGTTCACTGACGAGTTCCTGGAGAAGTTCGTTCAACGTCATATTTCCCCAGGATACAGCCCTTTTAACTAAATAGGGAGTAGGGCTGTGGGGCTCATGCATGAGCAGGTAGTCCGCCGCCTCCGAAAGCATCCTATAGGCTTCTCCACGGCTGCGTATACCACCGGTCACAACTCTTTTACCGGCTCCCTCCCCGCGTTCCTGAACCCTTAACAACCCTTGCTGGTTCTCTTCGAGCACTGCGGTCTCACGATCCTCATCTTCCTCTTGTTTTTCCACAAGCAAATCGTTCACCACTTTATGAATATCCTCGAGAATATCCCTGAATTGCTTGAGGCTGGGAGACTGGTTACCGCTCCTTTCGTCGAGAAAACGTTCCAATTCTCTCGTAAGCTCTATCGAGGCAGCCAAGGATTCGGATTGGGTCTCATAAAATGATTTTGAGGTAAACATGACACTCCCAAGAAATTTCGCCCGGGTGACTTTCCCTTGGGATTCAGCCTCCTCCCGGACTTTTTTGTCCTTGAGGGCCTGGTTTTCAAGGTAATTGGCATATTCCCAGTCCCCCCAGGTATAGCGAACTGCGTCGACCGATTCGGGCAGTGTAATTGAAATTAGCTTGAGTTGCAAGTAAAGCTTCTCATTCATCCACACAATGGGGGAAACGCGGGCCTCCAAATCATCCCCATCTGTTTCCGGATACAGGTGATCCCAGAATCTCTCACAGAGACCCAACAAAAGTCGGAGCCCATCACTGACGCCCAGAAACCCATACAGGTGTAAGAGTGATTCCAGCAGCCAGACACCAAGTTGGAGATCCTTGGAGCGGCTCTCCAGGGTCTCAAGGCACAGATCCCTCACCTCCTTCCAATCTGCCTTTTTGAGTTCCCTCTCCCAGACACCCTGCGGCAGATCTGCATCCTCTTGTCGCGCCACTTGAATGCGGTCATACGTGCCTTCATAGCGCAGAAACTGGCCAGCAGGGTTATCCCCGGAGATTGGTGTTAGTAATCTTTCCAGGTCCAGATGGAATGACGTGTGGTTTTCAGAGCTGTTCCCTTCAGCCCACGCTGCAGGGGCTTCTTCACCCTCCAATGACACCGTCTCTTCCAGGTCAATCGTCGTCATTGATTCTTTTTCCTCACCCATGTTACCCCCATCAATGATTCAATGAATCATACCATTAGGCTCTTTTCCGATTCATCGATTTCAGGTTCAGTTGCGGTGCCATTTCAGAGAAAAAGGATGGCATAACCAGAATCTCCTTTTTCTTCTCATCTGGAGCCGCAGGAGTCACCCGAATGAATACCTTGGTTTGAGATCTTTCATCATCTTGGCCTTCCGCCCCCTTGCGCCTGGTTTCAATTACAAATTTAAGGGTATGTGGTTTGGAATCCGCAAGCTGGTCAAAGTCCGCAGGGGAACAACTATGTCTTCTCAAGAAATGGATAAGTGACCAGAGGGTATCGTATTTGTATTCAACTGTTCTGTCCTCTACCTTCATCTCAGGGTATCCCGTCTCGGGAATGGGAAAAACGGTGGAGTTTTTGGCCCAGCGAAGTGAAAGCCGAATGGGGTCGCCAAAACGCCAACGCCCCCGGCTCTTCTCACCCCAGTATCGAAATTCCTGTTCTCCCACGGTCAGTTTCCACTCAATGATCTGATTCCCCCCTGTTTCATGTCTCTGGTTGACGCGAAATTTGACAAAAAAGTCGAATGCCGGCGCCTCTGCCTTTTCCTTCGCATCTTTGCCGCCTCCCTCCAAGAAGGGAGCAAAAAACAGGCGAACCGTTTCCATCTCATTCAGGAACGCAAGGGCTTTATCGCCTGAGATTCCAAACCGTTTGTTGGCCTTTAACACGTTCCTGATGGTTTTCACATCTCTATCAAAAAGCCGGTAGAAGTCTCGAATATCCTCAGGATCGGCCTCAGAGAGAATCTCCCCGGCTTCGATTTTAGAGAAAGGGAATCTCCCCACCAGCTTCCGATTGAAAAAATCTCTGATTCCCATGTATTCCTGGAATGCCTCTTTAACGGCAAGTTTCTGGCACTGGTCGTAGAGCATCTGGCGCAGGTTGTCTCGTGTTTGAAGAAAAAAATCTCCGGATCGGTCGGAGAGGTCTTTCTGCGTAATCTTTTCGAAATAATTCTCTTCAGTAATGGTATTCATATCAAAGAGGATGAATTTTTCGAGAGCTGTCACCGAGTTTCCAGGTTTTTTACTTTCAAATTTGTCAAGTTCCAAGAGTATGTTTTCCCACTTAGAGAGAATCCGTGCGCTCCGAGGGTTTCGAGGAATAGGCCTGTTCACAAAAAAGGTGACAACCGGCTCTGCATATTCATAGGCCAACTGTTTGACGCGTTCACGCTGAAGATTTAAGTAATAATTCAATTCATCTTCACCACTCACGTCAAATGCCGCGAAAGAGACTGGCCCCTCTCCGCTCCACCAGGAGAGGTCTCCTCCCTTGGGACGGTATATACCTTCCGCCATGAGTAATCCATCGATAGCTTCCAGCAGTGTCGAGGTCTGCCAATCAGCAAGAGCGGATAGGTCCAGGTGAGGTTCAACGATGTCCAGCTGATCAAAGGCAATAAGGAGTCGATTCAAAAGTTTTGCAGCCTCCTTGAAGTTTCGTATCTCTGAACGAACAGCTCCTTCCTGAGGATGGCTGGAAAATCGATCCGAAATGGGTTTGAAATGCTGGGCACGGGCTATCAGATCAAGCATCTTCCCTTCCAGGCTGGTCTGTGCCATGTTTCTGATGGTATTTTGCAGACCCGTAGGAAAACTTCTGAGCCCGTCCCGTATAAAGCCTTCATACGGTTGAATAAGCTCAACAGCCTTCTCGAGTACCTGGGTATCCCATATGAGACGGGTTCCTGGAGGGACTTCGAGTTTTTGTCCTTTACTCGGTTCTAAAGCCATAAACTCCTGGCTTAGAAGCTTCTCGAGGTCTGTCTTAAGGGTAAGGACACCTTGAGAAAGCATCGCCAATGTCTCTCCACCTTCCCGCTTCAGCAGGAGTCCTGTGAGCACAGTCTTTTTCTGTTTGAGTTCATCTTTGAATTTTCGAAAGTCCGCCTCCCCAGCACTCTCGACCTCCAGGCGCAAATCAGGTCCGAGAAAACCCGATTGTTCAACGGAAGACAGTATCTTGTCAAATGATTCCCCAAGGTTAAATGTCTCGTTGGAGACCCAGGCAAGCTCTGGGGCAGCAAGGGTCTTCTCCGTCTGGGTGATGGCATCCAGAAGATTGCGGATCAATCTGCCGTCACGGGCAGCACTGCGGCTTTCCTGTCCAAAATTTTCCAATTGGAGTGATAAGACCTCTAGATACGCAGAAATAACGTTGGATTGAAACAGCCTCTCATAGAGGCGCGTGGTCAATTTTCGCAATGTAAAGAATCTGGCCTTTATCTTGAAAATTGAAGGGTCAAAAACCCGGTATTTCGTCTTCCCCAGGGCCTGGTGGTAATATTCAGCATTCTTATAAAAGCCCGCAGGCAAATCTATCCCGAACAGGTATTTCACCACACGGCCGACGTCGGTCAGATCTTTTGTAGTTCGAAGCCCATTGTAGAGATCAGCGTGCTCTTCAAGCTCCCTCAGGCTTTCAACAAACGTACGGAGTTCAATAAACTCGGGAGTCTCTTCTACGGAAAGTGTCTTTGAACCCTTTGGACCAGTAGATGTGTTTTTTCCCACGGCCTCAAAAATTGCCTTTGCCTTCTGAAGCAGCTGAATATACATCGCCTTTAAAATAATCTCGTCGTAGGCCAAGGTCATGGAATTCCTTATTTCTTCATGGATGTTGCTGAACCATGAGGAGGGAATAAAGACGGATGTTAAGCTCCTGACACTTGTCATACCTTTAAACAAATTCATAGCGCTCTGTTCAAAGGGAATCCTTACAGATTGCTGGCGAAGGAGGCTGTAAAGCATAAGGCCGTCATGCTTTCTATGCTCATCGCTTCTTAGCTGGTTGACATCTCCGGCTATCTGTTCGAGGACCGGCTGCAGGGCACGTTTGTCAACCTGAAGCCGACTATGGGCTCTCCAGAGCCCCAAACCTCCTACGAGCACTGTCAAGGCGGCAATGGCCTGGGCAACAAGCACTTTCCGATTCCTCGACATTACCGTTCTCGTTGCGGGCCGCGCCAGCCCGAATTCGGGAAAGATCTTTTTTTCAAAGACATCCTTTAGAAAGAAGGGTCTTATCGGGGCGGTTTTGGTCTGTTCAATCCCGCTATCACCACAGAAATAAACACCGCGGAAGACAAAAGATTCGTGATAGACACTCTGCTTGAAAAGACGATCCAGATAGACCTGGAGGGGTTCCGAAAGGGGCTGGAAATTGTTGGGGAACAGAAAAAGACCGTCACTCTCATGTAGGTCTGTTCCCTCTGTGAAAACCTCATACTGCGTGCGGGAGAGATCCCTGCTCAGACTCTGAAACGCCTCGTATACCCATTCGCTTGAATAACCGGTATCGATACCATACGGACTGGACCAGCCAAAGATATTATTGCCCAGTCGTTCCGGAATCTCCCGGCAGAAGCCCTGAAAACCCTCAATATGATCGCACTTGGTGACAAGAATGTATACAGGGAAACGAATTCCCAAAACCTTCTGGGCGTGCCAGAGTCTTCTGTACAGGAGATCGGCCTTTTCTGCGGCCTTGTTGAGGTCTGGGCTGCCCTGACCGTTAGAACCAATGAGATCCGTGCAGGGAATGGTGAGGATAATACCATCTATGGGCCGCTCTGGACGGTGTTTCTGGAGAAGTCTCAGCAGGAGCCGCCATCCCCTCTCATTGTAAGTCTTTCCGTCCTCTCGAAGATAAAGGTCTCCAGCGATATCCAGAACTATACCCTTTTCAAAAAACCACCAGTTGCAGGCTTCCTTGACTTCAGGGCCTTCCTCAATCGGCTTACCTAGAGGAACGTTGCAACCGCTCCTGTCGAGAGCGGTTGTCTTTCCCGATTCGGCTTCACCCAACATCAGCAACCAGGGGATCTGATAACGGTAGTTTCTTCCTGAAACATTTGATTTCAAAATCTTAACTGCCCTGGAAAAGGATTTCCGGAGCCCCAGGGTGGAAATGGGGGTCACCTTGAGGGGTATTTCCTCCTTCTCCTCCTCGGCTGCCCGAGGAGGCCCTTCGGTAACGTCCTGCGGGGGAGTTTTTTGTCTGGCAGACCGGAAAATGAAGAAAAGGAGTGTGAGGATAAAGACGATGAAGAGAATAATGCCTGCGAGAAAATAGGGCAGTACAGGGGAAAGCCTCATGATGATTTGTTGTATTGCTCCCATACCCCCCTAACTAACCTCCCAAAAGGATCTGCTGAATAACCTGTCTTAAATCCTCGGTTACATGAGTCCATATTCCATGAGATACAACAAAAAAGGCGATGACGAGGACTACAAGTACTACAATCCACCTTTTAACATATGGCAGCTTTCTGCCTCCTCCTTCGACCAGTGTATGGGCATACGCCTCGGGATAAAGCAGCCTATCTATATTGAGGAGGTCCGGGTTCTTGTGAAAGATAAAGGTGAAAAGCTGCCTGCGGTAGTAATCCAGCTTACCCCCATCGTCCATGTCCCTGAATTTTCCTCGAAAGCCAAGTGAGAGGGCCTGGTGGTAGACAGCAGCCATCTCTGTGAACGCTGGATCCCGATCAGCCAAAAGCTTATCCAGTTTCTGGAAAAAGAGTTCTCCAGCAACATGGGTGCCAAAGAGTTTGAATTCCAATAGATTGGATTTCCATGCCTCCCTTTCTTCCCAATCCATGTTAAGGAAGATTTCATCAGCTAACGCGGCCATAATGTACTGGGCGTCTCTGTAAAACCTGACCCCATATTCCCCCCCACGCCTGCCTGCTTCAAGCGCCTGCTCTTCCAATAAGCTCAGAAGCTTAAGAGAGACGGTATGGATCCCCTCCTTTTCGGACGGAGCCTCTCCGGACTCAGGAGCCTCCTCTTGAGGGAGGCTTTCCGTATATGACTGGACCATCCTCTTCTGACGAATTACTTCACTATAAAACTCGTGAAACTGGTTCAGGAGTAACGAATTTTCCAATTCCATAGGAGATCCAATCCCTCATCTTCAGTGAACGTCGTTAAGATATATTTCTCACATACAATACAATCTCAGCAGGACTGCGCTTACCAGCAGGATCAGAGGTATTGAATATCTGTAACAACTCATCGGGCTCGATAAACTGCCGTTCAGCTTTCACCGAAAAGAGAACAACACCTGTTACCGGAATAAGCCCTTTATCTCCTTCAATCCTCTTCCGTGAGGCGCCCAAGATTCGCTTTCTTTTCATGGATTCAATTTTTGAACTTGACCCAATCAGGCCCTCTTCCATCCAGTCAAGTACATCCTTTTCCGTCATACCTGCCCGTGCCCTTACGCCGATCACAAGGGTCTGGGTCATCCAGCCCTCCTCAAGTCTCAGGCCGAATATTCCATTGTCGAATTCAAAGGGAATGGGCGTATGGGTCTCGAGGATCCCTTCATCAATCATCCGAAAGATGAATTCCTTGGCCTGCTCAAATGCGGCGCGAAGGTCATTGTGATCGTATGGTTCCAGCACCGGCGGTATCAAACCCATGCCCAAACCTGCTAACCGTCCCACCAGGGAGCATAGTGAGAGGTAGAGTGGATATGGATGTGATGCACCTGTATTCAATACCGCCTCAAAATGTGGCAGGTCAGAAACGAGGCCTTGAATCATAGATTTAGTTTCGAGGAGCAGGGCTCCTTTCATCGCTGAAGAAGGAGATCTCACCCGTTCAGACAAAAATACTGCCTTTTCCCTCAGTCGATGGGCGACGGAGGAACATATCTCCCCGATTGCCGATTTAGTGGGGACAGTCAAGGTGGGTGGTATATATTCTGTCATGGTGAACGTTTCGTTCTTATACGCTACTTTCACCAAAGGAAAGGTTGAATACTTCTGGGGAGGGGTATCGGTCACCAGGAGGCTGAGGCGAGGCTTGAGACGGGGGATGGAAAGCTCTGACTCCCCTGTGTTTTCATCCACCACTGGGCGACCCTCCACGGAATCATACCGGGCCAGGTCTCCCTTGGTAGAAGCAGTGCCAGCCTTTTTTGCCGGTACTACGAGATGAATGGTCAAGGCCCTCTCCTTCATTTCCTCGGTATAGGATGTCAGATCAATCTCCAGACCATTTCCCTCTTGACCGAAATGGGAAACTACAAGGCCGTCTGCCATCACAGCCTCCAGCTCCACCACCCGCAGGGTTCCATCAATAAGGAGGGTCGAATCAACTCTTAACCGGTGTATTCCCCAGTAAAAAGGGGCGATCGCCATGAGGTGATAGTGGAGTAGTTCCTCATGGCGCAAAGACAATTGTTGGAAATGCTGTGGGCCCAACAACATGCCTTCATGCCACTGGATTGCCGCTGGTAAGTTATGGGAATCTCTCATACTACATTTCCTTTCGTGATTTCACCATGACAAAGATCAACTGCCTCTGTTTTTTTATCAAACCCTTCTTTTGGGTTGGCCCACCAGATCCTCATTCCAAAATTTCAACCGTAAAACTTTTCTCTTGAAGACGAATAATGATGTTCTTGAACGGATCAATGCTAAAACGATGCTCACCTGGAGAAAAGTACTTGGCAAAAATAATCCCTCCCCTTGCCTTTGGCTTAATGGGCAAGGATTGAACCGGGACCTTTTGTCCGGGCACCCACTCCCATCCCCAGTACTCTACCCCGGTCTCTTCGGGGTAGTCCCGTTTGATCTGTTCTCGTTTTTCAAACCATTCATTAGAAGGCATTTTGATCAACTGTTCTAACAGTGCTTCGTCATATACCAAAAGTACGTCCAGTGCAACGGGGCTGTTCTGATTTGCGTTTTCAGAGATGTCCACATTTACGTGAATTTTTTTCCCAAGGACAGCTTTAGTACGAACACCTATACCGCAAGAAAACAAAGACCCTATAAGAAACAAGAAAAGAAACACCGGGAATACAATCCGAAACTGATCAATGGAATGTAGTACGTTATGAAGATTCCTCCTAAGATGATTTCTAGAAGCGATTTTGGATCTGAATGAATTCTCAGTCATAAACCTGCGCTTTTAACGATCATGCCAACAATACACAAGAAGATCACTCATTAGTTAAATATCCAGACAGTGAAACTGAGCTCTGAGATTAGATTCATATTTTTCTAATAGTAGCCGCAAGATGTTTAAAACACAAGACATTATTCTATACCCCTAAATTTTTATCTGTCAAGCTTTATTAGTATAAATTCAATTAAAAGTATATATATTGATTGTATATAGTGATCATATAATAACAATATGCTATATATTGTATATAGACTTCATTCTAAACCTTTATTTTGAGAGTAATACTCCTCTGTTCAGTATCAACGCTCTGTGTAAAGATGGTCCTCACGAGGGGGGATTTGTCAATCAGGATGATCGTTTCGAAGTTCTATCAGTGAAGCATTTAACCTATTCTTCTGTCTGTCCCTACTCTTATAGACTCTTTCCCCTCTTTCTTCTTTAGGGAACGGACGGCTCGTTTATAGATATCCTCAAAATAGTTTCCTTCTCGGGGTCCCTTTCCATCCCTGAGGGCTTTCCCTACATGCTGAACGTATCCCTTAGGGTTTAGCAGGGCAAACCTTGAGTGTTCAGCGAAATCACGTATGGTCGGAAATTCCATGTGTGGTCCCTCCATGTATAGGTTCTTAAGTTTAGCGTATATTAAAGTGTCTGATTAAAGTCAAGGGTCTAAGGCTGCGTTTGACTCTCGGCCTGTTTCCGAATTCATGTCTCAAAAATTGGATTGACACTACATGGGATGATGAGGGAGGGATAAGAGTCGGAAGGCGCTCACCATGCTGAACCAGAAATGGTGCTGGGACATCAGCTACCTGCTGCTAGCAAAACATCTTGAACGGTAAAGGTTGTCCATGGTATACGTTCAAGTAGTGCACTATTGATGGTTTCGTAAAAAGTCGCCGGTGCTGTCATTGCGACGCGCAGCGCAGGCGCTTGCGCCGCGTGGCGTAGCGAAGCAATCTCATTGGCTGTAATTGCTTGA